>CEPX01187335.1_pt1 | contig 13030 bp, 15 predicted proteins | sample 361361 | NCBI WGS metagenome assembly CEPX01 (sample SAMEA2619974, study PRJEB7988) | marine metagenome | biome: marine biome (ENVO:00000447); feature: mesopelagic zone (ENVO:00000213) & marine oxygen minimum zone (ENVO:01000065); material: "saline water (ENVO:00002010), including plankton... | reverse complement strand
AGTTTCCTCCTACGAAAAAATCAGTGTCTGGACACCCTGCTGCTTTTCCTCTTGAACTGCCTCGGAGGTGTATTAGGCTTTGGAGCTTCTATGGCGATGTCGTGCTGGATCCTTTTCTTGGCGGCGGCTCTTCGGCAATTGCCGCGAAAAGGGAAGATAGGCACTATATAGGTTATGAAATCCATAAAGAGTTTATTGATGAAACACGAAATCGCATGATACGCGGAGTAGGAATAAATTTTAATGACTAAAGAAAAAGAAGAAGAATTCGATTTGTCATTTGATGATGCCACTATGCTTGAAACAGATGGCATGTATGAGGCTGTTAAACAATTAATGCTTGAAGAAGACGTGCCTCCACATAAATGGATGATTCCAACCAAATTGATTTTGACGAGCATGGCAGGGATCGGAGAGTTTGATCTTAATTTTTATAGCGATGGCTTAATCTATATAAAAGATTATAAGCCATCACAAGGTGATATATTCTATAATACCGATCTTCCTGTTCTAGCGACATGGGCACAAGAGGCAGGCTGGAAGATGCCTCGGCCTTATCCCGATTTGATCCGGGCTAAATATAGTTTTTGGCATCATTTTTGGGAAGCAGGAATTATTGAGTCAGAATATTTAGAGCAACTTTGTGGTTGGAAAAATAAAGCCGAGGATGATAAATGATTGGCGTGGAGTTAACTGCCCATGATTTTATTCGTGGGTTTGCAAGCGAGGGCTTGCAATGCAAGAGTTGACTAGACTCAGGAGAAAATGTTATGTAAATAATATTAACATCCTACGCTTAAGAGGCTATTAAGTACCTAGGAATGCCTCCCTGGTCCCTAGCTCTACGACAGAACCCTTTAATGTCATGTTCTACTCCAAAGGTAGGACTAAGCAACTTAAGCATTGTCGAAGGGAAATACAAACAGGTTTTTCCAGTCCTGGCTTACCGCATTAAAACTGGAAATTTGGAGTTTCAATGTTTGTCCCAGTAATTGATCAGAACCAGAAACCGCTGATGCCAACGACACCTAGCAGAGCTAGGCGGTGGATTTGTTTGGAAAAAGCAACTGGATTTTTCAAGAAAGGAGTGTTTTGTGTTAGGTTAAATCAAAAATCAAGTGGAAGAAAAAGACAAAAAATTGCTGTTGGAATTGATCCTGGAAGCAAGCGGGAAGCTTTTACTGTTAAATCTAAAGCACATACATATCTAAATATTCTTGTGGATGCTGTTGATTGGGTGGAAAGAAACATGAAAACGAGAGCAGAGATGAGAAGAGGAAGAAGACATAGAAAAACTAGACATAGGCAAGCCAGGTTTTATAATCGGCGTCAACCAAAGATTCCTCCATCTACTAGAGCTAGATGGTGTAATAAATTAAGAATTATCAACATATTAAGAAACATGTTTTATGTTAGTGATTATTGTGTAGAAGACGTAAAAGCTAAAACAAAGGGTAAAAGAAAATGGGATAAGATGTTTTCTCCCCTTGAGATTGGAAAGAAATATTTTTATGATGAATTATCACAATTAGGTAATCTAGTAACTAAAGCTGGATATGAAACAAAAGAGTTTAGAGACAAGTTAGAACTAAGGAAATCAAATAAAAAGTTAGATGATAAATTTGAGTGTCATAATGTAGATAGTTGGGTGCTTGCTAACGACATTGTTGGTGGCCATACAAAGCCAGATAATAAAGATATCGTCAAATTAGTACCTCTTCGATTTCATCGAAGGCAGCTTCATACGCTACAATGCGCAAAAGGTGGAAAAAGAAGAATATATGGAGGCACAATTAGTTTAGATTTAAAGCGAGGGAGCACGGTAAAACATCCAAAATATGGTATTTGTTATGTAGGAGGCACGAGTAATAATAGAATTAGTTTACATTCGGAGAAAACTGGCAAGAGGTTATGTTGGAATGCAAAAAGAGAAGATATTAAGTTTCTAAGTTTTAATAGTTTTAGAATGAAAGGTATCATTTAGGTGATTTTTATGACAGATTGTCATGGCGTGGAGTGCCCAGAGTGTGGTCATTTTTATAAAAGGCACAGCAATGTCTATGGCAAACGATGTAAATGTGGGCATTTCATTCAACCAGACGCAAAGCCAGAAATTATTAAAAAACATGATGAAGAATTAAAGAAATATCAGGCAGAACTTCGAAATATAATGAGGAGAAAGTTAGGATGATTTATGGCTATTTCACCAGATAAAGCCCATGTGAATATTGAATTTGTTTATGAATCTATAGATGGCGATGCAATATCTGTTAGATTTCATAATACGGATATGGGAGAAACTATTTCACTTTCAGAAGATAAAGAGAATTGGTATGATTTCCCGGCTGCTTTGTTTATGGAAACAATAGATTATTTACGCTCTGAACATGGGTTGTTAGGTGGTAAAAAACCAGTTGTAAGAAAATCTACAGGCCAGCTAGGAGGAGTTCCCGCTCCTAAATCATCTTTGTCTTTGCCTAAAATCGTTAAGAAGTCAGAATCTTCACCTGTTCAAGATGAACAACCAGAACCAGCTCCAGCTATTCAACTAGCTGACGTGAAGCCCGTTGAAAGCTTGACTGCGCTGGCATCTGGGAACTTTAAAGAAGCAGATGTCCCTAATAGACAAGTTATCAGAAACGCAGATGAAGAATCGGCGGCAGCAATACGTGGAGGGCATAATGAGGATAAAGGTGTGCGGCGCACAGGTTAATAGTGAATTATAGGTGTCAAAAAATTCCGATTAGCAAACTTGTTACAACTCCCATGGGAGTTGTGGATCCTCTGTGCGAAACATGTCGATCGCAAGATTGCACAAATCCTATTCAAGAGCGAGAAGTAAGCATTATGGGAGTGATGAAAAAGATAAAATTATTTATGGGTGGTGATCCAACGCTCGTAATTAAATGCGAAGGATATCTTGGTAAATAATGCCGGTATACATTTTTGAGCATCCCGATACGGAAGAATTGTTTGAAGAATTGAGACCATTGTCTAAAATTGACAAGCCTTTCTATGCCCCTGATGGCAAATTATGTAAAAGAGCAATTGGCGCTTCGGTGGGTCTTGTAAATAAAAATGCAGAAGTTTGGCAAAAAGACCCTGCATATGTTAAACAATTAAACCCTAAATATGTTAAAACTAGAAGCGGGCATAGGATCAGATATGATCCTACGAAGCATTCGTCGTAGTGGCTATTAGGGGCTTATAATCATATTATGGATAATAGTGAATTTGTACCGCTTCATGTACATACGAGCTGCTCTTTATTCGATGGCCTCTCCGATCTCGAAGATCTGGTAATGGAATCTCGTAGGTTCGGATTTCCCGGAATGGCTATCACTGACCACGGCAATGTGGGAAATTTTATAAAATTTATCGAACTTGCCGAAGCTACAAAAGACAAAAAAGGCAATCCAATAAATTACGATCCTATCGTCCCAATTTTGGGATGTGAATTCTATCTCTCGGCCAATCATAACGACAAGAGTAATAAAGAGCAATTAGATGGCCGCCGAGGAAATCGGCATCTAAACCTATATGCAATGAGCTTTAAAGGATATCAAAATCTTTGCACATTATCTCAGCTTTCATTTACAGATGGTTTCTTTTACGACCCTCGTATAGATATAGAACAGATGGCTGAGCACAGCGAAGGGATTATGGTTGGATCCGCCTGCCTTTCATCTGTATTAAATGCAAATCTGCTAGCTGACAGATATGACAAAGCTAAAAAAGTTTGTCATTTATTCAAAGATTTATTCAAAGAGAATTTCTTTCTTGAAGTCATGTATCATGGCATTCCTGAGCAGGCGGCAATCATTCCTGATATCTTCAGGTTGTCAAGAGAAATGGACATACCAATATGCGCGACCAATGATTCTCACTACATAAAAAAAGAGCAAGCCAAGTCGCAAGAAGTGCTTATGGCCATGAACATTTCAAAATGTCTCAAAGATCCTAAAAGGATAAGATTTCCTTATGGTGAGTTTTATCTAAAAAGTGCTGATGAGATGGCAAAGATTTGGGGGCACGTTCCGCAAACGATGTCTAATTCATTAGCTATGTTAGAACGATTTGATATTGAAGATATAAAGAAGAATTTGTTTGGTGGCATGAGGCTTCCCAGATTTGATGTTCCAAAAGGCTTTAAAAATCCATTTGAGTATCTTAAGCATCTTACAATGGAAGGTATGAAGAGAAAAGGTTGGGACAAAAGTCCTGATCATGTTAAACAAATAGAACGAGAATTATCTGATGTGCAGGCTGCATATGATAATAATGGTTATGATTTCAGCACATATTTTTTGATTGTTAAGGACTATATAGACTATGCGAGGGAAAAGAATATCATGGTTGGATATGGACGAGGAAGTGGTTTTGGATCGACTTTATTGCATTGTTTAGGGATATGTACAGGCGTAGATCCGCTCAAGCATGGATTGTTGTTTGAAAGGTTTTTGGGGTTCGAGAAGTTAAAATTTGTAAAACCTAATGATTTTGGATTTACAGGTCAAGTTTCTCAAGCGTTATCTGGTGATGCTGAAGAAGAAGTAGCAGTAGAAGATGATGGGAGCGGCATTAGCCGGTATTGAGCATGAGCGTGTTTGTCATGCCAGAGATATTTTCGGATCAGAGAATATGGATGGGTGATTGTTGTAGTCGCATGTCAAAACACATACGGAGCCAAACGATTGATTGTGTGATTACTTCTCCTCCTTATAATTTAGGAATAGATTATTCTGAGTATGAGGACAATTTATCTCAAAAATTATATGTGAAATTTTTAAGAAAAGTGTTTAAACAGATTCATAGAGTAATGAAAGATGATGCATCTTTTTTTCTGAATATGGGGTTTTCTAATATACATCCTTGGGTGTCTCACGATATTTTTCAAGTAGCTCGGAAGTATTTTGTATTGCAGAATAAAATATGTTGGATTAAATCTATATCTGTTGATGACAAAACTTACGGACACTTTAAACCTATTAATAGCAAGAGATTTTTGAATAACAACTTTGAAGATGTTTTTCATTTTACGAAGAAAGGTGCAACATCAATTGATAGGTTAGCCATCGGAGTCCCGTATGCAGACAAAAGCAATATAACGAGGTGGAAAGGTGGCGGTCGTGATGATCTTAGATGCGCCGGAAATTGCTGGTTTATCCCATATCAAACTATTCAGTCAAAAAACGAGAAAGGAAATCATCCTGCAATTTTCCCTGTCGAATTTGCATTAAAATGCATGAAATTGCATGGGATAAATAACTTTAGTGTCATATTGGATCCTTTTTGTGGCACGGGTTCTACGCTTGTTGCTGCAAAGCAGCTGAATATTTCAGCAATTGGAATTGATATTGACAGTAATTATATAAAAGAAGCAAAAGCTAGGTTGGCAAATTGTGATTCTTAAGTATTTTAAATTCAGATTGTCTGCAAAGGCGATATCTTCTAGTGTGATAATGCCAGAAGATGCCGTGCCGATAGCATTTGGCGATGGAAGGGTTGCGTCTCGTTTTTCTGAATGTTTTTCTGAATATTGGGTAGAGCATTTTTATGGGTGGGAAAAATGCAAGAATAGTAATCAGGCTGGATTCGATAATATATGTAAAACTTCGTCTGGAGACTTATTGGTAAGTGTTAGATGTTTAACACTTAATGGCATTTCATTTCAACAATCAAGTTATTTAGGCTCTGGGAGAAGCAACTCACTTGATACTCTAAAGAAATCGCTTGATGATATTCATATTGTAGTGGTTATAGATGTGACTGGATTCCCATGGATTAGAATGTTGCCTATAAAAAGAGATGATCTTTTGTGTCTTCTGAACGAAGGAAAGCTTCCGAAATCAAGAATGTCACAGAATTGTTTTTACAAAGTTGTTGTTGATAGATTTTATCCGGACATTCAATGGACGTGTGTGGAAGATATTCTAACATATAATATAGATGACGGGAGTGGCATTAGCCGGTATTAAAATGAGTTCAATACGAGAACAAATTAGAGCAAGCATAGGTGATATTGATAGCGATATGCTTGTGTTAGTTAGAAAAGAGCTAGACACATTAGAGCATTCAGAAGGAATTAATGGTAAGAGTAATCTTGAATCATTTTATAAAATTTGGCAAGCGAATAAAGGCAAGGAAGGTAACAAGAATGTTATTAATAGTTGGACGGCGTATTTTTTGGGAATGACATCAAAGAAACCAGGTGGTGAATTTTTACCGGAAAGAAGTTACTATTCCCGCGCCGGGCTACCAGATGTAGATACGGATTTTGATTATGAACATCGTCAAGATGTATACAATTACATTATTCAAAAATATGGCAGAGAAAATGTAGGGAATGTTGGAACATACGGAGTCTTAAAAACGCGCTCTTGCTTAACCAGATTGATTAAAGCTCTTGATATAGCAAATGCATTTCATAAAGGCAAAGGTGATTTTGTCACTGAGAATGTGGCAATGGTTAATCAGATATTAGATCCTTTACCGAAAGGGATGATCGCTGGAAAAATGCAGGCGCAGGGCGATGATGGTAAATTGCATGTCATTGAGAGCGTTAGAGATGCATATCGATATATTCCTGCATTTAAAACATATATGGATAAATATCCACAGATTATGGAGCATGCAAAAGATGTGGAGGGAGTGCTTTCGACATTCGGGATACATGCATCGGGAATTATATTATCAGACACTCCTTTGTCTAAAATTGCCCCTTTAAGAGCTGCTCGCAGAATCGATTATGGGACTCAATTTCCTTATGAGGATTTAGAGAAAATTGGGCTTATTAAATTTGATGTTTTAGCTATTGCCACCTTAACTGTTTTAAGACGAGCCGTTAATCTTATTCGTGAAAATTATAATATTGAAATAGATCTAGAAAACTTACCGCTGGATGATAAAAAGACATTAGAATTATTTAGATCAGGTCGCCTTGCGGGGGTTTTTCAGTGTGAAAGTTATCCCATGCAGCGGGTGATGAAAGACATTAAGGTAGACAGGTTTGAAGACGTGTGTGCTGCGATTGCTCTATTCCGTCCAGGGCCAATGGAGAATATTCCTGAATATTGTGCTAGAAAAAATGGTGATAAACCAGTTGATTATTTTCATCCTTCTATAGAGCCATTTGTTAAAAAATATCTGAAAGATACATATGGCATTCCAGTCTATCAAGAATCTTTAATGCAAATATGTAATTCATTAGCCGGTTTTAGTATTGCAGACGGCTACACGATGATTAAAGGAATTGGAAAGAAGAAAAAAGAGCTTATCGATCAATTTAAAGATCAGTTTATTAAGGGTTGTGTAAATAATAAAGTTCCACAAGATGTTGCTGAACAATATTGGGAGAAATTTATTGTTCCCTCAAGCTCTTATTCTTTTAATCTCGCGCATGCATGTTGTTATGGATTACTCAGCTTTGCGACCTGTTATCTTAAAGCGAATTATCCTGAAGAATTCGCCTGTGCGTTTTTAAATACTGAAATTTTGCGATCAAATCATGATAAAGTGGAAATGATGGAGAAGGATGTCCAGAAGACAATGGGCATTAAAATCTTATCACGCTCGATTAATGATTGTGGCGTGGAATATAAAATTGCAAGGAAAAAAGATGTCTCGGCTGGTGTGGTGCAAAGTGAAATTAGACCGAGTATGATATGCAAGGGTTTGGGCGTTAATGTTGCAAAAAATGTTGCTGAAAATCAGCCTTATAAAAATATTGTGGATTTTGCAGAGCGAACAACCAGTGTGACTACAGAATCGCTAAAATCTTTGATAGATAATGGGTATTTTAAAGGCAAACGAGGCATTAACAGGAAAGATGAAATTGTAGCAGAATTCGTCAAAATTAAGCAGGCGATAAAAAAGGCCGCTAGTAAAGGCTTACCTAGAATAGACTTATTTGGTGATGAAAAATGACTGAAGAAAAACCTGAAAGAAAGTCGATTATTACTAAGAGAATTGGACGTAAAGTTCAGACGGCATTATATGAAAATCTTGTTCTTGAGTGTGAATTCACCGAAGAAATTACATGGGGAGATCTTGCTGAACGAAAAGAAAAATCTGAAAAAATTACTAAATTATTGATTTTAGATTTTCAAAGAACATTGCAAAAAACGATGGATGAACTACAATTGCAGAGACAAGCAAAACAGTAGAAGCAAGTGGCTATAAATGGATATAGATCAATCACAGATCAGAGATATTTTTGGTGTTTCATCTGACCAAAAAAAGGACTCAAATGAGTTCGAGACAGATGTAGATGCTATTGCTGGAGAAATAACATTTGATGATCGTGTTGAAGAATTAACAGATAAAATCAAAGATGATACTCAAATTCCCGAAATAAAGTCAGAAAAGAAAATGGACAATAAGCAACTTTTAGAAGAATCAGTAAAATCGACTGTGAAGGGCGAGGGTGAAGGCGGTTATGATGATTTCTTTGATAAACTTGAAGTAGAAGATGTTAAAACGGAAGACACCGACTCGGTTGAAGAGCAGAAAAAAGATGTTGAGCCTGAACAGAAGACCACGCCAGTGGCAAAGGAAGAGCCAAAAAAAGAAAGTGTTGCAATTGATCATGTGAAAACAGTTAAAGGCAAAATTTATTGGTTGCTTGCTCATTCCGATAAAAAATATGATGCATTCTATCGTGAAAAGAAATCGATGCTTGAGCAGCTTTTAGGCGAGGAAGAAATCCCTTATCATAAGTGGATGGAAGAGCTCGTAAATAGCTCGATTGATATGAGCACGACGCAGATATATGATTTGACAGAAATTCAAAACAAGATGATTCAGGTTCAGAAACTTCGTGACCGAGTGCAAGAAATCGCATTACAATCAAATGGTCAGTTTTTTCTCTGGGAACGAACTGTTGAAATGTTTCACGGTTTGTTAGCCAGGACAGAATATGAAAAGCCGGTGATCCGGCAGGAAGGGCTTATTTATGAACACATGAGAGACATGGAATTGTATTTTGCTCAATTGAAGGCAATTCATCGTTCAGCGGATCAAGTTTTAAAAACTTTAGAAGTTGCGTATGAAACCTTTAGTCGGCAAGTCACTATAGCCATGCAAAATCGGGAGTCTGTTGAGCGTTATCAGAAAACAAAACGCGAAGAAAAAGATTTTGACCAATTGCCTGTTGGGGCAGAGTCAAAACCGCCTAGAAAAGTGACAAAAACTATTAGTGATTGGAATGACATTAAATAAGGAGTCTAGTATGCCTACAGGAATTGTTGATTGGAAGGAAGTTGATCCTCGTCATGCCGGTTCAGGCGAAGGGTCGCAGGTTATTTTCAAGAAATTAGAATCAGGTAAATCTCATCGCATTCGTCCGGTTCATAAGCCTATGGAGATTTACAAATACTATGTGAGTGGAGAGAAACGCACGAGAAGTGCAATTGTTGAAGATCCTGAGAAATGTTCGGTTAGAGAAAATCATCCAGACTTGAAGCCGTCGCTTCGGTATGCGATCAATGTTATTGATCGGGACGATCAACAGCTGAAAGTGATGGAAGGCCCTCCTACCGTTTTTCGTGCATTTAGAAAATGGTTTGAGGCAACTGGTAAAACTCCTGGTGGTGAAAAGGGTGGAGACTGGGTTATTGATGTTGAGGGAAAAGGGTTGAAAACTCGATACACGTGTCAATTTGTTGAGCCCGTTCCATTTACGGACGAAGAGCTCAAGACGATTGATAAAGGGAAGGGTTTGTGGGAATTGCCTAAGATTTATGCTCCGCATTCGCCAGAAACTATCGAGAGGATGTTGTATGGGTCTGATGATGAATCTTCTGAATCTCAAGAATCAACGCAATCAGCGCAGGCTGCAAGATCGTCTGATGATAATTTGTTTGCTAGTGAAAGTTCAGAACCGCAGACTTCCGCCGCGTCCGCAGACGAGGAGGACAGCACACCCTGGTAAATATTATGGCAAAAGATATAGGTTTTGAAAATCTTAAAGGTTTTGTTCGCAAAGGTGCGCGGGCAAAAAATAAAGGCTTTGTTTCGACAGGGCATTTTAATCTGGATTTTGCTATTAAATACGGCATGCCTCCGAGTGGGGTGGATCTCAATGATCTAAGTGATTATGATCCATCTCGTCCGTTGGGTTTGCCGTTAGGACGTATTGTCGAACTCTTTGGCGCCGAGGCGGGCGGGAAAAGCTCGTTAGCATATCGTGTTTGTGGTTTTGCTCAAAAGATGGGTTTGACTGCGGCATGGATAGATACAGAACATTCATTTGAAGAAGGATTAGCTACTTTAAATGGCTGTGATGTTGATGCACTATTGTATTCTGAATTGTATGATGAAGATGATCCAGACAAGAGCTTTTTTGCCGAAGATATCATGGACAATATAATCGCGCTCTGCAAACAGCAGATAGCTAGAGTAATTGTCTTGGATTCTGTGGCCAATTTAGTTCCGAGAGAAGTTGATGAGAAAAATGCTGAACAGCTAAATATTGCGAAACTAGCTCGTATCCTTAGTGCTCAATTAGGAAAAGTTTCGCATCATGCAAATAAGAATAATGTTTTAGTGATATTTATTAATCAATTAAGAGAGAAGCCTGGCGTTATGTTCGGCCCAAGTGAAACAACTCCAGGTGGTAGATCCTTAAAACATAATGCATCAGTTAGATTGCAAATCACAAAAAGAGCAAAAGCAGATGCAGCTATTACCATTGACGATGATGAATCTCCTGATGGCAAAAGGTTGATAGGCAGATATAGTTATGTTGTTATAGCAAAAAATCGTATGGGCCCTCCTTGTGAAGATGCTAGTGGCAAAAAGTTCTCATTAGATATCCCAGTATATTACAGACCCTATTTTCCGGACATTGAAGAACGAATGTTTGATCTTGGTAGACAACTACAGGTAATTGCTGTTCGCAAGGATGTCTACAAATGGGATGAACATAAGATTGCTGGTCGTAAAGGATTTATAGAACATCTTAAGAGCCATAACCTACAAGGTGATTTGTTATCTGTGCTAAAACAGACTGCTAAAGATAATTCTGTTGTTTTGCCGCCTGAAATTGTTCAAGCGAAATTTGATAAGAAAGCTGTAGATAATGAACAAGCGGAACCGGTTTCCCGACCACGAAAGGCGCCAGGTCGTAAAGCTAGCACGGCAAACGCTTAATTCAGACGAGGGAAAACCAGCCCTTGATTATCTTGTTAATGAACGTGGTATAAATAAAGAGATATTAGATCGTTTTCAAGTTGGCTTTTGTCCTTCAAGGAGCTCTCATGAATTAAGTAATCGTATTGTAACTCCTATTTGTGATCCTTATGGAGAGCCAGTTGCTCTTTCGTCGCGGCATTTTGTAAATAAGAAGAATTTCTTTCATGAGAGCTATCTTAAGACATTTTATCTCTATGGCTTGCATATTGCAAAAGAATTTATTCTTAAATATAATAGAGCTATTGTCGCAGAAGGAGAGTTTGATGTTCTGTATTTGCATAGTTGTAATTTCCCTATGAGCGTAGGGATATGTGGCAGTGCATTTACGATTTTCCATGCAGCAGTGTTGATGAGATATTGTAGTAATGTGTTTTTTATATACGATGGAGATGATAAACTCAATGCCTCTATACGAAGAACAGACAAACTGTTTAAGGATAATAAGTTGAGTTTACATGGAGTTCGATTTTTTTATGTTCGATTGCCTGATGGTTTAGATCCAGATGATTTTATCAAACAAAAAGGTCGTAAAGCTTTCATAGAATTATTGAAGCAAACTAAACAAAAGGCGTTAAGTTAATGGCTGATCTATCCTACACTCCTCCTGAAGTAATATCTATATTGGGAGTTGTTGATACTCATTTGAGATGGAATCAAACTCAACAGCATCGCAGTTATAAGCATTATCACCCATCAGAACTCGGGAAATGCCTGAGAAAAGCGCAATATAGCAGATATGTTGAATTTGGCTGGATTGATCTTGAGAAGAAAGACATAGATAGCCAGAAGCTAAGATTATTTGACAAAGGGCATAATATGCATGCTCGTTGGCAAAAGTATTTTATTGATATTGGCATATTACGAGGCATCTGGAAATGCTCCAATCCGTTATGCGATAAAACTTATGGAAACACTGAACGTATTGGGTGTTTTCGGCCTAAGGATTGTAAATGTGGTTCAAAATATTTTCGCTATAAGGAAAATGGGGTCTTTGATGCAGAGCTTAATATTCGTGGCAATTGTGATTTGATACTAGACTTTTCGCCGATGAAATCAGAGAAGAAGTTATTTGACGGAGTTCGTAAAGCATTCAATCTCGATCATCTACCAGATAAGCCTATTGTTATTGATATGAAGACAATCAATCAAGAGCAATTTACAAGACAAGTAATCAAAAAAGGCCCTCATCCTGAATACATTATCCAACTTATTATTTATATACATCTTTTAGAAGTCTGTGAATATGGGTTGATAATATATGAGAACAAGAACAGGTCTGATATCGCAGCATTTAAAGTTGAAAAAAATGATGCGAAATTTGGGACTGTTAAGGAGCAGTTGCGGGCAATGAACGAAATGGTAGAAGATAAATTTCTACCTCCTCCTCGTCCAACAAGTAAATCAGATTTTGAGTGTAAGTTTTGTGATTTTGCACCGCATTGCCACAAATCAAAAGTTTGGAAAGATCCGAAATTAGAGGAAAAGCGAAAAAGATTCTACAAAGAGCTTTTGTAAAGTCAAAACTTGTCGATAAGTTTATAACTCGTAGTATATTGGAGAACTAACATGAGTGAAACTACAAACGTAGAAGTTAACATTGTGGATAATGATCCCGCATTGCTGCTTGTTTCTGGAAGCAAAGGCGATAAAATTGTAGACAAAGAGTATGTAAAGAAGCTAGCCAATGCTGCATTGCAAGTCTTCTACAAGCACAAAGTGATTAGAATGAGGTGCGTGGGCGCTGCTGCCCTCAATAATGCGACAAAAGCACTTATCATTGCAAGAGGCGAAGCACAAAAGAAAGGTGATCGTCTTGTTTGTGAAGATAGCTTTACGA
>CEPX01007189.1_pt1 | contig 13033 bp, 14 predicted proteins | sample 361361 | NCBI WGS metagenome assembly CEPX01 (sample SAMEA2619974, study PRJEB7988) | marine metagenome | biome: marine biome (ENVO:00000447); feature: mesopelagic zone (ENVO:00000213) & marine oxygen minimum zone (ENVO:01000065); material: "saline water (ENVO:00002010), including plankton... | reverse complement strand
CTCCACTAGCCGTCAACAATTCCTGGATACCTGGGACTAGAAAGGAAAAAGAAATGTCTGTATTTATACTAGTAGGTGGAGGAGTATCTCTATCTATATATGACGACGAGCCTATCCTGAAGATATGGGATGGGCACTTAATAAAAAATAACAAGATGAATAGCTGCAAGAAGGTAGGCGAGATAGCACTTAAGAGCTATGATATATATCAACTCAGAGATATACTCGCAGGTATGAACGGATTTGAGACGCTGTTAGATAAGGGCATCCAACCTAAGGGCATCCAAAGTCTATATCACCTAAAGGGTTGAAAAATATTTCACATCTTATGAAAATATCCCTTGACAAGTGGGTATACTTTGTTTACATTATTATATATCGTTTTTTGAAAGCGGGAACTCATGACAAAGTACTGGACTGAAAAACACAATGGAAGCACTTACATATTCGCTGACAACGGAAAAGAAATCAGGGTCTTTGATCTGGCTGGACGGTTGGTCAAAGATCTTTCTATCAAACCATCGAAAGGAGGAGCAGGGAAGTAGCATGAGGACCTTGAGGCAGGAGGTATTTGGACAGGGGGGCAAGGTCAAGAGAGAAATACTCTCTTGAGGATTTGGGAGCCTTACCCGTTCAAGTCAGGAACTGTGTCAGGCACCGGGGGGTGAATGATTACAGTTTCTGCCTCCTGTCTCTGTAACACATTGTTAGGGAGTTTTTCAATTAACCTTTTAACTGGGAGATAATCCAGTGACTGAAGAAACGCAACTTCCGGCAGGCGTAGTAAGCATTGAAGTTAAGAGTCCCAAGACAGATCGCTCGATTGAGTTCGAGCGTGACTTCGGGGACAGCCTGGAGAAGGCCAGCGAGATGTTCGGCGCTGACGTAGTTCACAGTATCTTCGTAGCCCAGGCTATCATCCGTGCTCAGGGCGCGGCGCGTACAACCCTGGACAACAGTGACAATAGCACTGATGTTGCTATGGAAGCTGGCAAGTCTTACACTCCTGGCGTCGCTCGTCGCGGCGGTGGTGGTAAGAAGAAGGAAGACCCCTACGACATCCTCGCCAAGAAGGTTATGAGCGGGGAGATCAGCCAGGAAGATCTCATGGCCGAGCTCCAGAAGCGGATGGAAGGGTAGTTCTCCTAGTGGAAGGTCGCTATCATAGGGCCTTCCACACTATTACTATGACAACTCTAATTAACATAGATGAACATGAGACTTGGAAAGTCCAGGACGCGACTAAGATCCAAGCCTACATGAACTGTCCTCGTAGATACTTCTTCGAGTATGTACTGGGCTGGCGTTCCGAGATACCAAATAACCATTTGGAGTTCGGTTCCGCCTGGCACATGGCGATGGAAGTCTTCTATGAGAAAGGCGTCTCGATTGAGAGCGCCGCAGAAGGTTACAAGAAATTCGAGGAGTACTATCGACAGCACTTTGATCCTACCTGGGACGAAGGAAACGCTCCTAAGAACCCAGGGAATGCTCTTAGAGCTCTCGCCCAGTACGTCCAAACATATCAAGATGTTGACGACTTTGAAGTCCTGCATATTGAGGTCGCTGGGAGTGTAGCTATAGCTCCAGATAAGCCTATATATTTCAAGACCGATACTATATGTCGAGACAGCTCTGGCGTCTTTTCCCTCGAGCACAAGACTGGAGCGTACTTCAGTACGAAGTGGGCTGCACAGTGGAGACAGAAGATGCAGATCTCTGTTTACAGCCACGTTCTCTTCTGCTTGTTCGAACCCGAGGAAGTTTACGGAGTAAAGATCAATGGAGCATTCTTCTCTAATCCTCCTCGGACCAAAGCAAATGGAGAGCCCTATGCTAACTCTCGTGATAATGAGTTCCATAGGATTCCAGTAAGGAAGAACCTTGCTGCGATGCAGGCTTGGCTATTAGAAGTAAATCACTGGTATGACTATATTCAGGATGACTTCCAGAGACTGGCAGAGTCCAGTGAAGGTGATGAAGTCCTCGATGCCTTCCCCAGGAACACTGAGTCCTGTACTCAGTATGGGCCTTGTCCCTTCCTGGACTACTGCTCGATCTGGCACAATCCAGTTCAGCACGCGGACAGTCCTCCGGTGGGTTATACCGTCAGCCATTGGGATCCTCGCAAGATCCCCGGTGTGCGGGAGACTGTTGAGCTCTAATGGCTAGACGAAACTCGATAACTATCCTAGCCGACTCGGTCGAGGTGTCTAAAGGATCGACAAAGACCATCGACCTCATGGGATCAACGCAAATGGAAGGGCTGGTAGTCAAGATCAAGAACCCAACTGAGGATGATCTTATCAGGCTGATCTCGGAATGTAGTTCTCTCCTTGAGTGGAGACGTAACCGATCCGAAGGGCTGGAATGACTGAGAACCCTAAGTTTCTTAAAGTAAAAGAACGCGCGCTTAAGGCTCGCAAGGCCTATCAGGAAAGCGCTAGTCAGTACTCTAACTTCCTGATCTATGGAGACTTCGGAACAGGCAAGACGCAACTGATTTCAACCTGCCCGAAGCCGATCTTCATTGACTCATTTGATCCGGGAGGAACCAAGACTGCAGCTCTTCAGCCAGGCATTGACAACGGGGACATCATAGTTGACAATCGCTGGGAGGGAGACTCGTGGAAAGATCCCTACGCATTCGCGGAGTGGGAGAAGGAAATGCAGGACCGGCAACGAGAAGGTCTCTTTGAGCACATCGGGACTTATGCTTTAGACTCCTTGACTAAGTGGAGCGACAGCCTGATGTATGAGATCCTGCGCCGAGGATCTGGGGGTAAGACTCGCAAGGGTTCTAATCCTCAACTCCAAGATTATCTGGTCCAGCAACTCACAGCGGTGGACTGGCTAGGAGTTCTAATGGGCCACCCCTGCCACGTTGTAGCAACCGGCCATATAGGTCTAATGAAGGATGATGTCTCAGGGAAGATGGAGACTGGGCTTCTGATGTATGGAAAGCTCAGTGAGAAAGTCCCTCTTGTCTTTGACGAGAAGTACGTTACGAGAGTCAAGTCGAGTTCTTCGGGTGTGTCTTACGAACTCCTAACCCGCAATGACGGTTATTATAAAGCCGAAACCAGAATGGGAGGAGGAAAGTTTGAGCACTCGGAGACCCCTGACATAAGAGCCCTGCTTAAAAAAGCAGGCAGGCCTGTGGAAGATAGGCCTTACTTACATTAACCCTTTCGGCGAAGCCGCATGGAGTAGTCAAGCTCCACCATAGCTAATGCTAATACTAACTCTAACATGGAGAAGACTCCAATGCCTCTTTTAGGCTTGAACCTAGACGAACGTGAAGAGCTGAAAATCCTTCCAGACAACCAGGAAGCACTGCTGAGGGTTAGCCGCGCTGACATCACTCCGAACAGGAACGATGCTTCCAGGAATAACCTGGCCCTGGTCTTCGACTGCCCCGAGGATCCTCTCGTGGACGACATTCGAGTTTGGCTTCCCATTCCTACCGCGACTCAAAAAGAGGAAGATCCCAAGCGTTACACCAAGCAGCTGAACAGGATCGCCGGTTTCTTGGACGCTGTGGGTGTGAGTGGAGACGGTCTAGACACTGACGACCTTCTCGGGAAAGAATGCTGGGCTCTGGTCTCGGAAGATGAGGGCCTGGACGGAAGTCCGCAGAATGGTATTCGGCGCTTCATTGTCCGAAAGTAGCATTAGTATCCACTGGGGGGTGTGCTATCATAGGCACCCCCCTTTTTTTAATTAGGAGTGATAACATGAGACTAACATTCGATATTGAAGAGGAGGACCATAAGGTACTATGCAAGTTTATACCTCATGGGCTACGAAAGTATGCGTATAAAGCTCTAGTAAAGGGCTTCGTTAAAGAGCTAAAGAAAGACCCTGGGCCAACGATGGAAGCCTTACTAGGTCAGCGGATAAGGGCTGCGGACCTGGTGGAGAAAGGTGAGTAATTAAACTCCGTAACATATTGTTATGGAGAAGGAGCAGGCATGGCTGATCTAAAAAGTGAGCAGAGTGGAATACTCCAAATGGACAGTTCCAAACTGCTTGAACATATAATGGCTGTTCGAGCAAGGCGACGAGACCGTTCAAAGCCGGCACCGAAGAAGCGAGTGTCTAAAAAGAACAGCCTCGGAAAGATGTCTGATGAACAGATCAAGAAACTATTGGAGATAACAAGTGAGTGAAGTAGAACTTCTAAACATAGCTTTGGGTGATATAGACTTTGGGGACCGCGCCAGAAAGACATACAAGGATCTGGATGTTCTGGCTAGAGACTTTAAAGAGAAGGGAATAATCTCACCTATAGCTGTCAAGCGAGTTCTTCCCACTGAGGAGGGACAGAAGCCTTTCTTTCTTCTAGCTGGAGGACGAAGATACTCGGCTGCAGTGTTCGGAGAGTTTGAGTCCATTCCAGCTAGAATATACCCGAGCGATCTTAGTGAGCTGGACTATCGAGAGATAGAACTAATGGAGAATGTATCTCGCTCTGATCTTGACTGGAAGGAGGAAGTCTGGCTGACCGAAGAGATTCATAGATTAGAAGTCGGTAAGCATGGGGAGGCGGCTGGCCCCAGTGAGGGACACTCAGCCGCTGACACCGCAGAATTACTTGGCAAGAGTGCAATGAGTGTGTCTCGGGACCGGCAGTTAGCCGCCGGCCTTGAGAAACATGGCGAGGTACTCGAGGGGGCAAAGAACAGGAGTGAGGCTCTCAGAACCCTCAAGCGAATAGAAAGGAAAGAGGTAGAAGAAGTTGTATCTCGTAATCTTCAGGAGAAGATAGAGCTAGACCAAGGAGATTCAACTAGGAAGGCTCTAGTAAATTCCTATATCCTTGGAGACTTCTTTGAAAGAATCAAGGATGTGCCAGACTCTGCAGTTCATGTTATAGAGATTGATCCTCCCTATGCTATAGATCTCAAGAACATAAAGTATGGGAAGCGAGATGATCTGGAGACTTATAATGAAGTAGAAGAAGAAGCATACCCAGAGTTCCTCGAAACATTATTCAGGGAATGTTACAGGGTTATGTTTCCAGCTGGATGGCTGATCTGTTGGCACGCTATTCAGTACTATCCTCTTGTTAAGTCCCTACTGGAAGAAGCTGGATTCTCAACGGAGAAGATACCAGCGGTCTGGAACAAGGGGATAGCTGGACAGACTCACAATCCAGAGTTACGTTTGGGATCTTCTTACGAACCTTTCATCTATGCTCGTAAGGGAAGTCCTACTATATACCAGCCAGGGAGATCTAATGTATTTAACTTCAAACCTATCCACAGTGAGCATAAGGTCCACCCAACCGAGAGACCTATTGAGATGATTCAAGAAGTCCTGAAGACATTCTCGGCACCTAATAACCGTGTGCTAGTACCTTTCCTGGGTAGCGGGAACACTCTTCTAGCCGCCGCCAACTATGGAATGCACGGCTTCGGCTTTGATCTTAGTGAGGAGTATCGTAACTCTTTTATGAATAAAGTAGATAAAGACATACCACCTAATTACAAAAGTTATCTATAGAAAGGGCCACTATGAGTCTAGCACCTTACTCTTCTGGAGACCCTGAGACAGCCAAGTACGTCATCGTTGGCGAGGCTCCTGGGGCAGAGGAAGAACAAAGGGGCGGAGCCTTTATCGGAACGGCTGGCAGACTACTGGATGATCTACTCAGGAACGCAGGGATCTCAAGGGATGAGATCTACTTCGACAATGTATTTCAGTTCAGGCCAACCAACAATGACATATCTCCATATATAAAGTTCGCTAAAACCGTGACGGAAACTGAGAAATTCGTACAGGCTCAGTCATCCCTCGCCGCAAGGTTGGAGACAACTAAGGCTAACGTCATTATAACTATGGGGAACGTCCCTACTTACACCGTCACCTCTCTGACCCCTATAACCAAGCAGCGAGGAAGTGTGGTGCCAGCGACGTTACTTAAGGATCGTAAGGTAATACCATGTATCCACCCTGCAGCCGCACTGCGTGAGTACTTGTCTCGATATAATATAGTTAACGATCTGAGAAGAGCGAAAGACCAGGCTGAATTTCCTGAGGTAAAACATTTAACCAGGGATTTGATACTTAGTCCTTCTTTCTCAGATGCTATGAGCTTCCTTGATACATGTAACAAGAGTGTGGAGCCTATAGCTTATGACATCGAGATACGAGGGCAGGAGCTCAGCCATATAGCCTTTGCTATTAATCCTCACGTAGCTATATGCATCCCATTCGTTGAGGGTATTAAAGACTACTGGGCACCAGACCAAGAAGCCACTATAATGCTGAAGATCGCTGAGGTCCTGGAGAATCCAAAGATTGATAAGATAGGCCAGAACCTTTCTTTCGACGCGACCTTTATGTATTACAAGTACGGGATTCATGTAGCTCCTTTGCAGGATACGATGATCGCTTCAGGAATTTTATTCCCAGACTTGCCTAAGGGATTAGACTTCCTGGTATCTATATACTGTAAGGGTGAGCCTTATTATAAAGACGATGGAAAGGAATGGTTTAGGAATCCCTTTGCATCTGAGGAGGCCTTTCGACGATACAACGCGATGGACGCTGCAGTGCTTATGGAGATATTCCCTCAGCAGATAAAAGAACTGGGAAAGATAGGGAACACAGAAACTTATCGCAGACAAAAGTCTCTTCTTCACCCCCTTGTGTATGCTGGAAATAAAGGCATACGGATGGACACGAAGAAGATGGAAACTGCAGGGGAGCTATGCGATGACCGTATAGCCGCACTAACAAGAGAGTTGGCTGATGTAACTGGCCGTTCGGACTTGAACCCTAACTCTCCTAAACAACTGAAGGAGTACTTCTATGTAGACAAAGGAGTAAAGCCATACACTAGGAAAGGGGCTATAAGCGTGGATGATAAGGCCCTAAAGCGCTTGGCTATGAATGGGTGGAAGGAAGCTGAGATCATACTGAAGCTAAGGCACGAGCGAAAGATGCTCGGGACTTACTATAATATGAAGCTAGATGAGGACGGCAGGATGAGATGTAGTTTCAACCCAGTAGGAACTGAGCAGGGCAGGATTTCCAGCTCGAAGACTATAAGGGGAACTGGAGCGAACCTACAAAATCAGCCAGCCGAGACCCAGGCGATGATGCTATCTGACCCTGGATATATCCTTATCAACCAGGACTTAGGCCAAGCAGAGAACCGTGTTGTGGCTTATATCTCAGGAGAGCAAAGAATGATAAACTCTTTTGAGAAAGGCATAGACATACATAAGCAAACTGGATCTTTGATCTCAGAGATTCCCATTGATGAAGTGACTGAGGACCAAAGGTCTGATGGAAAGAAGGCTAACCATGGGCTCAACTATGATCTGGGGTATAAGTCCTTTGCTTTGATTTACCAGATGCCAGAGAAGAAAGCTAAGTTCATTGTAGACCGCTATCACTCTGTGTATCCCAGTGTAAGAGAGTGGCACAACTCTGTGCGTGAGGAACTCAGCCGACAGTCTAGAACTCTTATGAATTGCTATGGAAGGAAGAGAATATTCCTGGACCGTTGGGGGCATGACTTGTTTAAGGTAGCCTATAGCTATTGCCCGCAGTCCACCGTGGCTGAGAAAATGAACCAAGACGGAGTGATATATCTATACAACCGTCAGGACCTATTCCCTGAGGTCCAGTTCTTAAATACTATCCATGACTCTATCCGGTACCAGATTCCTTTGTCAGCCGGATATGAGCGGATAATTGAGATAGTAAAGAGGATGAAGTCTAGCCTTGAAAAGCCTATATCTTGGAGGGGACAAACCTTCTCGATACCCGCTGACACAGAGCTAGGGTTCAGCTACGACAAGAATGCTATGATAGAATGGAAGGCCAAGTATGTAGATGACTCCAACGAGGGACAGCTGGCCGAGGAGCTAGATACTTATGTCAGGGAGCAGGCAACTTAAGGACTGGATAGAGGCATTTCTCGAATACACAGATAACACGGAGCCACCAGAAAGCTATCGAAGATGGGTAGCAATCTCTACAATGGCGAGTGTTCTTCAGCGAAAGTGCAAACTCGAATGGGGCAGTGAAACTTTCTTTCCTAATATGTATATAGTCTTAGTCGGTCCTCCCGCCGCAAGAAAAGGAACAGCTATGAGAACCGGCAAGGATCTGCTAGATCAACTGGGCATTCTAGTCTCAGCCGATGAGAGCTCCAGACAGAAGCTAGTCAAGAGTCTTCAAGAGACCGGCGTGGCTGATCAGGACGATCAAGGGAGAATAAATTTCCACTCCAGTATGACTCTGTACTCAAGTGAGCTAACTGTCTTCTTGGGGTATGGTGCCAGGGAATTGCTAGCGATGCTGTGTAAATGGTATGACTGCGAACCAAGATACGTCTATGATACTATCCAAAGAGGTAAGGAGGAAGTTCCAAATGTTTGGTGTAACCTTATGGGGGCAACAACGCCAGGGCAGTTACAGGCGGCTCTTCCAGAAGATGCTGTTGGCTCTGGGTTTACTAGCCGCGTTGTTTTTATTTATGAGCAGAATAAAGGGAAACTGGTTAGGAAGCCCACGCTCGAAGAAGGACTTCTCAAGGCGCTTCTCCACGACCTCGGAAGAGCTAGGAACATGAGCGGACAGTTCTCTATTGAAGATAGTGCTGAGGAAATTTACTTTAAATGGTACGAAGAAAGTGAGAAGGAAAGGATCTTCTCGGACTACCGTATGGAGTACTATATTCAGCGAAGGCCTACGCACTTATTTAAACTTAGCATGATAATATCTTCTGCTAGGGGAGACTCAAGATTAATAACACCAGAGGATCTTAGCGAAGCGATAAGAGTACTAGAGGCCGCTGAAGAGACTATGCCACAGGTATTCGCTGGAGTCGGCGCTAATCCGCTGGCAGGAATCCAGTTCAGGATACTTAACATAGTCAGGGATCTAGGTCCTGTGGAGACATCTGTTGTTGCTGAGGCTCTACAAAATGATGCCAGCTTCAGTCAGTTCGGGGAGGCTATACAGTCCCTAGAGCAGATGGGACATATAAAGATAGACATAATAAAGAAGCTCATTATACCAGTATAAGGAGAACTAAGATGGAAATGGAAGAGATGAGTAGAGATGAAGCTGTAGAAATACTTGATAAAACTATTGAAGATGCGGCATGGGGAGTGAATAAAGAAAAGTGGCCGTCTTTACTCTCTGCCCTGGCTGTTCTCATTCCTGAAAGTAAGTTCGTAAAGGACTATCAAGATGAAGGATGATGAGTATAAGGAGAGGGAAAGATCCAACCGCTACGGTATCCTGCACCTAGTTGATCACAAGGATTTCATAACCCTGGTCATCGACTTGGTGCAAGAAAGGCCTGAAGAGATAAAGAAGAACTTAATCCTTGCCCTTAGTAAGACCAAACAAAAGGTCTAGAAGCGTGAAAGTTATCCTCAGTCTGTATATCGTCTAAGTGGAGGAATCTTCTATCCCCTGTTTGAGAAACCCCAATCCCTGTGAAGCCGAGACTGGTAGCAAGGGAGAGGACCATGTACGCATCCTCTCCTCTAACAGCTATGTCGATAGCTCTGCCAGTGGCGTGAGCACCGGGTCTGGGGTTTCCCTCTGGATCTTTCTTCTCAACCTCGACGCTATGGCTCGGGGAGCGGAAGCCGGAAGTAATTCTTAGGCCTCTCCCATACTTATGCCTCAGTTCTTGTAGGCGGTCCATAGTATCTTCGTTCATTCTACACTCGCCGGTTTCCCTGCAAGCCATCTCTTTGAAACTAAAGTTTGGCCACCGCACACTGGGCCAGTCCTCTTCAAGCCATTCTCTAGACACGTCTATTTTTTACTCCCCCAAAAAATTGTAATAAAGAGCAGGAAGGTCCTTTAGTTTAGGCTGATAATCTCTAAGCTCTGGAAAGAGTTTTCCAAACTCGGGATCTTCTAGCGCTCTCTGTTCCAAGACTTTCCAAAACTCTCTTCCATACTTCATCTTTTGAAATACACGTCCTCTCATCAATCTTCGCTCGTCTAGTATCTTAGCTTTAATACCAAGAAACTCACTAAGAAGTTGTGCTTGTCCCTCCCCTCTCTCTTGTGCTTTTTGGAATCTAATATATTTACCCATAGGAGGAAACAGTTTACTCCACATAAATTCCTCTTTTCTAGTCCAGGGCGTTACTCCCTCCTTAGCTACCAGCCCTTCCTCCCCTTCATACCTCGTTGCCCACTGTCCTTCAAATTTTTCTATAGGCATATCCATAAAGATGTTAAAATTAAAAGCTGCCTCTATTGGAGCGGTTAGAAGCGGGTTTACCCCAGATAGCATATCCTTAGAATTACCCTTATTAATCTCCAAGGGAGCAATATCAAGCCCTATACCAACAGGCATATTGTCCTGGTTCATATAAGGGACCTGCCACATCTGAACTTCTTCCCAATAGTCTGGAGTGTCGGCTTCTTGAAACTCTGGAGCAAGCTGCTCTAAGGAATTTTTAAGCTTTGGCATCTTAGCTACGTGTGCAGGATCTTCCAGAGCGGCCATTATCATTCTTGGAGCAGCGAACCTTTGCCACGCATAGAAAGGAATTATTCTCCTAAATACACCCTTCTCTACCTCCGACAGCATCCTATAATCAAAGTGCCATAGTCTAGGCATCTCCGCTGCTACTTCCGTAGGCATACCCTTGGAAAGACTGTCTAGAAATAGAGTCCATCTCCCTTGATTCTCTATGATCTGCGCAGCTGCTCTATTACCTCTGAGGAATATGTTGTCACCACCAACTTTTCCAGCAACGTCTGTAAGAACGTCTCCAATACTCTTCTTAACATCTGTACCAAAAGAAAGCACTTTAGCAACGTCTGGTCGCACTCCCTCTTTTATTGCCTCTTCTCCTATCGGAACTAACTTGTCAACAGCCCCATCCCAAAAGCTATGATTAATAGCTTCATCCGTGTTATATAAAGCACTAGCTACTTGAGGAACCCCTTGACCTTCTCCAAGCGCTGCTATCTCTTTATAGCTTAGCTTCTTTCCATCAGGGCCTACTATGTTTAAATCAGGGATTTCATCTAAGCTATTCCACCCATATTTTTTAGCTACTCTATTCGCAACCTTTCTCATATTGTTAGGAAGTCTACCAGCACCATTAGCAATACTCATCAACTTAATAGCCTGCAAATTCCTAAGCATAAAGTCCTGCATGGAAAAGACTCCATTGACGTCTCTTCCTACCCCAGCCATCCAGTTACTGTTCAGTATACTAATAGTATTCCTAGCATGGTAGCCAGTACCAAAGGTCGCCCATCCCTTCCATATATTAGTAATATTATCATAGGCCTCTAAAAACTTTTCTAGGGCTCCTCCCTTATTAGTTATGAGCTCCTCACTACTATCCAAAAACATCTTTACTTCTCTAGGAAGTCCCCAAGCGCCAATTATTTCTTCTCCAGCTTCATCCCCAGGGCCTATTACTTTCCTCTTAATTAGTTTAACCGCCCTACCACTTTTATTTTCATATTCAGCCAGCCACTTATCTAAGTTCATCCCATCTAGCTTTCCTTTACCCTGTAAGAAAAAGGTAGGAAGATTAAGCTTCTGGGACAACTCCGGATTAGTAAGAACTGCTTCAGCAAACTGCCTTGAGACAACAAATCTAACACTCTGTATAGATCTAGCTTTAAGAATATTAACTATGTCTAACTCGGTTGTTCTAGCTGTACCTTCTATAGACGCTAAAGCTCTGTCTAAATTAGTCTTGAAGGTCTTACCTTGTGCAGCCGGGAAATCCGACGCCAAGCCTGGAAGGAAAGAGCCCTCTGCGCTCTTATAAGTAGGCCTATTAAGAGCGGAGTTCTTTTGATAAGCCAATACTAGATCAGGATCCTTGGCCTCCGTTCCATGTAAGTAAACATCCTTAAATATCTCCTCGCTTACCAACCCTCCCATAGGGGCTGCTTTCTCCGCGTCGAATAAGCGTCTAGTAAATACCTTTATAATATCGGCCTTATCTATAAGTTCATCTACTCTATTAGGATCAATATGGCCAGCTTTAGAAAGGGCCTTTATCTGTTCCTCCATAAACTCAGGCTGGTCCATTAGGATGCCAAGAACCCTTTTCTCCACAGGCTTCATGTTAGCCATCATCTCTTCTATTTCATCTATCTTGGCTATCATCTCATTATAAGCCTTGGCACCATAGCGTCTCTTTAGTAATACCAAAGGTTCTCTGTACTTCTCTGGAAGCTCTGGATTTACCTTGAAAACCGTTCTAGCTGCCTTTTTTACAGAGGGAAAACCGGGAACATGAGTTAGGGCTCTTCCAACCTTCCTACCCGCGCTTAGCAATCCAGCAGGGGGGTAAAGATTAATAGGATCTACTATCATAGTAGCCATCAGTAGGCCACCCCAGTGAGTCAACTCTTGCATCAGGGCTACATCTCCGGTAGGGTCCATCCAATCAGACTTTACATTAAGCAGTCCGTACTTCTCGCCTAGACCAATAAAGTCAGTCTTTCTAGATACGCCTTTATACCCAGGCGCATAGCCATAGCCTACCTCATTTATGGCTGCCGACCAGCCCTTCCATATATTCCCTGTGTCTAGTGTAGCCTCCAAACCAGCTCCCATAGCAAAGCTAGACGCCTCAAGAGCCTCCCACATCCCAGTTAGTGGAGTAGTCATGTTTCTGTCTACTCTATCCAGGAATCCAGTCCTGCCTTCTAGCTCTACAAAATCCTGGTACTCAGTCGTCAAGCCTAACTCTGGACTTCTTTCTTGCATCTCCATTAATTTAGCTTCTCTAGTCATCACTTCAGATGACGCCCTCTTATAGGCCTTATATTCAGTCGGACTCATTTCTAGCCTACTGCCCCAAGGAGTATCCTTTTTACTAGGCAAGTTGAATATAGGAGAGACTCTTCGATATTCAGCATCTTCAGATGCTTGTGCTTGCTCCATCCCTAGCTCGTGATCAAGAATAGCCTCATCTATCCTAGCTAATACCCCAATAGTATTTTTGTTGTTTGCCTCGTTAATCAATTCTAAAATACGTCTGCGATTTATTAAAGTACTATC
>CEPX01013259.1_pt1 | contig 13037 bp, 9 predicted proteins | sample 361361 | NCBI WGS metagenome assembly CEPX01 (sample SAMEA2619974, study PRJEB7988) | marine metagenome | biome: marine biome (ENVO:00000447); feature: mesopelagic zone (ENVO:00000213) & marine oxygen minimum zone (ENVO:01000065); material: "saline water (ENVO:00002010), including plankton... | reverse complement strand
TACTTCCCACGGAACAAGTGTCTCGTCGGATATAAGGGTGGAAGCTACCTAGAGACAGGCTATGTATACGCACCTTATGTGCCGCTGATCGTCACTCCTACTATCTTCCAGCCGGAAGACTTCACACCCCGTAAGGGCGTGATGACCCGATACGGCAAGAAGATGGTTCGCGCTGACTTCTACGGTACGGTCACTTGCTTGGACATGGATATCATTTAGTTAATTGAATTAACTGAATAAATTTTAAGGGCGGCCCTAGGGCCGCCCTTTTTGCTTTTACGAGCTGTGTTAATCTATTAACAATAGTTTATGATTATTTCACACTCTAAAAAATTCATATTTTTCAAACCGCTCAAGGTTGCAGGATCCAGTGTAGAAGCATGTCTTGCAAAGCACTGCGGTGAAGAGGATGTTCTAACTGGATCTGATATAGATGATGAGAGACAACAGTTTGACTATGTGAGTCGTAATAACTTTGATGAAAGAGGAAATCCCATCTTTCATATGCACACATCTCCTCAGTTGCTGTATTCAATGACAGATAGCACTTGGGACGATTACTTTAAATTTACGATTGTTAGAAACCCATGGGAGATGACAGTTTCATATTTTTGGTGGTGTTTTTACTCACCAACAAACAGTGTGATATCAAAATGCTATGATGCAAGTGAAGATAGCATAAATGAATTTTCTACAATCACTCCCAGTGAGGAGGATAGTGCTGATGCTTTGAGGACAAAATTTGAGCAATTTATAGAGGCTGTAGGTCATTTTAATACCGGCCCAAGGGGAGATGAGGGATTTCATAGAGTCATTGACTGGCTGAGTAGATCGACGTGTGAATTCTATGACAATGCTGATACTATCATAAGGTATGAGACATTGCAGGAAGATTATGAAAAGCTCTGCGGCGTGATAAGCTTGCCGAAAGAGATGCTACCTCACTTAAAAGCCAATCAGAGAAAGTCAAAAATTCATTATACAGATTACTATAGCGACTGGAGTAAAATCCAGGTCAAAATGGCATTTAGGGATGTGATATCAAGGTTTGGCTACTCTTTTGCGGCATGAATGATAAAATGCTCTCTATCAGTGCAAATAAAGTCTTTACGTGATAGATATAGACAGGCCCGATTCTTATAATCAACCGACCCCGCCGGTGAATCGGAATCATGCGGACAAAGGAGAATGATTATGCCAAAAATTAAGGTAACCGATAATAAGGGACTTGTTCAGGAGACAGGAACAGGCGTAGATATCGAGAGTAAGTTCAAGAAGTCAGTCAGCTATGAAGTTACTGATCTAACAGCTAACACAACATTATCTCGTGGCGGTGTTTACACATTTACATCAACTTCAACCATCACAGGTACATTACCAGCAGCGTCAACAGTGCCCGGTTCTCTCTGGGTTTTCCGCACGGTGACACATGATCAGTCTCACTGTTTAACAGGTTCAGGCCTGGACGAAGCACCAGGTGCCGTCGGTGGTGATGGAAAGCTATTTTGCATGAATCCAACAGGGGTCTCAGGCACAATGCATGCCGGAGCCACAGCCGCCCAGGCCAATCCTAAGACTTCAGGTGGTGAGCTTAAGCTGTCCGCTTCTGCAGGCTGCGCAGTATCCTTGATGTGCGATGGATTCCAGTATCACGCACTGTCTGCCAGTGGAACTCTGACATTCGTTGATACAGCAGCTAACTAGTGATTTTAATATCTCTCACATGAGGGATACAATCAAAAAGCTGCTCAAAGGAGAAAACAATGGCAGAAAAATCAAAGTCAACAAAATCTTCGTCTACAAAATCGAAAAGATCCTCGACTAAGGAGACACGTGCTCCAAAGGCGGCTCCAAAGCCCGTCGCAAAGCCCACAGCAAAGCCAGCACCAAAGGCTGCTTCTGCATCACGGGCAAAAAGACCTGAGTTAAACTCAAACGGAAGCACAATTTACTATGAGGGAGATGTCTGTGATTATCTATGTGATAAGACAGGAACCTCAAAGGGCAAGGTAACTGTAACACAGGACTGGGGCGGAAACGATCACAGCTGGGTTGAAGTTACTTTTCCAGGGCCATCGCCTCACGGCGGCCAGCGTGTTGTAGAGAGATTCAGGTTAAAAAGAGTTAATTGAAATTTTAATTTAGATGAACTTTCATCATTTAATGATTATCTAATCATAAGTTAAGTTAGAGTGGTACCAGAGATTAAGAGAGAGCTCGGAAAGTTATTTTCCGAGCTCTCTTGCACATATAAAATATCCTTGTGAAGAATCGTTTCAGTTGCGTCAATAGTTATGAATAGAGAGGCGCACTTCTAAGGAGATCTCACGTGGCAACATTTGCAAATACGACGAATCCCACACCCTTTGGATTTTTTAATAATGAGTCTGAGTTTAAAACTGAAGCAGACAATATTGTTGTATTTGTTAAGAGAAAGCTGGGTGATGATGTACTAAGTGTTGAACTGACAAAAAAGCAGATCTGGGGAAATCTTGAGGAATCATCTCTTGAGTATGGTTCCATCCTGAATCAATATCAGGCAAAGTCGCAACTCGTTCAATTCTTAGGAATGCCTACTGGAAGCAATCTCTCAGGGTCTGAGAGTAAGTATCCTCGTGAAAATCTCGACTATCTGACAAGATTTGCAGAGCCTTACTCATTTGAAGCCGGTGTCGGAGGATCATATAACATGCTATCGGGATCAATAGATCTCGAAAAGGGTAGACAGGATTATGATGTTTATGATGAACTAAAGGATTTTGCAGGAAATCTTGTATTTTCATCTAGCATGAATTCAAGTCCAAGAAGTAAAATTCAAATAAGTGAGGTATTTCACTATAGTCCGCAAGCAGCCTACAGATTTTTTGACACAACGTCAGCGATAAATTATCTAAATAATGAATTTTCATTTGAGTCATTTACACCCGAGACCATATTTTATGTGCTACCTGTCTTTGAAGATATTCTTCGTGCTGGTCAATTAGATCTATCAAATAGAGTGAGACGCTCAAATTATTCGTACGAGGTTATTGGAACAAAAATAAGAATTTTTCCACAGCCGACATCGGATAATGCTACAAAGTTATTTTTAAGGGTTAAATTCTTTTCTGACCCTCTCAATCCTGCATACAAGGATGAAACAATTGAAGGAGTCTCAAATCTAGGTGATGTGCCATTTGGAAATCTTGAATACAATAGAATCAATAGTATTGGACGCCAGTGGATTAGGCAGTATTCTCTTGCGCTAAGCAAGGAGCAGCTAGGATTAATTAGATCAAAGTTTGGAAGCATTCCAATCCCCGGTGCTGATCTAACACTAAACGGCTCAGAGCTTGTAACACAGGGAAGAGAGGATAAAGACAAACTTATAACACAGCTAAAAGAAATGCTTGAAACAATGACTTATGATAAGCTAATGGAAACTGCTGCAGCAAGAGCTGAATCAATTCAAAAGCAGTTAAAGTATGTTCCAATGCCAAACGGCCTAGCAATTTTTATGGGATGATGACATGGCAAGATTTTTCATAACAAAAAGAGAGATTGACTTTATAAATGATATTGGAAAGGAGATCGTTAAAGATGTGATAGGTCAAAAGATCTATTACTTTCCAATTTCAAAGGAGAAGTCAAATGTTCATGATGTCTATGAAGAGGCCACAGAGAAGGTCTTCGATAATCCGATTGAAATTGAAGCGCTTGTGAAATACCAGCCCCAGGAGGTGAGGGCAAATCAATTCGGAAGTGAGGAATATTATACCATAGAGGTGTATGTGCAAAAAAAAGATCTTAATGACAAGGGCATCCAGATAAGAGAGGGTGATTTTTTTAGTTACGGTGAGGTCTTTTTTGAGGTGATACAGGCGCCAGACTCTAATACAATTTACGGTGAAATAGAATTCAAGTCATTTACAACAATAATCGGTAAGCAGTCAAGAAAGGGACAATTTGTATCAAAGACATTTGGACCAACAGACGAGATGAATTCAGACTCAGATGCAGTCCAGGATAAGTTTGTGCAGCAACGTGGTTTTTCTGCTAATAGACTAGGAGAGACTGCAGACTCCAGAGATCTACAGAAAAAAGGAGTTCTCACAGAGCCTATAACAGGTCCTGGTGAGGTGTCAGAGAAGGGCGACTCGACCGGCGCCGGATCATCATTTTATGATGAAAGCTAGGGTAAGCAAACATGTCAGAAGATATTAACACAATTAGAAAATTAGATGACCCGTATGAGGGAACAAGTGTTCCTGATGATTTTTCAATTCCCCCTGTGGGAATTGAGGATGCAGATAGATCACTATTTAGGCTCTTTGATAGTGTGCTCTCATTTGAGGTGGAGGTAAATTCTCAGGTGACTCACGTACCTGTTGTATTTTCATCAGGAGAGAGATTCGCGCTAACACGTCGTCGCCAGCCAATTCGTGATAAGAATAATGCACTAATTCTACCAATAGTATCGATTAGAAGAACGAATATCTCACATGATGCCTCACAGTCCGGCTATGGAACTCCGATAGCACATAAGGATCAGCAAAGCTACATAATCAAGAGAAGACTCAGCAAGACAGATAGAAATTATCAAAACATCATCAATAAGCTGGGCTTGAGCAATCAAAAGAATGTATCATCAAAAAAGAATTTTGAAAATCAATCATCGCGCCCATTCAGCGGAAGCATCGAGGGAAGGGTAGCATCACGACGTGGTAAGGTCAGCTCTCAAGAATCATTAAATTCAAAAGGAGATCTTCTAGCAAGCAATCTAGGGGATAATATATTTGAGGTAATAACTGTGCCATACCCGACATTTGTCACAGTTGAATATGATGTGACATTTTGGACACAATACATGATTCAGATGAATCAGCTAATCGAGACAATGATGGCAAATTTTAGCGGACAGGGTCATGATTTTTTGCTAGAGACTGATTCAGGCTATCAATTTGTCGCATATCTAAAGTCTCCTCTAGGCACTGCTGATAATTTCACAGATTTTTCTGACAATGAAAGAATTGTAAGATATTCATTTACAATGGTAATTCCTGCATACATTCTAGCACCACAACAGCCAGGATTACCAAGCCCGTTTAGAAGAACTTTTTCAGCTCCTCAAATTGATTTTGGAATATTTGAGTCAAGCGCACCTGTTATTCTTGATTCACAAAATCCAAATTCAGATGGCGACATAAATAAGTTTATATTAAGTGATGTCGAGCTACTGGATAAGTCTGGAAATACTCCAAAGCAAAGAGGACAATCTGGCGTTAAAATTATTCAAACAATAGTTGATCCATTCACAAATAAGCAGACCCAAAAGACAGTTCCTGTGTTAACCAGAAACCAAAGGCAGGGTGAGACAGTTGCAAGTTCTAGAGTAATAGTTGAATTATTACGAGAATTTGAGTAACGTCTTTTAGACGACAAGGTCTTTTAGACTTTTTAATGATAATTATAAACTGTAGAGATTAGTGTACGGGAGACTAGTTAATGGCTGAACAGATCTTTAAGTCGCCAGGATTCTTTGAGCGTGAAGTCGATCTATCCCAAAGAAAGGCAGAAATCGTTGGAGTTCCCGCTGGTGTTGCAGGAACATCAGTGACAGGACCTGCGTTTGTTCCTGTTACAGTGGGTTCATTTCAAGACTTCCAAGCTAAGTTTGGAAGTCTGGACCCAAAAATGTTTGGACCTTATGCTGTTAGAGAATTTCTAAAGAATAGGTCAGCTTTAACATTTGTTAGAGTTTTGGGTGCGGGTTCAAACGAAAGTGCAGTAGATATTAATAAGACAGAGCAGCAGGGTGTTGTCAGGAATGCTGGATTTATCATCAAGAGCACTGAAGTCTCCGGTCGTGAAGGCGACACAAGACATCTCGGTGCTGTCCAATTTCTTGTCGCAAGGCACTATGTTTCTGCATCAAAGGAAACTGTAGGGTTCCCTGTATTTACAGATAATGATAGCTACGGAATAGGCTCAGGTGATGATTATGTGTATCTGGTAAGAGGCATGATAATGTGTGCAACAGGGACCAGAATACAAGTCTTTAATGCTTCATCATCATATTCAACAGATATAACTTCTAATGATGTCGCATCAATAGGCGATATCCTCACAGGTTCGATATATAATACATTTAAGCTCGTCGTTTCTTCGACAGCAGCTGGATTCGGAACGTCAGAAGGGAGTACCGGAATAAAGATTTTCACTGCTTCACTTGATCCTGAGAATCAAAATTATATTTCAAAGATTCTGAATACAGACCCAGAAAGATTCCAGGCAGATCAGCACTTACTATATGCACACTTTCCAGTCGAGCAAGAGCTAGCGGCCGTATCAGATCATGAACGATCAATAGCAATAACATCAGGATCTGGTAATACCTCATCTAATAATAATGCAAGTGAGGCATTTAGAGATGCATTTGGAAGATTTGATACAAGATATTCAACTCCAAAGACGACAAAGTTCATATCACAGCCGTACGGAACAAAGGAATATGATCTTTTTCACTTTGAGACAATATCAGATGGAGCAAACGCAAATACACAATATAAGATCTCAATTTCTAATTTAAGGAAGTCCACAGATTCAAAAAATGACTATGGAACATTTACAGTTGAGATAAGGGCATTTGGAGATACTGATACAAGTCCTGAGATACTTGAACAATATCCGCAATGTACTCTGAATCCAAATGATGAGAATTTTATAGCCAGAAAAATAGGTGATCTAAAGATTTCCTATAACTTTGACGCTGAGACTAGAGATGAAAGACGCTTACAAATGTCTGGAAAGTATCCTAATGTCTCACCAAGAGTTCGAATAGTCCTTCATCCAAACGTTCTTGATGGCGAAGCACCTGCAAGCGCTCTACCTTTCGGATTCAGAGGCTTCCCTGCATTAAAAACAACTGAAACGTTGACAGACACAACATGGTCGCCTCTATCAGGAACGTATTCCAATCAAGGAGACCAGGGCTCAAGATTAAGATTCACACCCGATGACGGGGGCGCCGGTCATACAAGACTTGAAGATGATCTTTCTGGATCAATTGTTCCTCCTGTGCCATATAGGTTTAAGGTGACAAGGGGTAGTGTTGCAGCATCTGGCCTAGCAGGATCACCCGGAAACAGCGAGAGAGTTGATGGAAGATTTTACTGGGGAACAAAATTTGAGATAGTTCCTCACAGCAGCTCTTTAGACAATTCAATTCTTAATACAAATGTGTCGAGCACTCCAAATCCGTTAATATCAAGCTATACAAAACTATTGGGAATAGAAAAGATGGATTTGCTTGTTACTGGTGCAGCACAGGATGAATTCAACAATAATAAGTTCACACTTGCAAGGGTCGCACTAGGAAATACAGTGACTGATGCCTTGGCTAATAATGGTCGTGCTGGAATTAACCAAAGCATAACAAATGAGATAACAGGAACAGCCAATGATCACATATTGGAGACGTGCTATATTAGAAATGGCGTGCCAAGGGCATCATCGTACACTGTTGCTGATGGAACTTCAAAGAATAGAATAACATTCGCCACACTTGTCTCACTTACGGGATCGGTTTTCTTTAATAAATTCAGCAACTTTGCTAAATTTACAAATTTCTTCTATGGAGGATTTGACGGAGTCAATATTCTTGATAGAGATATGGCAAGACTTAATGACAGAGCAACCTCGTCTGATGGCAATGGAAAGGCATCTGAATCAGATCTATCCAGCACCGATGGCAACCCACTTAATATAGGGCTCAGCACATCGATGACAGTAGGGTCAGGAAAGAATAACAATATTGTACTTTCATATCGAGCAGCAGCAGAGATACTAACAGATGAGATGGCATCACGTGTTAACATTATTGTTATTCCAGGAATTAGAGATAGCGCTGTCACTGATTATGTGACAGACTTAGCTGAAAATTATAGCAAAGCAATCTATGTGATAGATGTTCCATCGTATGATGGTGATAATAATAGACTATACAATGATAGCACTAAACGACCTGATGTTCCCAAGACAATTGAGAATTTTGACACAAGGGCATTGGATACAAATTATGCAGCTGCTTATTTCCCAGACGTCTCTATTGACGATCCAATAAACAATAGATCTGTTGAGACACCTGCAAGTGTTGCAGTGTTGGGTGCATTAGCTTTTAGTGATAATGTTTCATACCCTTGGTTTGCACCAGCAGGTTTTAATAGAGCATCACTTGACTTTGTTGTGAATACAAGGACAAGATTAAATGCTGATGATAGAGATAATCTATATGAGTCTAGGATAAACCCAATTGCAACATTTCCAAATGCAGGATTTGTTATTTTTGGACAAAAAACTTTGCAACAAGCACAAACAGCATTAGATAGAGTAAATGTAAGAAGAATGCTGCTTGAGGTAAAAAGACTCGTTTCAGGTATAGCAAATAAAATAGTATTCGATCAGAATACTCCTGAGACAAGAGCTCGTTTTGTAACTCAGGTAACACCTCTGCTCTCGTTAATTCAGACGCAGCAGGGAATTGATCAGTTTAGTGTTGTTATGGATGAATCAAATAATACAGTTGAAGATGTTGAGCAAAATAGACTAAACGGAAGAATAGTTCTTGTTCCTACACGTGCAGTTGAATTTATTGCTATTGACTTTATAATAACATCGGCTGGAGTAAGTTTTGATTAAGAGATATTTATCTATGATTCTTGTGGAGAAGTTCTAAATGGCTGAAATCATCTTTAGAAGTGCTGGTGTTAGCACAAGAGAAATTGATCTTTCTGGGCGGAGCTCAGAAACAGGTCCCGTTGGAATACCTGCAGGTGTTATAGGAACTGCAGACCTTGGTCCTGCATTTGTTCCTATCACAGTTGCAAACTATAGAGAATTTGCAAGAAAGTTTGGAAATACAGACGGTGAAAAATTTGGACCGCTCGCTGTGAGTGAATGGTTAAAAAATGCACAAGCTCTCACGTATGTTAGAGTTTTAGGTGTTGGAGACGGAAAGAAAAAGAATTCCACATCTGGAAAGGTGACAAATGCAGGATTCACAGTAGGAGAAAAACTACCGCAATCCAATGGATTAATTGGTGCAAATCCTTACGCTGTACCAAATGGAAATCTCGGAAGAACACATCTTCTTGGATGCTATATGTCTGAGTCGGCCGGATCGTCCATATTCACTGATGCAGGAATCATAGGCTGGATGACATCATCTCCAGCCACATCATCCATAGGCGGCCGTAATGGCTGCTCTCCGATTCTTAGAGGTATGATCTTTGCTCCCTCAGGTGTAATACCTCTGCTCTCTGCATCCACAGTAGCAGCCACAGGAACTAATAGTCAACCGTCTAATACAAGACCTGCAATAGCTGGAAATCACGGGGCAGGTCTTCAAGGCTGTATAACAGGTGCTGTTAATACATCTAATCAAGAGTTTAGAATACTGCTCAACGGCCACAAGAATACTGCAGATAGCCCTAACGTTCTGTCATGCTCATTTGACATCCGGTCATCTAACTATTTTTCAGACGTATTAAATACAGATCCCTCTAAAATCGAGGAAAAGGGACATTTTCTTTACGCAAGCTACGATATTCATCCAGCACTTGCAGCCGTAACTGGTGTAGGATATATTCATCCTGGAAGCGGAACTCAAATAGGTGGAGCGGGAGGTCCAATACTTGAACCAATTGCATTCCTGACAACAGGAGCTCACGGAAGAAATGCAGGAACAGCAGGTGGCACACCAGACTATGAGGGATTCCAAACAAGATTTGCAACAGCTCACTCACCGTATGTGATATCACAGGACTTCGGTGGTTCAAACTTTAACCTATTCAGAATTGATGCACTTGATGATGGTGCCGGTGTAAGCACTAAGTTTAAGATATCAATTGAGAATATTCAAAAATCAACTTCAGATACAAATAAATTTGGAAGTTTTGATCTAGTTGTCAGAGATTTCTATGATTCTGATAATGAGAGGGTGGTGATTGAGCAGTATCGTGGGTTGAGTTTAAATCCATCATCAGATCGATACATCGCTAGAGTAATAGGTGACCAGAATGTATTCTATGACTTCGATAAGAATGCAGGATCACAAAAAATTGTTGTAGAGGGTGATCACCCTGTGCAGTCAAATCTGATTAGGGTCAAGCAGAGTAGCGTCTTAAAGAATGGAGTAATTCCTGATGAATCACTACCGCTAGGCGTAAGAGGACCAAATCATCTAATAACTTCTGGAACACAACCTCTTCATGGTGTCCGTTCTGCCAGCATTGGAGGCAATCAGCAGGTATTTGGATATGCATCTGATCTTCTTAAGCATGTCGTTGAGCCACCTGTTCCAATGAGAGAGAGTGTTAAACTGGGACTATTTCCCAATGATCGTGCTGCAACATATCTTTACTGGGGTATTCAAACTACTAGAAAGGAGAGTCCAGCTGAACCTAACAAGGTGGGACTGCATGATCCAACAATAGATAGCTTTGCTAAGTATTTTCCTGTCTTTAGAGATGATATCAGAAATGTTTCAGTTGGAAACAACGAAGGTACAGCTGATTCCGGAGGAACAATTCTAGATTGTGATAGATTTAATAACAACTTATTCACACTCGAAAGGATAAAGATCAGAACAGGCTCTGACGGCCTAGCTGATCCGGCACAATGGGTCAGCGCTTCATATGCAAGAGCCGGAGGAATACCAATCAGCACATCAGAGAAGACACGTGCATTCAAGGTCGATGATCTTAAGAAGTCAGGCAATAGAAAATTTGCCAAGTTCACATTCATTCTGCAGGGAGGATTTGACGGAGTTAATATCTTTAATGAGCAAAAGTCCAAATTCCTAAATACTGCTGTAAAGCGTGAGATGGATGATTCATCAAATCAGGGCGGAACAGACGGATCAACGGTTGCAGCATATAGAAAGGCAGTAAACATCATGGCATCAAAGACAGATGTCGACATAAAACTACTAGCTATTCCTGGAATTAGACACGATTCTGTTACAGATTTTGCAATTGACGCTGTAGAGGCTAGATTTGATGCACTTTACATAATGGATGTTGAGGAAAGAGATACACTGAATGCTGTTGTGACGGGCTCTATTGAAAAGGTTCACGTCGGAAATACTGTAGCAGCATTCAAGAATCGTTCGCTTGACACATCATTTGCAGCAGCTTACTTCCCAGATACAATTGTCACTGATCCGACAACTCTAACAAATGTTCAGGTGCCACCATCAGTCAGTGTGCTAGGTGCATTTGCACTGAATGATGCAATTGGATTTCCATGGTATGCACCTGCTGGATTTAGCAGAGGAGCATTATCAGCTGTTAGATCAGCATTGCCCTTGAATCGAGCCAATCTTGATGAGCTTTATGATGCAGATATAAATCCGCTGACTTCATTCCCTGGAACAGGTGTCGTCGTATGGGGACAGAAAACTCTGCTGCAGGATCAGTCATCTCTTGACAGAGTTAATGTTAGAAGGCTTCTCATTAACATTCGTCGGTCTGTTCGAAATGTTGCAAATTCTCTATTGTTTGAGCCCAACAGACAGGAGACACTAGATAGGTTCAATGCGTTGGTCTCGCCGATCCTACAGAGCATCCAGGAGAGAAGCGGTGTTGATAGATACAAGGTTGTAATTGATACAACAACAACAACTCAGGCAGATGTAGAAAACAATACACTGCGAGGAAAGATATTCTTGCAGCCAACTAGAACAGCTGAATTTGTCGCTCTTGATTTCGTGGTATCAAATGCAGGTGCAGTAGTTTAAGCTAGAATAAATTCAACTTATGAGATAATTAAAGATGATAGAACACTTAGGAGAAATATAAATGGCTGAAACTCTTTCCGTCACCGACATGCTTCCCAATAAATTTGAGCCGAAGCGACAATTTAGATGGGTTTTTGCCATCGAGGGTATTGACGCCTTTTTGATGAAGACCGCAGCTCGTCCGCAGATGGCAATTGCTACAAAGGAAATTCCCTTTATTAACGCAAAGCGCTACATTGCTGGCAGGCTAACATTTCAAAATATGTCTATCACACTACATGATCCTATCGCACCCTCAGGTGCACAGCAGGTTATGGAGTGGGTAAGAACACACTACGAGTCAGTCTCCGGACGCGCTGGTTACGCTGATTTCTACAAGCGAGACATACAGCTCAAGCTTCTAGATCCGATCGGTACTGTTGTCGAGCTTTGGGATATAAAGGGAGCATTTATAGAGAATGCAAACTTTAATACACTGACTTATGATAATGACACAGAACCTGTTGAGCTATCTCTAACGCTTCGATATGACAACTGTGTGCTCCAATTCTAAATAAAGCACTCGATAATCACGTTTTACAATAGAATCCCGAATTTTAGTTTTACATATAGTTATTGTGTAACTAAAATTATAATACGTGTAGGGAGAGCTTGAGTGTCTGATCAACCAGATAGAAACGAGATATTTCAGGGATCACAACCTGGAATTCCAACTAGAAATGTGATGCAGGAAGACTTTAGCTGGGAGGTTCCAGTTGAGGCAGTGCCTGTCCCTTCAGAGGGAAAGGTATATCCAACCAACTCACCGCTTCATCTATGCAAAGTGCTAGAGATAAAGGCAATGACAGCTCACGAGGAGGATATACTCACTTCTCGTGCTTTAATTCAGCAAGGATCAGTTATAAAAAATCTTATAGAATCATGTCTGCTTAATAAAAATATAGATGTCAATGAGATGCTATTAGGTGACAAGAATGCCGTAATGGTTGCAATTAGAGTGACGGGTTACGGCGCAGACTACGCAGCAAGTGTCACATGTCCAAGTTGTTCAAAATCAAGTAGCCAAAATTTTAATCTCTCAGAGCTAGAGATAAAGCGTCTTGAGATCGATCCCGTAGCACCAGGAGAAAATCTATTCTCATTTAGATTGCCAGTGACTAAGAAGGATGTTCAATTTAGATTTCTAACAGGTGATGATGAGAACGAGATCAACATAACATCTGATAGACGCAGAAAGATGATGTCAGGTGGTGTTGATAGT
>CEPX01068792.1_pt1 | contig 13038 bp, 11 predicted proteins | sample 361361 | NCBI WGS metagenome assembly CEPX01 (sample SAMEA2619974, study PRJEB7988) | marine metagenome | biome: marine biome (ENVO:00000447); feature: mesopelagic zone (ENVO:00000213) & marine oxygen minimum zone (ENVO:01000065); material: "saline water (ENVO:00002010), including plankton... | reverse complement strand
TTACAATAGCATGTAATTTTTCAACATCTTTTAAAGAATTTGATAGTGGTTTTTCTAAAAATAGATCTAATCCTGCCTTTGCTAATTTAATTGCAGTTGGAACATGTAAGCTAGTTTCATTAGCAATAACTCCGATATTTGGATTTTCTTTTAAACATTCATTTAATGAATCTGATACTTTTATTCCTTTTTTCTTTAATAGTTGTATATCATTTCTTTTTGTATATACCGTTAACTGTATATCCTTAAACCGTAAAAAATTCTCTAAATGTCTGTTTCCAATTGAACCGTATCCTACAATAAGAACTTTAATCATTTTTCATACTCGTTATAATTGTTATACATTATACAAATCTTTTATCCTTTAATTGTATTGGATTTTAAGAATTCTTTTAGATCATTTTCATGATCAACGTCTATATCACTATCAATTTTATAGAAAATAGTACTTTCATTGTACATATTACTATTTAATTTTTGAATTTCATCAACTTGAAAAATGCATACAAAGTGTCTTATCTCAAAACAATCAGGATAATCTTGTCTTCTGTACAAATCATGCTTAACCACCTGTTCGCCTTTCTGATTTTCTTTTTTAAATAAAACAAGATATGGATGTGTTTTTGGCTCTACACAACACGTTAATGTTTTAATTTTTCTTTCATAGTAGTAATCAAGAATTTTTTTTATATCGCTAAATTTACGATCTGGGGATGTTAGATATAACATAACTATTGTGTCATTTGATTTCATTTGAAATTTCTTTACAGCATCTAGCATTACATCCTTTATACTAATGTCATCTAAACACAACTGTTCATCACGTCTCAAGATATTGATGTTTGTGACAGATAATTTTTCTATTATTTTCTCATCATTTGTGGTTACAATTGTTTTCTCATGTAATTCTGTTGGTATATTATTAATTGTATAATCCAACAATTTTCTATTCTTAAATGGCAATCCTTTTGAATCTCTTCTAGCTGGTATTACAAAGAATGTATTTTTCTTTTTCAAAGTCTATTATAGAAAAACCTATTGATAGTATTCAATCTTTACTCATCATGAATAATCATTAACTGTTCTATGAGACATTTTATTGGCAATGCTTTTAATTAGATTGAATCGAAATTTGTTTATAGAATGTCAACCAGCGATGTATATACAACTGATGGAAAAGTAAGATGGTTTACATCTGAGGAAGATGTAAATTCTAAATTAGTTTCAATTATAGGCAAAAAATTTGAAGATTATAGGAAAAAATGGGATTCTGTAAACAGATTTGAATTAGAAACAGATTTTCCATTATTTTTACAATTAGAAACTAGTCAGATTTGTAATTTAAGGTGCCCTTCGTGCCCAATTGGAACTCCCGAAGCTCATGAAAAATACATTTCTTCTGAAAAAATGGATTGGAGTTTGTATGAAAAAATAATTCTTGAGGGTGAAAAATATGGTTGTCCGTCATTAGAACCTCAAGGAACTAACGAACCATTTCTTGATAGAAATCTTGAAAATTCCATCAAATTTGCATCTGATCATGGTTTTTTAGACATAATGTTAAACACAAATGCAACACTTCTATCAGAAGAGCGTTCCCGAAAAATTTTAAAATCAGGAATCACTAGATTTCGCTTTAGTTTAGATGCAGCGACCAAGGAAACTTTTGAAAAAGTAAGACTTGGTGCTAAATATGATACCACAATGAGGAATATAGAAAAATTTCTTGAAATAAAAAAACAAGAAAAATTAGAATTACCCGTGGTTGGTGTTAATTTCTGTAAAACTAGTTTTAATGAACATGAAGAAGAAGCATTTATTGAAAAATGGTTTGATAAAGTTGATTTTATAGTTATACAAGAATTTCAACCGCCTGAAACTGAGCACAACTATTCAGAATTTTTACCATCGACATCAGTTTATCGGGAAAAATTAAACAGTAGTTTTAACTGTCAACAACCATGGCAACGTGTTCTTATTAGAAGTAATGGTGAAGTCTGCCCTTGCTGTGCTTTTTTTAGTGAAGAATTAACACTTGGTAATATCAAAGAACATAGTATCTATAAACTTTGGAACTCAAAATATATGAAAGATCTTCGTCATTTGCATAAACTTGGAAAGTATAAAGAAGATCCTTGGTGTAAAAAATGTGTTGATGGTATTCGTGGAGAATATGGAGACGCTCCACTTATAGAAATTAAAAGTTTCTCCGAAAAAAATAATTAATACGCATAATCTGATTCGTCTATCAATCCAAAATCATTCTCAAAAAGTTCAAATAATTTTTTGATGATTATTGGTTCTAGTGGTTTTTTACTAACTTGCTCTAGGAGATTTTTGACATGCTCTTTACGTTTTATCCCAAAAATTATCTTATCAATTAAGTTCTGATTTTGAAGAAATCGAATTGCCAGTTCAGATAATTCTATGTCTGAATGTTTTCTTATTTCATTAATTCTACGCACTATTGATTCTAACCTTTTCCCATATAGCCATGTTGCCCGTTGGTCATCATCTGAAAAAACTGTTTTCTCAGTAATTCTTCCAGATAATAATCCACTAGCTAATGGTGATCTCGCCATTAATATGACCCCATTTGGTTTAGATTTTTTCAAGGCTTGTAAATTTAACAGGTTAATATCATCTTGAATAACATCAAATTCCTTTAGGTTGACAAATTTTTCATAATTAAAATTCCTGGCCTTACTTAATCCAATTTTATTTATACTTCCTTTATCTTTTAATTCATGCATGAAATTTAGAACATCTGTATAATCTGCAATTTCTGTTCTTGGGTTATGTAAGAATAATACATTTACCGAATCCCTTTTGATTGCTTTTAAACTATTTTCAAATGATCTTTTCAACTCTCCTATCTCATAATTTTTTTTGTTAAATGGTAAATTGCCCATTTTTGTATTGATTAAAACATCTGTTCTATTTCCAAGAATAGTTCCTAAATATTTCTCCATAACACCATTGCCGTAATTTGGTGCAGTATCGAACTCTCTAATCCCCAATTCATAACAATATTCTAAAATATTTTGTATTTGTTTATAATCAATTTTTCCATAATCCCCACTCAAGGGCCAAGTTCCAATAATAATTTTTGAAATCAATTTCTTATTTCGATTTTTTTCAACTCATCTAATTTCTCTAAACCATTTCTAACAAATTTTGTAAAATTTTTCTTGTAGAAATTTAGCAAATCCTTACCAATACTTGAGGATTTTGTAACAGTTCGTAATTGATTATCAACATTATATTCATAGTCATTAAAATCTCCTAATTTTTCTGATTCTTCTTGCAAATTAGTACCTAAATATGGTGAATAAAATGCTACTGTAATATTATCAGGCTGAAGAATTGAATTAAACTTAATCGTGTCAATTATCATATCTTCTGTTTCATTCGGTAATCCTATAATATTGTAGGAAGTTCTTTTAATTCCTGCATCCTTCAATAACGAAAATGCTTCGATAATTTTATCTTGTGCAGGAAATCTATTGAGATGATTTTTTCTGAAAGCTTCAGAGGAAACCTCTATTCCCATTCCAACTCCATCGACCTTCAATTTTTTTAGTAGTTCTATACTAGATTTGTTTATGCCCTCAGGCCTTGTCTCTACATAAAGATAAATTGGTAATTCAGAATTATTGATCAGTTCCGCTAATTCGTTAAGCATTTTGTGATCAATTGTTAAAAAATTAGTATCCTGACATCTAAAAAATTCAATACCAAATTTCTGGTTTAACATTTTTATCTCCTGGAAAACTCTCTTCGCACTCTTACTTCTTAGGTATGCAGACGCATTTTTTATAGTGCCTTGATCAGTAATTTCTGTAAATCCGTAATATTGTTGAATAGTTGTTTCCACACAGTATGAGCACGCATAAACGCACCCACGTGCTAATTCATAATCCACTCCCTTTACAACCCTACCATTATATGGTCTAAGAAAAATCTGATCATCAAATACTGAATAATCGTATACAGAAATTGTATCCATATCAGAAATAATTCGTTGTGGTTTATTGATTATTGTCTCATCATCTTTTTTCCAAATCAAACCATCTGTAGCGGTAAGTTCTTTTCCTTGATCTATTTTATCAGCTAATTCTGCCAAAACTAATTCTGATTCACCTCTGATAAAGAAATCAATATTTGGAAATCTTATTGGTATGTGTTTAGGATCTCCAGTTGGTTGTAAACCACCAGCAATTTTTTTGGCAGATGTAAAAATTTTTTCAACTAACATATTACCATATTGTATGTTAACATATTCTCCCTCACCATGAATGTGGGATGATATTCCAGACCAGAAAATTATGTCCGGCTTGAATGAATTTACTAATTTTTGCAATTCATTAAAAATATCATTGTCATTATACTTGACTAATTTTGAGTATTCCGTTGGTTGGTATTGTTGGTTTTGAGTATTGAAGTCTAACTCATTTTCAGTCCAATTTTTATAAAATGTACAATCAAATAATTTTACATCATGTTTTCTTGATTTTAAAATACCAGCATGGCTTGGAATCCATATAGATGTAATCCCACGTCCCCATCTGTTTGGTTGAATGAGTAATATCTTAGCCATATTCAATAAAATCCAATTAATTATTTATAACTGCCTAAACATTTCTTTTTTATTTATTTCTCAATCTTTTTAATTTCAATAATTCTGAAGGCCATACACGTTTAATCCCATCTCCTTTAATATGATCCAGCATTCGAATGTCTCTTACAAGCATTTGCAAACCACGTGGTTCAAGAGAAGCAGGATGATCAGAACCATACATTGTTCTATCAAGTGTTACATGCCTTTCAATTGATGTAGCTCCAAGAATTACTGCAACTATACACACCAAACTAGCACCAGATTCATGACCGCTATAACCTACATCACAAGAAAATTCTTTTTTTAATGTTTGAATGCAATTAAGATTAGCTTCCTCGTATTTCATAGGATAAGAACTATTTGTGTGCATTAATTCAAAAGGACAATTATATTTTCTAAAAATTTTTACAGCAGCTCTAATTTCATCCATTGTACTCATACCTGTTGAAACAAATGTTGGTTTTTTTTCTTGTGCAATAAAATCTAATAACTCAGTATTTGTAAGCATAGCAGATGGAACTTTGTTATGTTTTAGATCATAATGACGAAGAAATTCTTGGCTATCAATATCCCATGACGACGCAAACCATTCAATAGATTCTGTAAGACAAAATTTATCTATTTCATCATATTCAGATTTGCCGAATTCGAGATGTAGTTTTTCATCTCTTGTTGTTGTTCCCCAAGGGCTTTCTCTTGGCATATCTAAAATTTCTTTTGAATATGTTTTCTCTAGATTGCGTTTTTGAAATTTAACAGCGTCACATCCACACGATTTTGCTATTTCAATAAGTTCCTTAGCAATTTTGAGTTCACCATTATGATTAATTCCAATTTCAGCAGTTATGAATACCAATTGGTTATTTTGATTATTCTTTGGATTTAATACTTTGTGATAAAATGATCATATCAGCAACTTCTCTTAATACTCCTTTACCACCGCTAGCATTAGTAGTTATATTAGCAATATTTTTGATTGTGTTGATTGCATCAGAAGGCGCAACGCTTAGACCTACTAATTTCATGATTTTTTCATCATTTATGTCATCACCAATGAATAGAATTTCTCCAGAAGTAACTTTGAATTTTGTGCAAATTTGATTTAGTATTACCTCTTTTTGTTTAATATTAGAGTATATTTTGGAAATTTTGATCTTTTTTGCACGAGAAATAGTTATTTTAGATTTTTCCTTAGTAACAATTATCGTTTTAATATTATTTTGTAAAAGTAATTCTACAGCCATTCCGTCACGAGTATGAAATTTTTTCAACTCCTCACCACTTGATGAGTAATACATACATCCATCAGTAAGTACACCGTCAACATCAGTAAGAATTAATCTTATTTTCTTACATTTTTTAATTAATTCTGATTTTTTCAATTTATTTTTATTAATTACACCAGCTTAAAAAAGTTAAAGTCTGATTTTGACTAAGAAATGTTTAGGCAGTTATAAATAATTAATTGGATTTTATTGAATATGGCTAACACTGGTTCAACAAAATTAGAAATGGTTAATCCATTCCTAACTACTGAAGTAATACGAAAACCAAATACTAAAGATTGCCGTTTGCTATTTTTATATCCTAATGAACGAGGAATGAGTACTATTCCTCCATCAATAGCTGGTTTGTCACAAATTCTTAAAGCAGAAGGTCATAAAACTGCACTTTTTGATACAACTTTCTACAAGTTTGATGACGAATTATCAATTGGTGATTCTGATCTAGTTACCAATAAGGCATTATCAAATAGACCTGTATTAGATATTGATGATGATGATCTACACTTTAAGAAAACTACAAGATCTGCTGTTTTAGACTTTGAAGCAGCAATTGATGATTTTCAACCTGATATTATTGCGGTTTCATGTACCGAATCAACATTTCTACGAGCCCAAAAGCTTATTGAACATACACGCAGCAAAGGAATCAAAAATATTTTTGGAGGAGTTTTCCCAACATTTGCACCTGATCTCGTTATGAACTATGAGAATGTAGATATGTTATGTGTGGGAGAAGGAGAGAATGCAATTATTGATCTAGCAAATTCAATTTCTAACGGCGATGATTATTCTAACGTTACAAATCTTTGGATTAGAAATAATGATGGGACAGTTACTAAAAACAGCGTTTCTCGTCCTGTAGATATAGATTCACTTCCTGCAATAACCGACATAGGATTATTTGGTGAAGAACGTTTCTACCGTCCAATGGGAGGTCGTATCAGACGACTGCTTCCTGTTGAGACACATCGTGGTTGTCCATACACTTGTTCATTTTGTAATTCCCCAGGTCAAAATAGATTGTATGGAGATGGAGATTTCTTAAAAGGTATGTCATTTTTTAGAAAAAAATCAATGGAACTTGTAAAAAAAGAAATTGAAAGCCATATCAAAAAATATAAAGTTGAATACATCTATTTTTGGGCAGATACTTTTCTAGCTTGGAGTGACGATGAATTTAATCAATTTTGTAAAATGTATTCTGAAATAAAACTACCATTTTGGTGTCAAACGCGAATAGAAACAATAGACGAAGAAAAATTTAGAACTCTTAAAGATGTGGGTATGGATCGTATTACTTTTGGACTTGAACATGGTAATGAAGATTTTCGTAGAGAAGTTGTAAAAAGAGAATATTCAAATGAAGATGCTATTGAAAAGATAAGAACTGCTGATAAGATTGGAATACCATACAGTATTAACAATATCATAGGTTTTCCTGATGAAACACGAGAATTGGCATTTGATACAATTGAATTAAATCGTCAGTTTAACTCTGATAATACTAATTGTTCTATACTTGTCCCTTTCCATGGAACAGAGCTTCATAAAATTTGTGTTGAAAAAGGATATCTTGATCCCAATGTGATTTGTTCTGTTAGCACACAAGGTGATACGTTATTAAATATGCCTCAATGGAAGAAAGAAGACATTACACGTTTGAGAGATGTCTTTGCTATGTACATAAAATTTCCAAAAAATCGCTGGCCGGAAATTAAACAGGCTGAAACCGACCTTGAATTACGTGAAAAACTTCGTGAAGAATTTATTAAAACTTACTGGGGAAATGCTTCAGCAAAAATTGAAGATGATATTGCAGAAGCCGCAAAAGGACTCTTTTAGTATTAAGATTTAACAACGGGTATTTTTTCTTATTAAAACTTAAATGATTATTACAAAGCAAGGACGTATGACTAATAAAATAATATTTTGGTTCGGTACAAATTATACTCATTTTTGTCTTTCATACTATCTACAAAAAAAACTGGATTGTGAAATGTATGCAATTACTGATGTTACGGAAAGACCACAACTTTTTTTTAAAAATCAAAAATTAGTAGATTTTAAACAAACTTGGTTTTTCCATGATCATATAACTCAGGAAAATAAAAAACCAGATCTAAATTATTTAGCAAGATTTGAAAAAAAATATAAACTTGATCTTTGGAAATTGGTTCAAAACGAACGTATTTTTCTTTATTACAACTTTCACAAATATTCTCGAAATGAAATATTGAACATTTTAGAACAAGAGTGTAAATTTTTTGAACATGTTTTAGAAACTGTGAAACCAGACTTCTTTTTTAGCAAGATTCCATCTTTACATCATCATGAGTTATTTTATGAAATGTGTAAAAATTCAGGAGTACATGTTCAGATCATTAATTTTTCAATGTTAGGTAAGAAATGTGCAATTACACAAGAACATGAAAATTTTGATATGGTTGAAGATTTAGAAAAATTGGAGAGTAAAAACAGAGATTTTGGTGAACTTCAAAAATACCTCAAAACATCTAATTTATTGGGAAATCTAGTTGATAAATTAATAAAACCAGGAAAAACTAGGGAGGAACTATTCAAGTCAACAATAGACTATTTTTTAAATTCTGATTCAAGAAATGCTGAAACACATTACACATATTACGGCAGAACAAAATCTAAAGTTCTTTTTTATTACATTCTTGATAAAATCCGAACTAAAAATAGAGAATCTTTTATAAATAAAAATTTAAAAACAGATTTATCACTACCAGAAAATTTTGTTTTTTTTCCGTTACATGCAGAAATAGAAAGAACTCTACTAATCACTGCTCCATTTTATATGAATCAAATAGAAGCGATTAAGGTTATTGCAAAATCTATACCAATCAATTATAAATTAGTTGTAAAAGAACACCCATTTCAAGTTGCTAGGGCGTGGAGAAATGTTAGCGATTATAAAGAGATCATGAATATTCCTAATGTAATTTTAGTACATCCAACCTTCTCAAATGAGGAATTATACAAAAACTGTTCATTACTAGTTACAATAGCTGGTACAGGTGGATTTGAAGCAACATTTTATGGAAAACCAGTAATCACGTTTGTAAACCTGAATTATTCTATATTACCCTCTGTAACTACACTAAAAAATTTTCACGAATTACCTACACTAATTAGAAAATCTTTGAAAAAAAAGGTGAATCCCTCGGATTTAGATCGTTTCCTCTCTCTGCTTGAGAAAAATTCATCTGAATTTAATTATGCAGATTTTGCAGCGAAATTCGATACAGAATTTTTTTATGGAGGAAGATTAGTTGATGCTGAAATCTCTGAAGCAAAAATGAAATCATTTCTTGAAGAAAATTCCTCTATTCTGAATAATTTAGCTGACGAACACATTTCTAAAATGAATTGGTTTAAAGATAGATGAACAAACTCAAAAATTGAAGTGTAACACGAAAAATTTGATTACCTTAAAGCAAAATTTTGTGATAATTTAACGAATAAACTTAATTAATGCAATGAAAAAACATAGTTCTTTGAAAATTGAGAAGCGTAGGGAATCAATGGATAAACCACTAAAAATCTATCTGGGTGATTTGACTTATAATACAGTTACACTTGCTACTGAAGCCTTTCCATTAAATGTTGGTTACATTGCAAGTTATTGTAAAAAACTATTTGGTTCCAATGTAAACATTACTTTGTTCAAATACATTGATGAACTTGAAAAAGCCGTAATTGATAATCCTCCAGATATTTTAGGGCTGAGTAATTATTGTTGGTCTCATAATGTGAGTTATGAAATTTTTAAACTTTGCAAAGAAAAAAATCCAAATGCAGTCACTGTTTGGGGCGGACCAAACTTTCCTTTGGATTCTCCATCCCAAATAAAATTCATGAAACGTCATCCATCTGTTGATGTGTATATTCCAACTGAAGGTGAAATTGGGTTTGTAAATACTGTTCAATTAGTATCAAACTCTAATTCAAAAGAAAATATATTTGAATTACTTAAGAAAAACCCAATTGACGGGTGTATTACAAGAAAAGAAAATGGAGATCTCCAACAAACAATTTCCTCTATAAGAATTTCAAAATTAGATGAAATTCCATCTCCATATCAAAATGGCATGTTGGATAAATTTTTTGATGGATTATTAACTCCTATGTTACAAACAAATCGTGGGTGTCCTTTTCATTGTACTTTCTGTACAGATGGAAGAGATGATGTTAATTCTGTTAATAATTTTAGTATAAAACGTATTAAAGATGATATGAAATATATCGCTGAGCACGTTCCAGAAAATACTCATAGCTTACATATTAGCGATTTAAATTTTGGAATGTATCCTCGTGACATGGAAACTTGTGAATCTCTTGCAGAAATTCAGCAACAGTATGATTATCCGAAATTTATTAAATGTACTACAGGAAAAAATCAAAAGGAAAAAATCATTAAAGCAATAAAAAAATTAAATAATTCCTTACGAGTAACAATGTCCGTTCAATCACTTGATTCTGACGTATTGAGTAATATTAGAAGAGATAATATCAGCGTAGATCATATGCTTGCGCTATATCCCGCAATTAAAGAAGCAAATTTGCAAACTACATCTGAAGTAATTCTTGGCTTACCTGGAGAAACATTTGAGAATCATATACAAACACTTCGTGATTTAGTGACAGCAAAAATGGATGAAATTGTTGTCCATACATGTATGCTGTTAGATGGTTCTGAAATGAACCTTCCAGATGAGAGAAAAAAATGGGGCATGAAAACAAAATTTCGAGTGCTTCAAAGGGATTTTACAAAATTAATCTCCGGCAAAATCACTCTTGAATATGAAGAAGTTGTAGTTGGTTCAAATACTATGACTTTTGACGAATACGTAGATTTACGTATTTTAGCATTCATAATTTTCGTAACAAATAGAGGTATAGTATATGATTCTGTTTTAGAATTATTACGTGAAAATAATATCGATGTATTTGAATTGTATTATAACATGTTTAAAAATTTAAAATCTGCATCAAAGAAAGCTCAAAGTTGTATAGAACAATTTAGGATGGCTACAATCGATGAATTGTGGGATTCTCCAGAAGAACTGTTAGAGAATTTCCAAAAAGAATCTGAATATCAAAAACTATTGAGCGGAGAAGCAGGAACACAGATAATTTATCACTATTTAGCTATAGTTATTTCTGAAGCGATGGATGACTGGACAGAGTATGTAATAGAAACTGCCCATAATTTGATTAAAGATCTACATAATTACAACGAAGAATTAGAAAATGAATTTCAATCCGTTTCAAATTACTCGTGTGGGTTAGCACATAATGTTTTAGGTACAGATAGATTAGATACTAATCCTGAATATTATTTTGATTACGATGTATCTAAATGGCTGTCACCAAAAAACAATCAAAAACTTAGTGCGTTAAAATTAGACAAAAAATTGAAAATTTCGTTTAGATTAGATGATGAACAATTCAAAATAGTCCAAGATAATATTGATGTCTATGGTCATTCGAATATTGGCAAAAGTAAAACTTTGAAAATGACTCCAAATCAAAAATTATGGAGAAAACCAATTTTGACCGGAAGTCATACAAGTTATTTATGTTGGGGCGATGACCCCGGTGAAATTTAATTATGACTAATGCTATTATTTTAGCGGCAGGTTTAGGAAGTAGACTATCTCCATTAACTAAAGATAAACCCAAATCTCTAATTGAATTTGCGAAAAAAACTCTATTGGACAGAATTATTGAAATTTTCAGAAAATATGGTATTGATGATATTTCGATTGTAACAGGATATAAAAAAGAGAAGATAAATTTACCGAACATTACATATTTTGAAAATAAAAATTATCGGAAAAACAGCACTTTATCAAGTTTATTTTGCGCACAAAAAAAAATTTCAGAATCAACTATAATCACGTATTCTGATATAATTTTTCAAGAAAATATACTTAAAAAATTGTTGGACGCTGATTATGACATATCTGTTGTGGTTGATAAAAAATGGATAGATTATTGGAAATTTCGTACTGGTGAATCAATTCATAATGCAACTGAAACTGCCATATTTAATGAAAAAAACATGATTATCTCGATAGGAGAGAAAAACCCTCATGCTAATGGTCATTTCATTGGTTTGATGAAACTTCAAAACACTGGAAGTGAAAAATTTCAAGAAATTTATTTTAAAACACAGGAAAATTGCGTAAATGATAAAAATGGATTAAACAAAAATTTACCATTTGAAAAGTTAAGAATTGTCGATTTACTTCAAGGTTTAATTAAGATGAATTGCCCCGTACATTCAATATTAATCGATAATGGTTGGCTAGAATTTGATACTATAAATGACTATGAATTGTATTCTGACATGTATAACAAAAACATCTTATCTAAATTAATACAATTGAATTCTTGAAAAAATTGTAATTGGTGACAAATTTTGAAAAAAAAGAAGTTGTTTAGGGGAAAAAATTTTGACGTTTCTAGTTACGAATTTTCTATATCTGGCAAAAAAGTTCAGCATGAAATAATTGAACAAAATTCTGTATCGGCTATATTGGCAATTGAAGATAATAAAATTATAATGGTTAAACAATTTCGTTATCCACATAAAGAGGCACTTGAAATTCCTGCAGGAATAATTAACAAAAATGAAACTTCCCTAAATTGTGCAAAACGTGAATTATTAGAGGAAACAGGATATTCCGCTACTAATCTCAAATATTTAACGCGTTATTATCCGGTTCAAGGTTATAATTTACAATATATTGATTGTTTTGTTGCTACAAAATTAAAAAAAATTTCAGAACTAAAATTAGATGACGGTGAATTTGTTACTGTAGAAAAAATTCCTTTAAAGAAAATAATTTCCATGATAAAATCTGGTAAAATAACGGATTCAAAAACTATTTGTTCAGTTATGATCTATGCCAGTAAAAAGAATATCCTTTAAGTTTTTCAGTTTGTATTAAAACAAATAATTTCAAAAATTAATGAAGTCTAGTTAGATTTTTTAAAATCTACATTTGGTGCTTCGTTTTGATTTGTAATCACTATCAAACCACCTTCATGTAATTGTTTTAAAAGCTGCATTACTTCTTTTTCTACTTGAGAACGTTG
>CEPX01102130.1_pt1 | contig 13040 bp, 22 predicted proteins | sample 361361 | NCBI WGS metagenome assembly CEPX01 (sample SAMEA2619974, study PRJEB7988) | marine metagenome | biome: marine biome (ENVO:00000447); feature: mesopelagic zone (ENVO:00000213) & marine oxygen minimum zone (ENVO:01000065); material: "saline water (ENVO:00002010), including plankton... | reverse complement strand
CCCAGCATACTAGGGGGCTAAATCAAACTAGCCTACCTCATAGCCTCTGACTTTGTTGCCGCTGGACGGCTCCATGTTCTGTTTAGAACTCGCCAATCCTTGGAGTAGGCAATCAGGTGATCATCAGGTTGGAATAGTTGCGAGAACGGAAGACATCCAATGTCCCATACCTCTTGCAATCTAGCTTTGGCTTGGCCTATGGTTTCGTTCCGGCCGATCATAACATAGCACCGCAGCTTGTTTCTACCCAGATAAGATAGCTTTGCTACAGCAGATTTGAGTGGCTTCAATGCTCCAACAGTATCCGCAGCAAGGAACACCTGGTTAATCCGTATCGACCTCAATTCCTCAGCAAACCAATCGTCAATTAAGCTAGCCTGAAGTCCTCCGGCTAAGATGGCAGCCTTTCTTTGATGCTTCAACATATCAAAAACACTTACGATATGCTTGCGCCCTGCCTGAAGAATGTTGTTGTCTTGGACAATATACCCTGGCTGGATTTCGAGTGTGTAAATTCTGCCCTCATGTGTAGGAACCAGACACCACTCGCACTGATTATTGCATCCTCGACTTGTGAATGTGAACCCATTGCGGATGTATTGCCCGGGCTGGAACTCAGCGCAAGAACTACCATACGCTGGGCCTCCGAGTTTGACTATTCTATAATACTGTAACCATGCACCATAGAGCCTTTGAGCCTCTTGCTTGTCCCATGTGAAGGTGACAGAGATATGAACTTCATCGGCTAGTGGACGTATCATAGGAGGATCGCCCACAAAAGAATAATCATCACGTGGCGTTGCAGATGTCCGCCGAGGGAAAACCCTAATTATATTCATTTCACCCACCATATAAGTAAATAGCATACAAGGAATATCAGGGCCACAGGTGCGAATGTAACAGTCAAGCCCCAAAGGATATGTAGCCAGGTGCGAAGATCAGCTTTCATGTTTCCTGCTTGTCCGGTAGTCCGAACTTTCATTCCAGATCACCTTGCCGGCCAGCGGGTCCGAAAATCTACTCATCACTCTTGGCAACACTTCTTTGAGATCACTATAATCGATGTTGCTGGTCACCAGGGTTCGCACCTCGGCAAACTCGCGCTGACATAACAGGTCGCTCAATATTTCCTGATCCTTCGAAGTGTTCCACTTCAACTCATCGAGAATCAAAATGGGTTCCTGAATCCACCTCTGCATCCGATCAGCGAAGTCAAACTCATCCCGGTATCCTTGCTTGAGGTTCAGTAGTAATGCTGTGCAGATGACGAACTTCACTTTCTGACCGCTCTCAACCAACTGCCTTGCTGTGGCCTGGGCAAGGTGAGTCTTGCCACACCCGGTCAAGCCATAGACCATAAGCATTGGTAGCGATCCCTCGCCAAATTCTTTCATTGCTTTGATACTGTCCTCAGTGCCGTTCCTTCTCTTAAAGTTGGCGAAGGTCTTCATCTGAGTTGCCTGGATGCCAGAGTGCTTGAGTAGATTAGCGGTCCTGTCGAAGCCTCCTCCACAGTCAGGACAGGGATAACACTTGCCGAAGTCGGTATGGTTTACATCAACATCATGGCAGACTCGGCCTAAGTCGTCGCACGTCAGGCAGTTGGTTTCAACATAGTCTTGAATCCCAGTATCCCAACGTGGATTGACAAACTGCGCTTCCCTTTCTGCAAGCCTAGCCCTTGCTGCCTCACATTCTTCAGGGTTCCGGCTCAGGTTCAGGAGGGTGGCCATAGTGGTATCCTGGACCCCCAGGTTTTGGTTTGTTGCCTGTTCTAAGGTTTCCATCCTTCACCTCTTTTCTATCCCAAGAAAGGATAGTGGCATAATGACTCTTATACTTTTTGCCCTTGCTTTCAAGATATGCACTCAGGTTTTCGATCTTCTCAGAGTAAGTACTATTGAATTTGTCCTGTAATTTCTGGTGTTCCTCATCAGACAATAGAATATTATTAAATTCACCATATATATTCTTCTTGTCATTCTTAATGTTCTTGTCTGTGGTTAGTTGTTGGTTAGTTGCTGGTTGATTGCTGGTTAGTTGTTGGTTATCTTGATGGTTAGTGTGCTGGTTACTATCTTGGTATAGTTCCCAATTCTGAACCTGAATAATGCTATATTTGTTGGTTGGTTTGACGGTTACAGTGATGGTTGATTTTAGCGTAGTTAATGCTGTGCGTATCTTTTGTTCGGAGAGACCTGTTTCTGTAGCAGCCATTTTTCTGCCGAAGACTAACTCGCCTGGTTTCAGATGTACTTGTTGGTAGCCGACTGTTTGCACATGCTCTACATGAGTGGCTTTCATCAAGCACCATTCAAAGAGTCTCCAAACAGCGTGGTTTTCCCACAAGGGCGACTCGATAGATTTGCGCCAAAGTTTCACATACCCTCGGTGCATCTATTCCCTCACTTGCGGCATTTCTTGATAGCCGGTTGGCTAGGATGATCCCAATAAGGCGTTTTACATTTGCCGCAACGTAAGGGATGCCGGTTTTTGCTCGGCCATTGGTGGTCGCATCGATGGCACTTGTGTATGTATATCATGCTTTCAGTGTATCACTGTGAGTGGACTCTGTCAAGGTAGGTGGGGACACAACTTCGCATCTGCTCAGGCCAGGCCCAGCGAATTCCGGCAAGTGCTTTGAGGGTAGAGAATCCTCAGCCTGATCTACCGGGTGTCCCCACCATGTTCTACTATTCCATGTTCAGCACTATGGCAAGCATAATCAAGTAATTGAAGGCAAATTCTAGGTTCTGCACCGTCTCCCATCCTTAGTGGGAGACGGTTTATGATAGGTAAAGTAATTTGAAAGAAGCGCACGATTCCACCATGCAGGGCTCCGATTCGCTTCTATCAAATCACCTCGGCTGGAAAATCCCAGTTCTTCTGCCATATAATCCTCAGCAAGTGTTACAATATGGCGGATGCCATCATGGAATGAGTTCTTACGCACTTCTTCTAACCGGACATTGGCAGCTATACCACTTTCAAAGCCCTGCCTGAACCCTTCGGCAAATTGAGCGTTCACTTTTAGCTCATCCTGTTTGCTTTCCACTTTCTTTTCTTTGCTTTCCATTTTCATTTCCCCTTTATATTTCTCTGGCCTTCTTCTCCCAGCTTAATATTGAGTTATACCCTACCAAGGCAGATTCCAGGTTCTTCATTGATTTATCCGATGCCTTCACCATAGCCTCTGCTACCTGGAACTGGAACTTTAATTCAGCCACATGCTTGGTTCCCTTAGCTAGCATTGGAATGATTGTCGCTGGTTCGCCCTCTGCCTTTAATTCGAGTATCCTGGCAGCATAGGCCACATCAAACCCTTGCTCAGCCTGAGCTCTCTTGATGAGCAGTTCCTGATACTCATTAGTTTTTAGTGCGAGACTCTGTATGGCCTGTTGAATAAGGCTGATTATCCGCTCTGGTGTTAAGCTCATTTCTTTACCTGCAAATTATGTCGTCTCAGCAAATCACCAACATATCGTTTGAGCTGTGCTTCTGAAAGGAATGGCTCTGTCTCCTCGTCCTCAAAGAACACCTTTTTATCCAACTCAAAGTCCAGAGGTGACCCATCAGCCTCTTTTAACTGAGAAGCTATGGTCTTACACCTCTCAAGCACCTGTCGGCTTGTACGGGGCATTTCAGGGACAATGATAGTCTTTTCAGTTCCCTCCGGCAATGCCCAATCAGGTAACTCTGGTGGGTCCCACTTGAACTGGACATCGGTATTGTTTGCCTTGTTCTTGGCGACGGCCTTATATTTCCCTTTCTCATGGATGTTTGCGAAGTTGCTTGTCAGGTTGTAGAGATATCTCCCGATTCCCCAATGAACACCGGCTCTCTTCACGGCACCCGAGAAGCCACCCTTGATTGGTTCAATGTCTGTGTTCTCTGCCCCATCCTCTTTGGGAACCCACTCATCACCTGTCTTGATACTTATGGTACACTTGGCACCCTTTCCATTCTGCCAGTCCTCGAAGCGTATGCTCCAGTTCTCGGGCCCACATACTTCATCGAGTCTATCTTGAATGGCGCGGCTGGTTATGTAGGCCAGGACAAGCGCCCACGTTCTCCCGTTGCTCACGCCGGAAGACTGGATGCGCCACTCGATGTCCTCAGCTGCAAACGGTGTCAGTAAATCTTTTAGTTTCATATTCACATCCTATACAAATACCCACTTGTCTCTATCGGTGACAAGCTGAGCACCGGCAATCTTCTTTCCTGTTTGCAGGGTTTCAAGCAAGAGCTTTTTGTCAGGCTCCCAATCCTCTGGAATGTGACGCATGTATGCCTTATCTAGCTTTTGCTCCTCATCTATTTCAACCACATCGGGCAGCTTCCTCCACTTCCCCTTGAACGTTCCTGCATTGACCTCTTTGATGTTCCACGCCCTCGCATTGGATCCAACATACTCGCGCAAGCCCTCAGCACGACTTGCCAGGCTTTTGGCCTTGGTAGCCAATCGCTGTGCTTCTTGCGTATATACTGTCGCTTCGGCAAGGAAATTACGGTACACCATACCACACCCTATAATCTTCTCGTTGATGGCCTCGCCAATATCATCGATCGCTTGCTGCCAACCGTCCGAGTCTTCCTGCTCAAGCATCTGCCTGATTCGTTCCCCTGTTTCTGTTAGCTGATGTAAAGCTATTCCACTCATTGTTTGCCCTCCTTTTTATTTTGATTACATCCTTTCACCATGCTCTGCTTCCCAATCCCGTTCTTCACGTTCAGGCTCCCAAGCATCCAGACAGCTTTCAAAGCCGACATCGGCATGGCGCTCGTCACTGTCGAGATCAGGGATGTTTTCCTGCTCTCTGGCCCTGCGCGCCATCGCATTGTGTTCCGCGATGACATCGTTGAACGCCTGGATAGCCTTGATGAAGCAGTCTGTGATTGTGTGGGGCTTTTGTGGTATATTAGACTTGTCGGTTGTATCCATTCAACTGTAGTTGAGGTCAGGCTGCTAGGTGAAGAGCCTTCAGCTTGGCCTCGCTCCTTTTTAGATTTGGGTTCTCATGCTTCTTCGGTTGCCTCCTAATCATCAGAATCAAACATCATCTTCTCTTGCTGGAAAGCGATTCTGCTTTGATCTCTTTTCAACCACCATTGCCAAAGGTCTTCTGCTGTTTCGAATTTCTGACCGCCAGGCGTTTGCCTTTCCCAATATCGATATGTAGCCCTTCTCAATGCTTCAGTGATTTTTGGCCAACGCTTTATTTGGCTTGCAACGTTCCTAACCATGGGGCATAGGATGCAACCAAGCCGTTCAAATCCTTCATCATAAAGTGAACAATATCGGATATGATTATCTTTGATATACTGCCAAACTTCATCAGTTGTCCAATCGATTATCGGATGCACAAACCGCTTGGATCGGTCGCGGTAGCACGTTTCTACCATACCTCTATGAGCCCTTCGGGTGCGCCCCTTGGCTTCCAGCCATCGGATGCCGGTCAAAACCACCCGACCTGAACCGCCACGTTCCTTCAATTCTTCGCAACACCAACGCCCCTGTCGCCGTGGCAAGCCCTTTTTGACAATCAGTTCGCACATCGTATGTTCTGGTCGTTCAATCTTCACTTCCCTGAATGTCTTGATGAATTGCACCACTTCGGGCGGGTCAATCGTGGTTAGATTATAATGAGCATCGGACTTTACTCCGGCTTTCTTTGCCAAATCCAAAAGTACAACTGAATCCTTGCCACCAGAAAAGGCCAGATAATAGCCTTCTGGTGGTTCAAACTGCTGAAGGCGCATGATGGCCATTTCAATCTTGTCCTTCGGCTTTCGCAATATAGTTGGGGTCAAAGGATCCTGACCATCAATGAAGTTTAGTTGTTCCAAACCCATTTCAAATCCCCAAAGCCATCTGCCCAATCTTGGGCTCTGACAGGCCGGCAGCGCGACGGAAGTTCCTTCGCCGGATGAAGATCATGCGAGCCCTGTCCTTCAGGCTCTTGGCGTAGGCCTCGGCTTCTTCCTTATTCTCTGGCATGTAATAGCCCATGGGCGGCGATACGCTGGAAGCGATGGCGACCCCATCATGTTGCAACTGCTCAATCGCCAGCCGAATGCGTCGGTCATTGGATTCACCAAGGCTTCGTGCAAGAATGCCCGCGGTGATTGCATTGTTGTGACCGACCTGCAATAGCTGGATGATCTTCAGCCCAAGCAACTTGCTTTCAGGTGTTGGCATCGTTGGCATCATAGGTTTACCCATGGTCGTTTCCCTTCATTCATAACGGTATCATAATCGATCTGCTGTCTGGTCGGCTTGGTGCTTGCCCATGGGTTGGCATCAGCATTATAATAGGCATTCTCATGTTCTGATTCTTCCCCACACCATCTACACACTCCCTTGCTGACCCGTCGGTCGTTGGGTTCCAGGATGCGGCAATGTGGTGGACATCTTCGCATGGCTCACCTCCCATTAAATTCCGCTGGATAGATTTGGGTCATGGGGTTGCTGGTGAAATGGTCAAGGATATCATTATGCCAAAGCACCCATTCGTTTTCAGACAGATAGAATACTTTGACCAGGGTGTCATCCTCGGTCACGGTTATGTCGATATCATCAGCCTCATCTGTCAAATCAACAAGAATCTTAACCTCATGCCCGATGGGATCGATCAGGTGGTAGCCTATCATGGTGCTCCTCCTCAACCAATGGACTCAAACTCTCTGGCTACGACTATTATGGGCGGGAGCGTTTCGGCCCTATTCATATCTTCTTCACCGTCCAGTCTCTCTTGGCATCCTTCACAGATAAGTTCATTGTCACCGTACTCAAAGCAGTTGACCTCGTGTGAATCATACATCTTGTCACATAGTGGGCAGATATAGCATCCCATCGTTTCCTCCTTAAACATCCTGTAGCCAGCTTTTAACTGTTCCTAAATGCTTTATTGCAGAGATAAGACAGCCTCCGCTTTTGCCAGTTTACTTCGGCATCGGTGGCATTCCAAGCGGCAGCCCTGGTGGCATTCCAAGCGGCAGCCCTGGTGGCAGCCCTGGTGGCATACCAAGCGGCGGCATACCAAGCGGCATCGGTGGCATTCCAAGCGGCAGCCCTGGTGGCATCCCTGGCGGCATCCCTGGCGGCATCCCTGGCGGCAGCCCTGGTGGCAGCCAATTCAGCTTCGGTGGCCTCGCCCTTGGCATAAGCACGAGCAACTTGGATGGCATTCCATGAGCGTTTGTCAGTCACGCTTGCTCGTTTGAGCGCACGTTCGGCACAATCACAAGCCCACTCCCTCAGTATATTCTCAACATTCAGGACAGTAACTAACTTGCGCTTGGGCGATACTGATTTGTCCGTATTCTTGATCGTCCCCTGTTTGACTGAGGGAATTGCTACGACGCACAGCATATTGCCCGGAGCATAGGATAGTGCGTCATAGACAGTGGGGCTTGAATGATACCCCTTACCACACATAACAATATTGCCTTGGTATATTCGCTCCTCTCCCACTTTCCAAGGCTTCTCGTTCCCACTCCCAGACCTCATGTCATCCTTCAGGAAATGAAATGCACGCATAATTAAATCCCCCTTTCATTCTTAGGCCACTCATGCCCGATGGGATCGATCAGGTGGTAGCCTATCATGTTCTATTCTCCTTTTCCATTCTGCAACATCCTTATCTCAGGTGTTGTTAAACGTGATTCTATCAGGTGCCACAAGCCTCATAATCCCGAGACGAGTCCCTCTTAGGCCACTCATGCCCACAGACCCGGCACCAATGCTTCTGATCACGTTGCCGGTAAAGAGTCTGCGAACTGTTGCATTTGGGGCATTTCGGCTTTTGCCTTGGAGGTACCAGTGTTTTCTCCTTATTTGCCATTCCCTTTTCTCCTATCTTCTTAGTTTTATACTATGCCCATTGGGTCGCCATAGCCTCTGCAATTCCTTGATATGTCCGGCTTCGATTCCTCCATCTCTCAGGGGATGGTGGTTCTCTCCAAACTCGACCATATCTACCCTCAACTATATTGGTGGGTGTCAACACAGGTAAATTCTTGAGCCACAAACAGGTGGCCTTTGTCTCCCCATGTCCCAACCATTGTCTATTATTGAATAGACATCACCTTGGAAATGTGTGCCTTCCTTTTCTGCCGGTAATAAATCGCAACTGGTAACTTCATGACCTTGTTTTTCAAAGGCTTCAGCTACTATTCGCGAAAATTCACAAGCTATTAAGACCTTCACAGGTATCGCTCATTGATGATTTCGACCAGATCATTGCCATTCCATTCCCTGACCTTCTTGGCGAATGCTGGTGAATAGGGTTGCTTATAGGTGGCATATTCCCCATCACCATGGGACTTCAACAGAATGGCAGTCTTCTTTCGGCAGATGCGTTTCCAATCCCTTTCCTGTAGGAAGTCGCTGACCATTTCCCCCAATAGCAAGTCCATGTCCATCTCCAAGCCATCAGGGAAGTACTGGCTCTCAAGATTGGGAAGGCTTTTGGCAAAACTGTCAAATAGAGCCTCTGCTTGTCTATCCATCCAATACCACTGAAGAGGCCCTCCCTGCGCTGCCTCATCGGCTTGGGCGACCTTCTTGCCCCTGAGATACAAGTCGGCATTGTACCCCTCGCATTCCTCACCACGAAACGTCTTGACTCCTTTTAATGTCCAGTCTGCCTTCCTGGTTAATTCCATTTCCTTGGTAGGCATAGTGACCTCCCTTTGATTTGATACCTAACATTACCACACACACAAGGCCAATGTCAAGCAGTTGCCTAATATTGGACATTGGCAGTCCGTGGGTCATAATATCCACGCCTAGCTAGTCACAACGGTATGGTGGGACTGTTACGGACTAAGAGGATATAAAGGAACGGGTCGGCTCCGGCAAACCGACTCGCTGAGAGGGTAGAGGGGGCGAATTAGTCTACGAGCGCCTTAACAATAAGACCTGTTGCTATAGCCAATACGAAGGCTAAAGTGCCAAGTATGAGCAGGCGATGCAGTTTCAACTCAGAGAGGACATGGTTGCCTATCAGGCTTTCCAGAGCAGTTAGCCTTTCCTTAATGGTGCGGTTATCTTTTACCATCTGCCCAACTCTCGCCAAGAATGTAGGCTATCAGGGGAAGTAGCAGCGCTACGGCCTGGCCTGTATCCAGCCCCAAATCAGTTATCCCATTCACGGCCATGATTGCTGCCCCGATGAGGGCAATCCAGAACTTCCGGCTAGTGAGTTTCTTTGGCATGGTTTCCTCCTACGGCATCAGAATTAGGTCTATCGGCTGACCTGCCACTCTTGCTGTCGGCACAATCACTCCATCCTGGGGTTCAATGATGTGCAACGCAAGCGTTTGGTTCTCTGCATTGGGATAAGCAAAGGCGATATCCATTACGTGCCATTGCCCACCCTGCATGACGTTGATCATTCCCACAGGCGATCCATACCAATCGGTCTGAGGGAACTTACCTGCTAATGCAAGGGCGAAATCTGGACAATCGCGGAAGATCGGCGTGTATCGCAGCTTATGAACTCTAGCCCACTGAACAAATCTCATGAGTTCATCTATTGTGGTAGCCTTGTACTGACCGCTAAGGCACTTTACGTTCCCCTGATCAAACACGGTCTGACCCAGCGTGTATTGGATTAGAGGATATATCTCAGTTGCCACATCAACGGTCACGAGCTCAAATAGTCTCCTGGGAGGCCGAGTACCAGCATACAGCTTATACCAGTAGTCTGACATTTGCTGGTAATATCTGGATACGCTAAACCAAGTCATTCTCAGACTAGCCCCTCTAGGCCGTGTACTCAATCAATACATGGGCTACATTCAAAAGTGCAGTAGATGTATCGCCACCCTGTGCGCCATCCCGCAAAAACTCGATGCCTACATGGTCCCCAGCAGCAATCGCTGTGAGTGCACCTGATATATCATATTCCTCAATTTGATCCGCGACAAGAGTAACATTTGCAGCTGCCACAGAATCGCTATGGATGTTATGAGCTTCCCCATCAGCACCGAAATCTGTTTGACAATAGATTCGGACATCTGCGCTATCTTCACCGATCAGAACTACGACGGCCTTAGTCAGAGTTGTGAAATCCGACGGTATTGCTATACTATAATGGGCAATTTGACCGTCAGCATTAGCTAAAGTAGCGACACCCCAATCACTCTTTTGAGCAGCTAAAACAGCACCGGCTCCTTCTACGGAATGCACTTGCGCTGTCACCTGTTTAGTGGCCACAGTGTCTTCCACGAACTTCTTGATGGATTGCTGGCTGGCCGCTGCTACGGCGCTATCAGACACCATGTTATCTTCGTCTTTAAATCCATTCCCTGTACCAGTAAATGCACGTGTGCCATCTGTGCGGCTATACTGAGTATGGTCATCATCAGCCAAGCCATTCATATCTCCATGGTCGGCTAGATTTTTAACAGCACTACCGTTGAAATATTTAGGCGTGTTGGTCTGCTCGTCATAGGCCATATCGCCAGCAGCATCCAGGGCTGTCCCAGTTTCAGCAGTGGACAATGAAGGTAACCTGACAAATTCATCGCCATCGGTGTTGTCGATAATAAGGCCACTATCCGTAGTGACTACCCCATCGAGGCCTCTCAGAAAGCGGATATTATCTCGCACGTCTTGGTTCATGATGGCAGCCGTCACTACTTCTCCGGCCACCCAAGTACGCGGTGTACTGAATGCCATTATTCTATACCATTATCCTTGTTTTCTTTTTCGAGAAATGCAACCGTCTCTCCGGGTTCCCAGTTGCGATTCATGTAAACCTTTCGCCCAGCCTCCCAATTAAACTTCTCACGCTTCTCAAGCACAGCTTCGATGGCATTAATGTTCTTTGGTAGGGATACCTTGATATATTCGGTGGTAGCATTATTCCAGCAGTTCCGACAAAGGAATATCGGGTTATCCATGAAAACAAACTCTGCGCTCTTGCACCACGGGCAATCGACAATCCATTTCCCATAGTTGATTCGTGCCTTCAGGGGCTTCAGGTTCGCAATCCTGGGCGTTCCAATAGGTTTCGAGTGCAACGCCTTAACCCGGTACTTATTGATTACCTGCTCTTGGTATTGATCAAAGGTCACGCCGTGGTAAGTCTCTGCCGTGTATATCATTATCTCCTCAATAAGCCAACTTTGTACTAGTGCCCAATTCTGAAATATCCAGCGTCCAGAATTCCTCTTCATCGACCTGGGCTAATGTATAGACTGCTGAATGCAGTTGAGCATTTGGGGTTATTGTATGCTGCATCTTGTTAATATAGAAATCTTGGTTTACCATTACGAGTAAATCATTATCAACCGTGATTCTGTCGCTGATCTTGCGAGTCAGTAGCTGAGTCAACAAGGCAGAGGTCTGTGAACTTATGGTCATCTTGACTTCCGGCTGTGGATCTTTGAAGCGAGCCAAGACGAAATCGGCGAAGTCCTGTGCCTGCTCGATATCATTTAAAAACTGTCCATCCAATGTTTTCGCTCTCACATTGTAGGCCGTCTGAGATGTTGAATTATCTGCCGTTCGTGCGGTCAGATCGCCGGCCGTATATTCATCCCCCCGAACTTTCAATAGAGTGATGTAGGCAGGAACGGCGGCACCGTTCGCAAGTTGAAGATTAGCTGACTGGGCCAGTTCGGTGAAGGTCAAAGTAATGTCTCCTGTCAAATCTGTGCCACCGCCACCCGATTCAGTATTGGCTGTGTAGTCTGTGGTGGCGACCGGGGTGACTAGATTGGTCGAGAAGTTACTGAATTCCGCGACCCAAGTCCGTGTCTCCCCAGCAGGAATTGATGGTGTTTCTGAAAGCCTCCACAGCTCTGATACCGATTGCAGATTGTATTCGGTAAAGGTTGCCCTAGTACGATTGAAGACGGTTCGGGCATTGAATTCATAAGTTAGCTGCGCCATGGTATCATCAAAGGTAGCCTGGCTTGTCGTGTGAGGCGCTTTATACCGATGATGTCTATCCTCAAAAGCTGCCCTGCCCTGATCATCAATGTAGAAAAACCCAATCTCGCTGGCTTCCAGTTCCTGGATTGATGATAAAGCCGACTTCTCATGCCATCGCGGTAAAGGAACCGTATCTTGTCCAGTATCGAGATTCCTCAAGGTCGCATCCCAACCAGCATCATCAAGTAACTCCCCAACCAAATCCCCCGTAGTATCGGCTGCAAAGAGCTCTGTGTTCACTTCTGCCCTACTCAAGAAATCGAACCCATCAATACATCTGATAGTGGCGTTCTGCTGTCTCCTGTCGGGGTGTGGAATGATGCTGTCTATCTTACCTCTCCATAGAGGTTCATCGATAGTTGCACCAGATGTGGCTCGGATTCTTACGGGCCTGCCAGGTACGAGATTCCCTACCAATGCGCTGCCAGGGTTCTCTGGGCTATATTTGCCCGTAGCATTCTTGACCGTCAATTCACAATTGCCACCAGTAGCTCTCTGCAACTCAGAATCGCGTCCCCGGGTAAATGTAATCTTCATAACATCGGAGGTTATATCATCATCTCCGATGGCATCATCGAAAGTGATAGGGAAATCGTACGGAAAGTCATTAAATGATCCGTTATTAGCCCAGTCAATGCCGATTTCGTAAGTCGCAAATGCCATTATTCAACCACATCTTCTGCTAAGCGATCTGAATCAAGCTGCTCTTCAGCCAATCGCCTTGCCTCTTCTTCTGCTAACCGTTGTGCCTCACGTTCTGCCACTGTTGTTGCCTCCCATTCGGTAGGCAGGCTGCCTATGCTTCCCATGTTATTAGCTATTTTATCGACATCGTGAAATTCCATAATCCGCCACACATAGAAGTCCCCATCTGGGAAGACTATCACAAATTGCATTAAGCCAGGGTGCGGCTTGCGAATTACCCAAGTGAATTCAGTTCCATCGGGTTTTAATAAAGGACTTACCTCTGCCATTTCTAAACCTCTTGAGCAAAAATGTCGACCGTCCCATCCTGAAATACACACGCCATATCTGTTAACGTCCCGCCATCAACAACAGCATACATCCTTGCTTCGTTAGCAGCTCCAGCACC
>CEPX01197944.1_pt1 | contig 13042 bp, 10 predicted proteins | sample 361361 | NCBI WGS metagenome assembly CEPX01 (sample SAMEA2619974, study PRJEB7988) | marine metagenome | biome: marine biome (ENVO:00000447); feature: mesopelagic zone (ENVO:00000213) & marine oxygen minimum zone (ENVO:01000065); material: "saline water (ENVO:00002010), including plankton... | reverse complement strand
CTCATTTATATCTTCATCATCGGCGAGTTCTACGTTAATGTCCGGATTAATTTGCTTATTGATTGCCACACGCAAAAACCGTTGATTATCTTGACGATAAGTAAGACCCGCACCAAAACTGTAGAATTCTTGCGTGGTTACGCCGTTACTCTCGCTTTCGTATTGATAGGCATCGTGAAGGGTTGTAAGGAAAATGCCAAAATCATGTACAACATTGAACTCTGCATTTGCAACGTAATTTCGCGTCATAAAATCGCTTTGCGAACGTTCACCGCGTTCAGTCTCTATGTAACTACCCGAGACATTCCAAATAAATCCATATGCTGTAGACCGACTTTGCGCATTACCTGATAGAGAATAGTTTTTATCTTCTAGCCTATCCGTACCTTGCTCGGATTGATCCGTTTGGGTAAGCGAATAGCGAGCGACACCGTTCGCTATGAAATTTCGGTTTCTTGGCGTTTGAATAGACGCAGAGACGCTGTTCGTTCTGGTCTTAACAAGCGAGTCAGAATTGTTGATGAAATCAGAGGTTAGAAAGTTCAGTGCATTTCCATCTCTGTATGTAAAACCGCCATCTAGACTAAGGTACAGTAGGTTTTCAACAATTTCGGCTCGTGAGTTGTAGTTGTAGCTGCCGAAGGTATTACGTTGGGTATTTAACGCTTCACTGTTATCTCGCTCAAGGTAGGTTGCGCGGGCGTTGATGGAAGCATTTATACGGGCACTTTGATAGCTAATCGCGAACGTTGGGCTCACTTGCCCAACGGTTTCATCCGAGCTGACTTCTCTGTCTTCCGTTTCGCGATAGATAGCGTCAGCAGTGATACTTGAAGTTACATTTACCTCTGAGGCATAGACCTGAGGTACAGTCACCAATGAAAACAAAACAACAAAAGGGGCACTGCACGTACGTGTTTTCCGCTTTTTAATCTTTTCGATCGGCATAGTAATATCCATAATATCCATTTAAAGAATTACTGTCGACAGACTTGTTAACAACAAAACCTACTGCCATCTCAGGGTTTAATCTTTCAATTGAGAATTTGATATCGTTTAACTTTGAACGACCTTCTTCTACCACTACGACCGCTTGTCCAGCGAAATTAGCAAGCACTGCCGACTCGGTGATGCCAATAAGTGGTGGCGTATCAATAATAACTACACGGTCTTTATAACGGTTGGCAAATTCGTCAACCGTATCGTGCATCCTTTGGCTAGCCAATAGTTCAGTGGTTCTATGGTCGTATTTACCGGCGGGTATAATTTTAAGCGTTTCTATATTTGTGGGATAAAGCACTTCAGATACATCGTCAACTTCGCCCATCAAATACTCCATTAACCCTTTGCGCCTTTCTAGACCTAACGTTCGAAGTACATTAGGCTTTAACACGTCAGCATCAACTAGAAGTACCGTTTTGTCTTGCTCTGATGCTATACTCAGCGCGAGGTTGGCGGCCGTAAATGTTTTGCCTTCAGATGGACGACCGCTGGTAACCATAATGACATTACTATTAGTGAGCGTTTTTGAGATTGGACCAAACGCGTTCGACAATAGCTTTCGTTTTATTTCCCGATACTCTTCGTTAATTTGCTTTCGTTGGCCCGTTGTAGAAACAAATCCCTTTTCTTCCAGTTGACTGAAGTTAAGCTTAAATTTGCTTCTAGGCGTTTTATTTTTACTCGCCACCGTTTCTTCTGTTGCCGGAGAGGCCAACTCAATTTCCGCTTTTCCTAAAGCGGCATGCGTTGATTCTGGAGTAGGCTGCTCATCAACGTCCTCTGGCGCTGCTTCAGCTTTATTCTGACGCGCTTTTTGCTTCTCGGCCGCTTGCCTTTGCAGCGCTTTTTCAATTGTGTTTTTCACTAAAATAACCCCTGCAGAATCGTCTTGTTTGTTACATCAATAGCAATGACGGCTGCAAACATCATTAAAATAATGCCAGTAGAAATAGCAAATATAACAATTCTAAAGCGATTCCGCTTTCTAACCTTATCTATTTCTAAATGTCCAACCACGCCTAGTACAGGATAGTCGGTGATCGATTTTAACTGCGATGCACGGAAGAGCACTGGAGATAGCTGACTTATTAAAAATGCCAAACCCAGCCCTGAACTAAAGCCAACGATGAGCACCAATACATATTGTAGAATACGTTTAGGACCAGCAGGCTTACCTGGAAGGTGAGGGGGCTGTAAAATTTTAAACTGAATGTCTTCTCCACTTAATTCTGCACGTTTTGCCAGTTCGGCAGACTCTTTACGCGTAAGTAGTGCATTATATTTCTGTTTGAGAATGCCATAATCACGATTAAGAGCCGTAGACTCCGCTTCAATTTGCGGCACAAGATCTATCTTCGATTGAAGCTCCAAAATGCTACTGGCGATATCATCACGTTGAACGACCTGCGACGCTAGCTGACTCTCCAATCTCGACATTTCTAAGCTTAAATCTCTACTAAGCTCATTTAACTGAACGGGCTCTTCACCTGAACTCGCAATCAGTGCTTCTATTTCTTCAGAGCGGCGTGCTTCTAACGTTTCTAATAAAGATTTTGTCTCAATAACGTCAGGATGCTGCTCTGTAAATCGAAGTGAAAGCTCATCGAGTTTTTGCTCTAGGCTTCTGATTCTAGCATCGTATCTTGTTGTTAAACCAGAGTTCTCCGTGTTTCCGCTAGACAACTGAGATTTAGCATTAGAAAGTTGCTTGGCAAATGCTTCGAGTCTCTTTTGTGTCTGTCTAATGCCTAATTCAACGGACGCAAGCTGACTTTTTTGATTTTCTAAACGTGAATAAAAAGAGCCTTGCACAGGTAAAATGTCTGCGTAATTTCTTTTGAAATCAGCGAGCCGCTGCTCTGATTCCATCAGACGGTTCTCATATTCTGCAATTTCATTGTCGATAAAACGCTCGGCGCTATCCGTATTTCTGCGGTTATCACCTAACGCGCCTTCAACAAACAAATTCAGTGTTTCTTGAACGACTCGTTGGGCCACAACAGGGTTTTTATTTTGATAAGAAACTCGATAAATATTATCTCGGGAGGTGCTATTTAAGTTAATTTGGTTTTTAAGTCTATTAACTAAAGAGTCGAATTGTGCATCTGTTTTGGTTGTAAGGTCTAGATCTGCATTCCTAGCTATTTTAGCGACATTCTCTGGAGTGAAGAATGTTCTCGCCATTAACCTTATCTCTTGCTCCTTGTTTGTCTGTATGGCAAGCCCCCTTAAAAGGGGCTGCAGCATTGATCGCGTATCAACGTGAACCGTTGCTGCAGATGCGTAGAAATCTGGTTGATTTGCTACGTACAAAAAGCCCGCTGGGCAGATAAGCCAACTGCAAATAATGACATAGCGTTTTTTGATCCAAATCCCTTTAAGGTAATCAGATCCTAATATAAAGAGTGATTGTAATTCTTGCATTACTACTACATCTAATCCCTAAAACCACGCTTCCGGAATAATGACAATATCGCCTGGAAGCATATCCACGTTTTCCCTTATATCACCATCGCGAATTAAGTCGTCGATATTCAATTCGAAAACTTTCTTTTCGCCATTTATTACGCGGATAAGTTTTGCATCATTACCGTCGGCAAAGTTAGTGAGCCCTCCAACGGATATCATAAGGTCGAGTAACGTCATATGCTCAGTGTAATTAACCGCTCGCGGTTGAGCTGCTTCACCTATAACACGAACCTGCTCGCTTAACGGCCCTGAAAAATTACCCACACTTACTGTTACGCGAGGAGAGTTTACAAACGTTGATAGAACGTCTTCAATTTCTCTAGCAAGCATTGTGGGTGTTCTTCCTGCCACATCTAAATCTTCAACGAGTGAGGTGGTAACTTTCCCATCGGGGCGAACTACAACCTGTGCTGATAACTCAGGGTTGCGCCAAACAAAAATGTTTAATCTATCTCCTGGGCCAATCAAATATTGGTAATCATTGACGTCTGTAGTCAGAGATGCTCGGGTGGTTGCTTCAGGCAAGACCCCAGTATTACTGCATCCGTACAAGCAAAATAGTGGAAGTATTGCGCAGCTAGCTATTCGTGTTTTTAAACAGAACATAAGAGATCATCCTACACTCATTATGGTTGAATTATGGCTTTTGTCGTTTACCCTACGGTAATTGTCACTATAATGCCAATAACAATTCTAGTCTATTGTAATAAATCCATTTATGATGGAACAAACGCTGAAGTTTTAGGGGGCCAGGGGTGGCAGTAAGTAAGCGCAATCAGAATAAACGATCGAACATACTTGTAATAACCGAAGCGTTGCTCATAGCCTATATGGGGTATATTTCTCATTTTATTCTCACTCAGGTCGGCTTGTCGGCAAGTGCGTCTGTCGAGAAATTGATTATTAATGTAGGTATGTTGACGGTTTCAATTTTACTTTGTTCATTGTCAGTAGGGCTTTATGAAGCAAAATTAAGAGAAACCTTTAGAGGTATCATTCGCCGCATATTCGTAAGCGTCGGGCTCAGCTACTTTTTAGTTGAAATTCTTACTCGAGCATTTTTCGACGAGCTGGTTATGGATTCTTATTTCTTACCAGCATCGGTATGCTCAATAATTATCACGCTAGTGGTGTTTAGGTACTTTACAAATCGCTTAGGTTTACTCGGGCTTGGTAAAGTTCGAATCTTGGTGTTGGGAGCCGGTGAGCGCGCTTCCATTATCGAAAAACGTATGCGTAGAGATGTAGATCGAATAGGTTTTGAGTTGGTAGGTTTCGTACCTATTCCCGGTGACAACAGGGAAAATGGAATAAGAAAGGAAAAAATTATCCATCTTATGGTGGATGAGAACTTTCAAAAGTTTATCGCCGATAATGATATCGAGGAGATCGTGATCGCTTGTGACCAACGAAGAGGTACACTGCCAGTAGAAGCGCTGTTCGAGTGTAGGCTGCGTGGAATAGAAGTTACTGAACTGCTTGATTTTATGGAGCGAGAAACAGGGCAAATCGTTGTTAATTTAATGTACCCTAGTTGGGTAATCTATTCTAATGGCTTTCAAAGTCAGAATTATTTGCGTGATGCGCTAGATTATACGCTCAACTGCTTTCTCGCTTTCATTATATTATTACTCGTATGGCCTATTATGCTATTCACAGCTTTCATAATTTATTGTGACGATGGAAGACGAACAGGTGTATCTGTGTTTTATAAACAGGAACGAGTAGGTCTAAATGGTAAGTTATTTAAAATTATTAAGTTCCGTAGTATGAGACCTGATGCAGAGAAAGATGGAGCTAAATGGGCTAGCAAAAATGACGACCGAGTAACGCGTATCGGGCACATTATGAGAAAATACCGAATAGACGAGCTCCCCCAATTGCTGAATGTTTTTAAAGGTGAAATGGCGTTCATTGGACCTCGCCCAGAAAGACCACAGTTTGTTGAGCAGCTTGTCAGAGAGGTGCCTTATTATAATCAAAGACACAATGTTAAGCCTGGTTTAGCTGGGTGGGCACAATTAAATTATCCATACGGTGCCAGTGTTGAAGATTCAATGGAAAAGCTTAAATTTGATTTGTATTACGTTAAACATCAGAGCTTATTACTAGATATACTTATTTTAATTCGCACAGTGGAAGTTGTGTTATTCGGCAAAGGGCGATAATTATGAAGGCGAAGGGTCGTCTCAATGCTATGACCGTGGACGTAGAAGACTACTTCCAAGTGTCAGCGTTTGAAAATGTTTTCAATCAAAAAGAGTGGGATAAAGCGCCTTTAAGGGTTGACCACAACACAAACAGACTCTTGGACCTATTCGCAGAACATGAAGTAAAAGCCACGTTTTTTACACTCGCGTGGGTAGCACAAAAATGCCCTTCATTAATAAAGCGAATTGTCGACGAAGGCCACGAGTTGGCAAGCCATGGTCTTGCTCATAAAAGAGTAACAACCATGTCGCCCGAAGAATTTCGAAGGGATATAGGCGAAAGTAAGCAAATTTTGGAAGATATTGGTGGAGTCGCAATAAACGGTTATCGCGCACCAAGCTTCTCCATTAACAGTGACAATGAGTGGGCTTTCGAGATAGTAAAAGAAGCGGGCTTTTTATATTCGTCGAGCACTTACCCAATTGAGCATGACTTGTACGGTGTTCCTGATTGGCCTCGGTTTAAATACCAACGCATAGAGGGGCTTTGGGAGTTGCCCATTCCCACATTAAGGAAATCTGGGAAAAATGTTGGTATAGGGGGAGGTGGTTTTTTCCGCCTTTATCCTTACTGGTATTCGAAGAAACGTATAGACACGTTCTTTGCCTCTGAATCAGCGCCATACAATTTTTATTTCCACCCGTGGGAAATAGACAAACAACACCCTCAAGTGAAAGGGGCGCAATTTAAGTCCAAATTCCGACATTTTGTAAACCTTAAGAAAATGGAATCGAAAATCGTTCGCTTATTGGAAGACTACAATTGGACAACAATGAGCTCAGCATACGATATAAAGGCAGTGTAGCGGTGTAATTGATGGATAATAAAATAGATAGGGATTTTGGAATATTATTGCTCTCAACGTTTTTGTTGTGGTTGGTTTTTTTCTGGCAAGGCGTTATCACAGCTATTGATATTTGGTGGGGAAATGAAATTTTTAATCACTGCTTTTTCGTTTTGCCTGCCACGGCTTATCTTATCTATTTAAAACAAGACTCGCTGTTTTCAAACAACATAAAGCCTACGTTACTCCCACTGTTTGCCATTGTTCCTTTATGTGTTCTCTATGTTGTCGGACGCGTTGGCGATATTCAGCTTTTCATGCACATAGCAACGTTTACGCTTTTGCCTGTACTGATATGGACAATCATTGGACACAATGCTGCTAAAAGTATTTTGTTACCCCTCGTATTTTTGCTGTTTGCAATCCCCGTTGGAGAGCAATTAATTCCGTTTCTACAGGAAATAACGGCCGACGGCTCGGTAGCGTTGCTAAAAATGGTGGGCGTCCCACTTTATAGAAATGGCTTGTATATTGAGATCCCAGCAGGGCGTTTTTTAGTTGCTGAAGCGTGTTCTGGTGTGAGTTTCTTTATAGTAAGCATCGTCATAGGTTCGCTCTTTTCTTACTTAAGCTTCGTGTCGCCTGCAAAGAAACTCATTTTTGTCACAATTTCGGTGTTCTTACCTGTAGTAGCAAATATTATCCGAGTTTTCGGCATTATTTACATCGCGCACAAAACCGATATGGAATATGCGGCCGGTGCGGATCACCTCATTTATGGCTGGTTTTTCTTTGCCTTTGTAATTCTATGCCTGTTAGGTATTGGGGAGTTACTTCGTGATAAGGGCGTGGAGAGTGAACACCCTAGTCAGATGCAGCGTGGCAACATACAGTTAAATACTAATAAAGTGGCGTTAGTTTACCTTGTATTGATTATTTTTGGTGCATGGTCTTGGTCTTATTCATTTTATAAAACGGCAAATCAAAACAGTGCGTTTAATACAAAAGAAATTGCTAATCTTAAAGCGTGCGACAATGAACGTTTATCTTGGTACCCAAAAATTGAAAATGCCGATAAACAGGCAAGGCAGCAATATGTTATTGGTGGTCAATGCCAAGCCGTATTAGTTCAAGCTGAATTCTACCAGTTTGAAAGTGAACTAGTCAGTGGTCTAAATCTTCTCTATGTAGAAAAAGAATGGTCTTTAGTGCGCTCAGATAATGAGGTTTTAGTAATAAACGATGCGGCTCAAACTGTACCTGTGTTGTATTTAACATCGCCAATCGAACAGAAAATAAAGGTAGTAAGGTGGTATGAGGTAAACGGGCAAGTACTAACGTCATCAATAAAAGCAAAATTATATGTCACCTATTTAAAAATGACGCGTCAATACGTTGGTGGACAATTATTAATGATGGCAGTGCCTCCTTCATTGGATATGTCTGAACTACAAATTACTGAAGATTATGAATAAAACGTTAGTGCTTACAGAGAATTTTCCTCCGGTTGAGGGCGGAAGTGGCCGCTGGTTTTGGGAGCTATATTCCAGATTACCAGGCTCTCAGGTTGTTGTAGCAACGAACAATGCCACCCAACACATTACGCCTCCCGCCAACGGTATGGTGATTGAAAGGCTACCGTTACAAAGTGCCGAGTGGGGCATCAAGAGTGTTACGGGTCTCACATTTTATGCCAAAAGTGTTACTCGTATTATCAAGCTAATAAAAAAGCACAATATTAAAGAAATACATTGTGGGCGCGTTATACACGAGGGCGTTATCGCTTGGCTTGCCTCGAAAGTTACAGGGGTTAAGGTTGTGTGTTACGTACATGGAGAAGATGTAGAAGTTGCTGCGGTTAGTCGTGAACACAGCCTGTTGGTGAAGCAAGTCTGCAAGCGCAGCCACACGCTTATTTGTAATAGCGAAAACAGCAAAGCACTGGTACAACGTTTGAATTTTGCTGACGCTGAAAAATGTGTGGTCTTGCATCCGGGGTTTGATGCTGAACACTTTCAACCTGTTTCGCGAGACAATCAGGTTCGAAAAGCGTTTGGCTGGGAAGGTAAGTTTTCAGTTATTACAGTAGGGCGTTTACAGCGCCGAAAGGGACAAGATTATTTTATTCAGGCTATGCCAGAATTATTAAAGCGTTTTCCGACGCTGCATTACACAGTGATAGGGCGAGGCGAACTTGAGCGGGAACTAAGAGAGCAGATTAGCGCGCTGGGTTTATCTGACCATGTACATGTGGTCACCGATGCCGACGACGACAAAATGGCCGCTATGTATCAGCAGTGTGATGTATTTATATTACCTAACAGGACCATTGGAGGAGATATAGAAGGCTTCGGCATGGTGCTACTAGAGGCTCAGGCTTGCGGAAAGTATGTAGTAGCGGGTAATTCTGGTGGAACAAAAGAAACCATGCGCGTTGGAGAAACGGGGTTCGTTATAGATTGTAGTTCGCCTAGCGCTATTGTAGACGGTTTCTCTATGGTTATGCAGAAGCTTCCAAGTTTGACTATGTCGCCCAGTGAGTTTGTTAAGAGCACGTTTTCCTGGGATGTTCATGTAGCAAAAGCAAGGGCGTTGTTTGACCGCTTCGCTAACTAAGAAAACGCTGGTCAGTTCTGCGTTTTCAAGTGCTGCTCAGCTCATTAGCAAGCTATTAGGCTTGCTAAGTACTTTAGTTGTTGCGCGTGTTCTCACTCCTGATGTCTTTGCCTTGGCAGCCATTCTCTCTATTACGCTTTACTTCGTTGACGTATTAGGCGATGTGGCGAGTGAAACTTACATATTGCAGAAAAAGCGTGTTTCGTTTTTAGACATTCAAAGCGCGTGGACATTAAATTTAGCCATTAAGATATGTTGCTGCTTGTTGCTTGCCTGTCTGGCGCCATTTGCCGCCCGTTTCTTTGACCAGCCTTCGCTAACAACGCCATTACAAGTGGCTACCCTGGTGCTACCACTAAAAGCATTGTGTTCTGTCTACTTCCTTAAGCTTAAAAGGCACCTTAAATATGGCTTATTAACCTTGGCCACATTTGCTGAGCGGGTTGTCGCTACCGTTCTTCTTGTTTCCTCTGCATTACTTTTCGAAAGCGTTTGGGCGTTTGTTGTTGCTGATATAGGCGGGGCATTTACATTAATGGTAATCAGCTATGTTTTATCGCAGCGACGTCCAGTGCTTACGCTTGCAAATGTGGCCGAACAGTGGGCGTTTTCAAAATGGCTCATAGGAAAACAAATTGCCGGTTATTTGCGTTCTCAACTTGATACGTTGCTTGTTGCTAAGTTTTTTTCTCCAACGATAACAGGGCATTATTACATGACACGAGATGTGGCTATGTTACCCGGAAGGTTTTTATTGGGGCCTGCCATTGAACCTCTTATTGCCTCGTTTAGAAATGAAAAATTGAAACGTCAGGCCTTATTAGAAAAAGTTGCGCTTAGCTACTGCGTTGCACTACTTATTGCTTCTCCCATAGCCATATTTGTCGCTTATTTTGCCGATGTGGTTGTTTTAACGTTACTTGGGCCGCAGTGGGATACGGCAGCCGAGTATCTGCCTTTGCTTATTTTTTTGTTCTTTTATTGGGTTATTTTACAAGTAACTGAGCAGGGCCTGATTGCACGCGGTAAAGTGAGTTTTCTGTTCTATTTCGATGTGTTCTCTTTGTTGGTTATTGCTTCTGCGCTACTCACATCGCTTGCGGTTCATACTGATATTTTATTACTCATAGAAGTGCGTATAGCGGCGGGCTTTTTTCTAACAGGTAGTGCAATGGGGGTTTTGTTCAGCAACCAATGGAAAGTGCTGTACGGCGTAATGATTAATCTAATGGCCTTTTTCGCCATTAGTTTATTTTCCGCAGAGGTCGCATTTAAACTTGGCGGTATGTTGGGCATAGCGTGGGCGCCACTGAAGTTGTTAGTTGTCGGCTTGGTATTTGGCGCTACATATTTACCCTGCATGCTACTTTATGTGATAAAGCTGTCTCACAAAGACTATCGCGGCCCACTTATTTTTATTTTCCAAGAAGCGTGGACCACATTGAGCGCTTTTCGTCGCTAAGTGTTAGCTGAGCATTTTCTGCAACGGTGCCCGACGCGCCATTTCGTCGTTTAATAGCACCTAATACTACGTTGTTTCTTATTTCTACGCTGTGAGTGAAACCAAACCTGTATTCAATGGCATTAGGATAGCCTGATTGAAGCAGTACCGTATTACTTAGTACTTTTGTACCCTTAGCGCTTTCTAGCACTATTCCTGCGTCTTTGTACGGGTGTGCTGGGTTATTGTGAAGAATAACGTTGTTTTCAATCGCTCCCCCAATATGTTCGTTATCGACGTTCCCTAAACCAAACCCTATGCCTCGGTCGCTGTTAATAATCGTATTATCTCGCACTATGGTATTGTGAGAATTGCGCCAAAAGTGAATAGCGTGTTCGGCAATGTGCTCTGAGGGGCTGGCGATATTCTCGAAATGGTTATTTTCCACTACCCAGTTTTTAGCGCGATGCGCATCTATTCCACCAATATAATAATTGGGGCCTACCGTTGCCGAGTATGAAAAGCGGGAATTGCTGATTTTACCGTTGTGCGAATAAGGCGAGTCTGAGTTAGGGCTGGCGCTTACTTTAAGAAGCTGCTCGTAACTGTCGCGAAGTATGCTGTTCGTTAACGTGAAATTGTCAGCGCCCAGTTCGGCTCTTACCTGTATTAGGTGGTTAGCACTTTGCTCTAAGGTTACCCCTGTAAGGGTAAAATCATCAGCGTGCACATCAATGAGAATTTCGCCGCCACCATTTTCCGATGCTGGGCGCATTCCATTGCCTCTAAAAACAACGTCTTCAGGCGAGCCAGATGCGCCGGCAATAGTCACGTTGTCTGCTTTTATTTGTAGCCGATAGTTAAGCTTGTAAACGCCAGGCTCAACAATAATGTGCGAATTAGGGCGTGTAATTGCTCTTGCCAGTGCATCAATATTGTCAACAGTGATCGCTGCCAGTGCGTGAACGTGTATCAAACTTAGCAAAGCAAAAGTAACGAGACGCATGATTATTTCCTCATTTTTATGATAGTTGCAGGGTTTCCCGCAACAATGGCGAAATCAGGAATGTCTTTTGTGACTACTGCGCCTGCTGCCACAACACATTTTTTTCCTACGTTAGCCATAATAATAGCACCGTTTCCAGCCCACGTGTCTTCACCAAGGGTAATCGGTTGAAAATGGCCGCCTTGTTCTCTAATAGGTTTATCTAAATCGTCAAAATTGTGTTGTTGCTTTCCACTTAAAATGTGCACGCCACTGCCCAATAAACAGTCTTTTTCTATTACGCATGCACCAATATTGCACTGAGGGCCAATATAAACACCTTGCTTAATCACGGTGTTTTTTTGGCTAAGTAAAGTAGCAAACCCGATAAAGGAATCTTGAGAAAAACCCATCAGCGTTATTCGATAAAACGCACCTCGTAGGAAGTTACCTGACTTGCCTGGAAACAGGCTTAAAAATTGGCTAAATGCAGCAAAGCAATTGTCAGACGAGACTATATTCAGCACGAAGTAAAGAACAATCAGCGGGCTAACTGCGATGATAGCAATAAGGTGAATACACTTCTTCAGTACAGATTTCATTGTTGGTGCCTGTTTTCGGTAAGGGCGTTGAAAAACGGCGCCATCTTACTTTCCCACGAGTAGTGTTCTAATATGGTTTTTCTAGCGCTTAAAGACAATTGCTCGGCCAGCGCCGAAGAACTTAACGTATTGATAAGCGCAGCGGCAAACTCGTCAGCATGGCGTGCAATAAGCACATTATCTTCATTTTTACAAAGTATTCCCTCTGCGCCCATTGGGGTAGTAATAACGGGCAAACCACAAGACATTGCCTGTAATACCTTATTTTGCACACCGCGAGCAATTTGAAATGGGGCGACAAAAGCGCTTGCCTTGTGGAAGTAAGGCATGATGTCATCAACAAAGCCTGTTACTTCAATACTTGGATGTTCCGCCAGCTTTTTTACTGTTTCTGCGGGGTTCATACCGGCAATCGTAAATGTTGCATCGGGAAAGCGAGAGAGTACCGTTGGCCATATTTCTTTGGTAAACCAAATGACCGCGTCTATATTGGGTTTGTAATCCATAACGCCTGTGAAAAGTACGTTGTTACTTACCGCCTGTTGCTTATCTTCACTGGCATTGGGAGTGAATACATGTGCGTCGATCCCGTTGCCTAGTTCCACAACATTTTGCGAACGTGTCACCGTTTTATTGAATACCGCAATTTCAGCTTTGGCGATTAAAAATACCTTGTCTGCGATATCAACACACTTTTTTTCCAGCTGCCTTACCAAGTGCGCTTCTCGCTTGTATAGCACGCGCATTGGCCACTGACTTTGGTTTGCATACTGTTGCCACTTGTCTGAATCAACATCCATAAAATCGATGAGAATAGCGGGTGGCGTTGAACTATGCGAGGCGTTGTTCTTCTGTAACGCTAATGCATAAGGATAAAGGCTTGAAGCGGTGAACAACACAGCGCAATAACGGTGCTCGGCAACGTGCTGAAC
>CEPX01186519.1_pt1 | contig 13042 bp, 14 predicted proteins | sample 361361 | NCBI WGS metagenome assembly CEPX01 (sample SAMEA2619974, study PRJEB7988) | marine metagenome | biome: marine biome (ENVO:00000447); feature: mesopelagic zone (ENVO:00000213) & marine oxygen minimum zone (ENVO:01000065); material: "saline water (ENVO:00002010), including plankton... | reverse complement strand
GACACGAACCTGCAATGGCACAAGCAGACCCTGCCCGGAGGGTTGTTGCTTCCTTCCCGTAATCTGGTAATCGACAGTTCCGGTGCATTGCACAGCGTTTCCTGTAACGAAGCAAACCCCAGTGACAGGGGGTGCGACGGGACCTTCAACCTGACGCACCAGATCAGCTATGATGGCGGATATACCTGGACAAACTACACCCACAAATGGCCAGGTTCCCTGTCTGTTTCAGACAACACCTTCGAGTGGGATTTCCAGGCTGACGGTAACCTTGACCTGGCCGTAATTTCCGTGAGGGTCCAGACCGAGAATAATGGAACTGCAAGCGACGTGGACCTGATATTCCACATCAGGGATTACAGGGAAAGCATGGAAGCGGATACCATAACGCTCATCGGCCTTGGCGACCTCGACGCCACTTCGGGCGCCGGCAACGATATTCGCTTCGACTTCGCCTCGATGGCGATTCTCCCCGACGGTGGGGTCGTGGTCGCCTACCACGACACCACCGACGGCTGCGGCGCTGGCGAAGGGGGGCCGTGCGACCCGATGTTCGCCATCGAGCTGGAACTGCCGGAACGCTATTTCTAGCCTGATATTACTTTGGCCAGTTCCTGGTAGCGGGTCCGCACCGTCACCTCGGTGATGCCGGCGACCTGCGCGACCTGCTTCTGGCTGCGCGGCTCTCCCGCCTCGCGACATGCCAGGTAGAGCGCCGCGCCCGCCAGCGCGCCGGGGCGCATTCCCTGGCCGTAGCCCGCGTCGGCCGCCTGCCGCAGCAGCAGGTGCGCCTGCCGGGCGGTTTCGTCGGCCAGCTGTAGCTTCTTTGCGAACCGCGGCAGGAAGTCGGCGGCCGTCTGCGGGGCGACTTTCAGCTCGAGCCCGCGTGCAAGCGTGCGATAGAGTCGCCCCAGCTCGAGCCGCCCCAGTCCCGAAGCGGCGGCAATGTCATCCATCGTCAGCGGCAGCCGCTCCTGCCGGATGGCGGCGTAGGTCAGCGCCGCCGCGACACGCTCGGTCTGGCGGCCGCGCACCAGCTTGCGTCGCAACGCCTCGGAGAAGAGCTCGAGCGCGGACTCGCGGGCGCGTGTCGGCAGCCGCAGCGCGTCGGCCAGCCGGTCAATTTCCTGCGAAGCGAGCAGTAGTGTCCGCCCGGGGGTGCCGTGCAGCCGCACCGCCGCCTGCCACTGCTGGAGCGCGTGCTCGGCTACCGGCGCGTTGCCGTTAGGGGGCGCGACCGTCGCCTCGCTTGCGGCGGGAGCGGCAGCATAGCTGCCCCATTCAGGGCCACCGTCAATGATTTCGCCGCAGCCTTTGCAGCGCAGCAGCCCTTCGCCGTCAGGCTTGAGCTCGCGCCCGCCGCAGCCGGGGCACTTCATTTACGGAAAAGCTCCCGTCCCAGCAGCTGCGTCGCGCGGACGCCCTTCGCGGCGCGCACCGCGACCCACGGCTCGGAGACTGGCCCGAAAAGGTCGCTGACGCGCCCCACCCTGCGGCCGCGCGCGTCGCTGACAGGCGTGCCGGGCTCGATTTTCTTTTCGACCGGCAGCAGCAGCTCGCCCCGGTCGCCGAGTTGCGCGACCTTGCCGATACAGTGCATGGCTCCGCTCTGTGGCGTGGCGTAATAAAGCTGGCTGCGCAGCCTCTAAAGCAGCTCCGCGAGCGTCTCGCCCAATTTCGCGGGATTCTCGGTGACGGCGATGCCTGCCTTGCGCAGTGCCTCCATCTTTGCTCCAGCCGTGCCTTTGCCGCCGGCAATGATGGCGCCGGCGTGGCCCATGCGTTTGCCGGGCGGCGCGGTGCTGCCGGCGATGAAGCCGACGACCGGCTTCGAGACGTGCTCGCGGACGAACTCGGCGGCAGCTTCCTCGGCGCTGCCGCCGATTTCGCCAATCATGACCATCGCCTTCGTGGCGGGGTCCGCCTCGAACGCTTCGAGCACGTCGATGAAGGGCGTGCCGATAACGGGGTCGCCGCCGATGCCGAGACAGGTTGACTGCCCGCGGCCGATACGGGTGACCTGGTCGACCGCCTCGTAGGTCAGCGTCCCGGAACGCGAGACGATGCCGACGTCGCCCGGCTGGTGAATGTGGCCCGGCATGATGCCCACCTTGGCGATGCCGGGAGTGATGATGCCGGGGCAGTTCGGCCCGATTAGCCGCGTGCCGGTATCGGCGAGATACGCCTTCGTGCGCACCATGTCCAGCGCGGGAATGCCTTCGGTAATAGCCACCACCAGCCCGACGCCGGCGTCGGCCGCCTCCCGAATTGCGGCGGCCGCAAAGGGCGGCGGGACGAAGACGCAGCTGGTATTGGCGCCCGCCTCCACCGCCTCGGCGACACTGTCCCACACCGGCAGGCCAAGGCATTCGCTGCCACCCTTGCCGGGGGTCACGCCGCCGACGAGCGGCGTGCCGTAGTCGAGCATCTGTCGCGCGTGGAACTGGCCGTTGCGGCCCGTGAGGCCCTGCACCGCGATGCGCGAATCGCCATCGAGCCAGATGCTCACTATGCGCCTCCGGCAGCGGCAATCGCCTTGCGCGCGCCGTCGTCCATGTCGCCGGCGGTAATCAGCGCCAGCCCCGACTCGTCGAGCATCTGGCGTCCGAGCTCGACGTTGGTCCCCTCGAGCCGCACCACCAGCGGCACGCCAATTTCGACTTCGCGCGCGGCGGCGATGATGCCCTCGGCGATGAAGTCGCAGCGCATGATGCCGCCAAAGATGTTGACGAAGATGACTTCGACCTCCGGGTCGGAGAGGATGATGCGGAAGCCCTCGGTGACCTGCTCGGCGGTTGCGCCGCCACCCACGTCGAGGAAGTTGGCCGGCTCGCCACCGTGCAGCTTGATGATATCCATGGTCGCCATCGCGAGGCCGGCGCCGTTGACCATGCAGCCGATGCGGCCGTCGAGCTTGATGTAGTTGAGCCCCGCCGCGCTGGCGCGCGTTTCGAGCGGCTCCTCGGCAGCAGTGTCGCGCAATTCGCCGAGCTGGGGGTGCCGGAAGAGCGCCGAGTCGTCGAAATTGACCTTGGCGTCAAGTGCAATCACGCGGTCGTCGCTGGTGATAACCAGTGGGTTGATTTCGACAATCGAACAGTCCATCTCCTGCGCCATTCGCGCCAGCGCGAGCATGAACTCGACCGCGCGGTCGACCTGCCCGCCCTCCAGCGCGAGACCCTGCGCGAGCTCGCGCGCTGCCGCGGGCGGCAGCGCGCCACTCGGCTCGAGTTCGGCCTTCAGGATTTTCTCCGGCGTCGCGGCGGCGACCGCCTCGATTTCGACGCCGCCCTCGGTGGAAGCCATCATCACCATCCGCTCCCGCTCGCGGTCGAGCACCATCCCGAGGTAAAGCTCGCGCGCAATATCGCACCCTGCCTCGACGTAAACTGCCCTGACGGCGACGCCTTCAGGGCCGGTCTGCGGCGTCACCAGCTGTGAGCCGAGTAGCGCCTCCGCGGCATCGCGCGCCTCGCCGGGCGAACGGCAGAGTCGGATGCCGCCGCCCTTGCCGCGGCCGCCGGCGTGCACCTGCGCCTTGACCACCCACAATTCGCCGCCCAAGGCAGCGCAGGCCGCCTCCGCCTCGTCGGGCGTGAGCGCCAGCCTTCCCTCCAGCGTCGCGACGCCGTAGTCGCGGAAAATTGCCTTGGCCTGATACTCGTGGATGTTCACGGCGCACCATTCGGCCGGTGTTTAAGACGCTGTGTAATCTCTTATAGGGACCGCTTCGTGCGCGCACCATGTGGTTTTTTCCGGGATGTCGCCGTGCATGAGTTTTTCAGAACTTGGCATAGCGCCAGCCATTGTCGAAGTCCTTGAAGGGCAGGGCATCACGGAATCGTTCGAAGTTCAGGCCGAGGCCATACCTGCCATGATGCAGGGGAAGGATGTCTGCTGCCGGGCTCCGACCGGCTCGGGAAAGACTCTGGCGTTCGGCCTGCCCCTCATCTCGCGCTGCAAGCCAGCACACCCGCGTTACCCCACCGCGTTGATTGTCACGCCCACCCGGGAACTGGCAGAACAGATTTGCAAGGTCCTGAAGCCCCTGGGCAAGCCGCAAAAGTTAGGCGTAATGGCAGTATATGGTGGAACTTCATACGCCAAGCAGCGCCAGCGGCTTGAGCAGGGCGTCGAGATTGTAGTCGCCTGCCCCGGTCGCCTGATTGACCTGATGGAAAAGGGAATGCTGAAGCTGGACGACGTGGGAACGGTGGTCCTCGATGAGGCTGACCGCATGGCTGACATGGGATTCATCGACCCGGTGTGCCATATCCTGGACAACTGCTCCGGGAAACGACAGACAATCCTCTTCAGCGCGACCCTCGATGATGAAGTTTCAGTCCTGATTCGCAAATACCAGGACCATCCCTTCAAAATCGAAGTCGGACCGAAGGAGGTCAGCATGGAGAGCATGCAGCATTTCTTCTGGATGGTCCACAACACCGGCAAATCCCGGCTAGCCAGTACTGCCGTGAAGCAGGGCGGGCGCAGCATGATTTTCTGCCGCACGCGCCGGGGAGTTGACCGGGTCGGCAAGGAACTGCGAGCCACAGACCTGAAGGTGGCCACAATCCACGGTGGCCTCAGCCAGAACCAGCGCGACCGGGCGATGGAGCGCTTCATCCACGGCGACTGCATGGCGCTGGTGGCGACCGATGTCGCCGCCCGCGGTATCGACGTCGAGGGCGTCCAGTGCGTGATTCATTACGACCCCCCGGAGAATGGCAAGGCGTACAAGCACCGCAGCGGGAGGACCGCACGCGCCGGGGCGCACGGGACCGTCATATCACTCGTGCAGTCTCCCCAGAAAGGCGACTTCATCAAAATCCAGCGACAGGCTGGAATAAACGCAAATTTCACGTCTCCCGAATTCGGCAAGCTGCCGGAGCGGGTGGAATATACATCATCCCAGCCCAGCGGCAAGGCAGGCCACTCGACACACAGGGGCCGTCCCGGAAAAACTGAAGAATTTTCATTGCAGAACAAGGTCGACCGGACTGTTGAACGGGCATTTTCCTTCAGGAAGAATAAATCCCGGAACAAATACGGGGGCAAGAATCACTCAGGAGCTTCCAATGGCGGAAAGCGACCCGGCCATTCCAGTGGTGGCTATCGCAAAGGTGGCGGCCGCCCGTCTAACGGCAAGTCACAGAACTGGAAACAGGGTCGGCCGACCAATGGCAAGTCACAGAACTGGAAACAGGGGAGTTCCAGCCATTCCGGTGGCGGGTCGCCTGACAGGGGCGGCGGCTGGTCAAAGAATCGAAAGCCCCAGAACTGGAAGCGGGGTCGCCGGTCCAGCCGGTCACATTCGAAAAAGAATTATAGAAGCTGACCCGTTCGACAGCACTAAGACTTAAATATCACTCATCCTGCGGCGGCGCATGGCGAAGAAGAACCCGGCGCACATGTTCCGCGGCAAGAAGCCCGGCTACACGCGCGCCAAGTATATCGGCGGCATTCCAGCCAGTCGAATTACCCAGTTCGACGTCGGCGCGCCCGGGGCGAAATTCGACCCGGAGGTCATCGTGACGCTCAGCGCCGACGAGAAATGCCTGATTCGCCACAACGCGCTGGAGGCGGCGCGCATCACCGCCAACCGGCACATCATGACCGCCGCGGGCCGCGAAGGCTACCATCTCAAGATACGTGTCTACCCGCATCAGGTGCTGCGGCACAACAAGGTCGCCACCGGAGCGGGGGCGGACCGTGTCTCGCAGGGGATGCGGCTCTCGTTCGGCAAGCCGGTCGGCGTCGCTGCCAAGGTGCGCCAGGGGCAGAAGCTGATTACGCTGCGCACCTCGAGCGAGTTCGCCGACGACGCCAAGGAAGCGCTGCGCAAGTCGTCGCACAAGCTCCCGACCCCGTGCCACATCGAGGTCAGCGGGTCGAACTGATGGCGAAAGTGGTCCTCAAGCTGGGACTGCCGCCGCTGGAAGGTTTCCTCTACTTTGTCGAGCGGGACTGCTCCGTCTGGAAGCATCAGGGCAGCGCCAAGGAGTGCGTCTCCGCCAAAACGTTCGAGCGCGACGAAGGCTACCTTTACTTCATCGACCTGAACGGCGACCTCGTGCGCCTACCGGACCCGCAGAAGCGCGACCCCGAGACCAACGCGCTTTTCAGGCCCGGCACGCAGGTCGCCGCCGATGAGCAAGCCGAATAGGCGCGTCGCGACCAGCATCCTGCTGCACGGCGACCGCATCCTGATTCTCAAGCGCTCCGCGGCGGTCGGCAGCTTCCAGCACCACTGGTCGGGCGTCTCCGGCTTCGTCGAGCCGGGCGAAGAGCCGCTCGAGACATCGCAGCGCGAAGTCGAAGAAGAGACGGGAATCCCGCGCGCCAGCCTCGAATTGCTGGCGCGTGCCCCGCCCCGCTGCGTCAAGAAGCCCGAGCACGTCTTCGAAGTGCACTCGTTCCTCTACCGCTGCGCGACCGACCGCGTGCGCCTCGACTGGGAGAACGACGAGTTCGCGTGGGTCGCGCCGGAAGCGCTGCGCGACTACCGCACGGTACCGTGGCTGCCGGAGATGGCTACAGAGCTGCTGGCGAAGCTGTAGTCAGCCCCAGATTTTCCACCACGGCCTTGCGGCCCCGCGCATGCGCTGCTCGCGCGTCCGGTCGCCCTGTGCAAGGCCTTTCATCACCGCCAGCTCCAGACTGCGGTAGGCGAGCTTCCCGGCCGGCGACATGTTGCTGAGCGCGCGCAGCAGCCGCTGCGGCAGCCCCTCGAGCAGCTCCAGCCGGCTGCGGTCGAACACCAGCTCGCCCCGCGCCTCGACCGGCGCGCCGGCCGCCTGCGACGCGAGCGCTGACAGGTCGGCGCCGCCCTCCTCTTCGTGCTCGCGGAACCAGAGCGCGAAGCCGCCGGTGAAGCTCAATTCATTCAGCACCCACTCGCCCGCCGGCCGCTGCTCAAGGTCGCGCACCACCGTGCCCTCCTTGGTCCAGTGGCGCGCCACATGTGGACCAAGCTGGTGGCGCAGCCGCTGCTCGAGCAGGTTCCACTCGTGCTTTCGCAGCCGCATCTTGCCGTGCAGTCGCTCGAGCAGCCATCCCAGCCGCGCGCGCAGCTCCAGTTCCTCTCCGGCGGTGGCCTGTGCGATGAAGTCTGCCGCTTCCGGGTGCGTCGCCAGCTTCGCGACCAGCGCCGGCTCGAGCCCGGTCGCCGTCGCAGCCGCGTTGAGCTCGAGCGGCTGCGGCAGCAGCGCCAGCCAGAGCTGCGCCACCTCGCCGCGTCCGGGTTCCTTCACGGCAGCACCAGCGTTCCCGCCGGGTCGCCCGCGAGCGCCCCTGCGAAGCCGCCTGCGCCGACGATGCGGCACTCGCATTCGCGGGCGATGGCGGCCGCCGCCTCGAGCTTGCCCCACATCCCGCCGGTGACGTCGGCGCCCGGCACGTCCATCCGCTGCGCGCGCATCGCCGTGCGGGCGTCCGCGTCGAGCTGTGCGACGAGCTGCGCTCCCGGCTCGGCCGGGTCGCGGTCCATCACACCGGGGTGATTGATGACGAACAGCGCGCGCTGCGGCCGCAGCGTGCGCGCTAGCGCCAGCATCAGCGTGTCGCCGCTCAGGATGGCGATACCTTGCGCATCGTCGTCGGTGACGTCGCCGCAGGTGACCGGCAGGCGGCCCGCCTCCAGCGCCGCCGCGAAGCTGCCGGCCGGGAACTCCACGATGTCCTGCGGGCCAGCGGTGCGCAGCGCCTGCGATGGCAGGATTGGAACTGGTTCCAGCCCGGCCGCCGCGAGCGCTTCGCAGACCAGCGCGTTGAGCGTGCGCACCTGCTGCCGCGTCCGTGCCACCGCTGCCGCCTGCTCGGGCGAGCCGTCGCTCCCCTGCGCCAGCCCGAAGCGCTTGGCGAGCGGGTGGCCGAACGAACCGGCGCCGTGCACCAGCACCGCCGGCCCGCCCCCGGCGGCGAGCGCTGCGGCCAGCGCCGCGATACGCTCGCGCTGCGGCGCCGGCTTCGCGGCCGTTTTGTCGGTGATGAGCGAGCCGCCCCACTTGACCAGATTCATGGCAGCTCCATGGCGGGGCAGTCGAAAAGGTAGGGTGACCCGGTCGCGACCGTCTCGCCCGCTGCGATTCCGGGCGCCGGGAAGAGCCGCGCCGAGAGTGGTTTGGCGCCTTTATTAGCTACGGCAGCGACGCGGTCGAGCAGTGCCGCCAGCCGGTCCACGCCGACGTCGCCCGGCAGCGGCACCGTGTCGAGCCCGGTCCCGCAGCGGCTCGCATACTCGAGCAGGTCGCCGATGTCGAATTCGCGCTGCCGCAGCGCCTCGACCAGTCCCGGGTCCTCCATCACGGCGAACATGACGCCGCGGTAGCCGACCTGCTCGACCGGCAGTGCGCGCAGCGCCGCAGTTAGCTCGCCGACGAGAGCGGGCGCGCCGGTCGAACCGACCGGCGCGCCCCGCAGTGCCATCAGCCGCGCCACCGAGCCTTCGCCGTAGAGCCCGGGTGCAAGGCTGGGGTCGATACCGAGAAACGGCATTTGCGCCGCGCGCGCGTCGCGCTCCAGCGCCTCGAGCCCGGGAGCAAGCGCAGCGACGTCGCCACCCGCAGCCAGCAATGACGGCGTCAGCTCCATCGCCAGCGCGAAGCCTTCGCGCTGCGCGAACGCCGCCGGGAAGAACGGCGTCCCGGCTTCGACGCGCGCCAGCGCCGCGAAGCGCAGGTTGTGCTGCGGGTCGGCCTGCGCCAGTCGCAGCATCGCCTCCGCGGCGGCTGCGCTCCCACCGTTATCGAGCCGCGCCGCGCAGAAGGTCGCCTGCGTCGCGAGCAGCGCCTCGACCACGGCCGGGACGCCCTCGGCGGAGCACGGCCCGAGCGACAGGAACTGGACGCCGGTTGCGACCGCTGCCGCCTCCAGTTCGCGCGCGCGTTCCGGCAGCGCGTCGGCTGCGCACCAGCTTTCCCACGGCGGCGTCGCGAGCCGCACTGTCTGCACTTCGTGGCCGCAACTACGTAAGTGTTCAGCGACCTTCATCGCGCGCAGCGCCCCCTCGCCGGGCGGGGCAAAACCGGTCACGGCGCGGATTATCACGGCGGTCCAGTCCCGCGCCATTAATAGCGGGCGCGCCGCAGCCGCTGGTGGCATTAGCCACCAGAAAGGCTGCATCGCGGAGCCGGCGACCAGAAGGAGCCGGCGCAGCAGTCCCGCGCCATTAATAGTGGGCGCGCTGCCCGCGCGATGGCCGGTAGCACGGAGTCCGGGAGCACGGCAACGCCAGCGCAGCAATTGGCGCTGCCGCTGGCCGGCTCACTCGCCTACCACGCCACGATTGGCCTTTCGTTCACGCTGGTGCTGCTACAGGCGCAGGCGCTGGGCGGCGCGCGGGCGGTGGGGCTCGCCGTCGGAGTCCCGATGTTCATGATGGTCGGCAGCTCCGCCTTCTGGGGCGCGATGGCCGACCGCTGGCGCAACCGCAAGCGGGTGGTCCTGCTGGCGATAGTGCTCTCGTCGCTGCTGGCGCTGCCGATGCCGCTCGCCGGGACTTGGGGGCTGATTGCGCTGCGCGTGCTGCAGTCGTTCTTCCGCGGTGGCGTGGTTCACCTTCACACGCTTTTCGTCGAGCTCGATGCGGGCGCGCGCGGCGCGCAGCTGGGGCGGCTGCAGATGACTGCCGGACTCGGCTGGGGAACAGGCGGCCTGCTCGGGGGGCTGCTAGTCCCCGCGGCGGAATATGGTAGCGCCAGCCCGGTGCTGCACGCCGCCTTCCTCGTCAACTGCGCGCTCGGCATCTTCGCCGCGGCGGCGCTGCTGCGGCTGCGCGAGCGAACGCCCGCACCGGATGCGCCGCTGCCGCTGCCGGGGCGCGACCCCGGCGGGGGAGTGCCGCTGCCGGCGACCGGGATGCTGTGGCGGCTCGCGCCACTCTGGGTCGCGACCGTCCTGCTCTTCATCGGCTACTACTTTTTCCTCGCCTTCGCGCCTGCCTTCTTCACCACGCTGACCGGCAGCACCTCGCGCATGGGGCTGGTGATGCTCGCCTCGGGGCTGGCGCACGGGCTGACGGCGCGCTGGTTCGGCCGGCTGGCCGACCGCCATCCGCGCGAGAAACTGCTGCGGCTAGTCAGCCTCGCCTTCGTTGCCTGCATGGCGACCTACGCGCTCAATCCGCATCCGCTGCTGGTCATCGCCGCCTTCCTGCCGCCCATCTGGATGGCGTTCGACGTCTCTGCGACGGCGCTCGTCGCGGACCGTGTGCCGTACCGGCTGCGCGGTCGCGGCGTTGGCGTCCTCAATTCATGCATGTTCCTCGGCGCTGGCAGTGGCGCGCTGCTGGCGGGCGAGTTGCATCGCTCGCTGCCGTTCACGCAAGTTTTCTGGCTCGGGACGCTGCTGACGCTGGCCGGTGCACTGGTCGCCGCCTACGCGACGCGCTCGACGGTGACGCCGCGCGACTGAAGGTATTCGTGCACTACCGGTAACGTCCCGGCGCACGCCTCCGGCATCACGACCCCCGGCCCCGTGATGGCGCCCGCAAGCAGCTGCCGCGCAAACGCGCACGCCGTCAGGCCAGTCGTGCGCGCCATGCTGCTCCAGCCCTGCGAACCGTTGTCGTGCACCAGCCAGCCGCGCTGCGAGCCGTCGGCGAACGTCGCGAGCACCTGCAAGTGGGTGAACTCCGCTTCGCCCGGCTGCAGTTGCCACGCCCTGAAGAGCGTGGCGAGCGTCGCTTCGCGTGCCTCGCCCACGAGCGCGCCGGAGTCGCGCAGCTCCGCGAATCGCGCAGCGTGGCCGGGGTAGCGCAGCGTGAACTCGGCCATTTCCGGCACCGATAGGTCGAGCAGGCTACGCAAGCCGTCGGTCAGGAACGCCTCCAGCTCGGTGCCGTCAGGCAGCTCGGGAACCAGCCCCGGCGCCAGCCGGAACGGGCGGCAGCCCGAGAGCGCTGGCTCCGCGACGGAACGGCCGGCGCGTTTCAATCGCGCCGGCCGCTCGTATTCCGCCACGACGTCGATGGGCGAGAAGGGCGCCGCGTATTCCCACGGCGGGTCGCGTCGTAGCGGCAGCCCGCCGACGAAAATATCGAGCCGCGCCGGTCCCTGCGCCGCCAGTTCGGCGGCGAGCAGGTTGCTGAATCCCGGCGCAATCCCGGCGTCGGGAATTACGGTGACGCCCGCCGTGCGCGCCGCCCCGTCCAGCGTACGCGGGTCCTCGGCTGTGAAGGAGATGTCGACGCAATCCACACCCGCTTCGATGATGCGTTCGAGCGCAGCGTGTCCCAAGCTACCGGGGAGGCAGTTCAGCGCCAGGTCGCAGCCCGCCAGCTGCGCTGCCGAATCGAAGCGCTCGGCACACAGCTCCGCTTCTGGTGCACGCTGCGAAACACGCGCTAACGCTTCCCGGTCAGGGTCGATGACTTTTATATAGTGGTCGTTGGAAAGTTCAGTCGCCACCAGCGCGCCAACCAGGCCAGCGCCGAGGACCGCAATCCGGGCCATCTACTCGCCGAGGCGGTTGCGCGCGACCCTCACGCCACGCGGCGCGACTACCAGCCACTGGCGCGAGACGCCCACGAGGTCGCCATCAACGTCCGCGACCGCCCGTTCAAGCTCCGCGAGCACTTTGTGGAGCACCTGCCGGTCGGACGCCATGGGCGAAAAGTCGACCAATACAACATTACCGTCATGGACTGCGCCGGTGATGCTGCCCACTTTTTCGCGGCTGTCGAGGACCATTGAGTGGACCACCATTGCGGTCTTGTCGCCGTAGTCCTCTGCCTTTTCGGAAGCCCAGTCGGACAGGTCGAAAAACTGCTCGTCCGGGATACGGCGCATCGAGGGCTGGTCGAGGCTCACACGGCGCGAGCGGCCTCGCGTTATTAGTCTTGCCGCCGCCATGCGGTATCGTCCACCACGAGGGCTTCGACCGGTTCAGGCGTTGGCGCTTCGGGCGAGGCGGGCGGCTCGGCCGGCGGTCGCCGCCGGTAAAGCAGGAAGGTCGCAGCGATGGCGATTACCCCCAGCCCGACAATCCCGATAGCGAGCAGCGGCAGCAGGTTCGACTCGGCGTCAATCCCGATGGTCAGGTTGAGCTGGTTGTTGCCCTGCTCAAGCTCTTCCTCGTTTAGTGCTACCATCAGCGTCGCGCGGTGGCTGCCGGGAGTTGCCTCCCACGGGGCTGAAAACTGTGCCTCCTCGCCCGGGTTGAGCAGCAACTCCCATTCCTGCAGCGGCCGTCCGTCCAGCTCGAGTGTCGCGGTGCCGGTGAGCAGGTCACCGCCCGCGTTGGCGACCGTCGCCTCGAATTTCCCCTGCTTTCCCGGCTCGCGCGAGCCGTTCCATTCCAGCGACGAGGCGACCCCGTCAGGCCATTCGAAGACCGTGAACCACACCTGTTGCACTCCGCTGGCGCCATCCTCGTCGCTCAGCGTGACGTTGAGTGCGAAATGCTCGGTCCCGCTGAAGAGCGCGCTGGCGCTGTAGCGCCCGGCCGTGATGCCTTCGCTGAGCGGCGCCAGCCCGTCAGGCCACACGACGCTCTCGACGACCGCCGCGCCCTCGAAATCGTTCGCCGCGATGCGGAAGCTGAATTCCTGCCCGATGCGGGGCCGCGCCGGTTCGAGGCTCTCGATGATGGCGACAGGCTGGTGGTTCAGGTAGAACGAGCGTGAAAGCTGCGCGGTGCCGACCGGCTGCTGCGTCACGCTGAGCGCGATGGTGTAGCTGCCGCCCTCCTCGAAGAGGGCCATTGCGACCGCGGTCGCGTTTGGCAGTGGCACACCATCCAGCGTCCAGTGGTATTCCAGTTCGAGTCCTTGCGAATGGGTGCCGTTGAAGGCAAGCCAGCCCAGTTCCACCAGCGAGCCCTCGATGGTGAAGTTGGCGACCGGAGGCTCATACGCCTCGAGGGCAGCGACCACCCACGCCGACGGCAGCCCCTCCTCTGTCAGCCCGCGCACGCGCAGCTCGTAGCTGCCGGGCGCGGGCGGGGTGAAGTCCAGGCTCCTTGCACCAGCCTGGGGATTGTCGTTGACCTCCCATTCCAACGTCGTGATATTGCCCTGCAGTGTGGTCGCGATGAAGGTGGT
>CEPX01073942.1_pt1 | contig 13044 bp, 10 predicted proteins | sample 361361 | NCBI WGS metagenome assembly CEPX01 (sample SAMEA2619974, study PRJEB7988) | marine metagenome | biome: marine biome (ENVO:00000447); feature: mesopelagic zone (ENVO:00000213) & marine oxygen minimum zone (ENVO:01000065); material: "saline water (ENVO:00002010), including plankton... | reverse complement strand
GAATCATTATACGCCAATAATCTTGATGAAGTACTCATTATTATTTATAGTATATTGAGATAAAAAAAATTTAGATATTAATTTAAAACTTATCTAACAGTTTTGAAAAGATTGTCACATCTATGTCTTCAGGTTTCATTCCAATTATTTTACTAAAATAATTGATCTTTTTAGCAATTTTAATTAAATTATCTGCTTTTTTTCTACTTCTAATTTGTTGAGCGTATTGTCTTTTACTTAGGGGGATTTGTCCTTGTGGTATCTTGTCGATGTATTGTTGATAAGTTTTATAAACACTCGGTTGGGGGAACATTTGCTCTCTCAGTATATTTGTTATTGGCTCATCTGTTTTTGGATCTTTCTGTTCTATTTTTTGTATTAATTGTATTTGTTCTTCTTGTTCTTGTAAAATTGAGGGATATATTATTGAAGGTTGTACTGGTTCAGTTATTTGAAATATGACCACCGAGTTCTCATCAACAAGACTGGGAACGGCCAGTTCACTGTTGACTATATCGATCTCAATTGATGTTATAATCCTATCTTTTCTACACATAAAAGATACTGGTGACACATAACTATAAAAATAATCTAATGACGCATTTAATTTACTGACGACTCCGCAAATATTAGCTTTCGAAGTTGATGAAGTTATATAACTACCGTCAGAGATTAAATTAGATAGAACATAGAAGAATGGCTCGGAGATCTTCACAGGCAACGATGGAGCAAGTATTTTGGAACTGGTCACCTTGACAATATAGTGCCTATGCCTATGACGATCAGGATTTAGTGTTGAGGCCAAGGGATTCTTCGATCCCTTCGCATGAACTTCAACTTTTTTTGAATTTTTATTTTCCACATCAATATCAACAGTAAAGTTTTGGGTTTCGTAAGTGTCTCCAGTGCCCGAAGTGTTCGGCAATGAATAACCTAACGAAGCATTATTTAGTTCCAAACCTGTAATACTTGAAAATAAATATTTTGCTTGTTCTGCTGTTGCGTCTTTATTTTCCACACTGGAAGCCCTATATATATTGGCACTGATATATCTAGGCATATTAACGCCAGAGTCTGCTTGTGTGATTAGAGCAAATGAGGAATCAACATCGCTTGTTGTTGTTCCTTTCAATAATAATAATCCATTTATTCCCATATCATTAGTAAAACCACTATTATTATTTAAATATGTTTGACTAAATCCGAATTTTTTCCAAAACCCTAACGATATACTATTAGGAGTATCATTACTTAATGGATCAATATAGTCATTATCATTTGGCAATATTTGATCTTTTGTGTAAAACTCGGCAAAGAAATTACACATATTAACTCCACCAAGTGATAGTAGATTTTCTTTATAATTAACACTTGGAAAATATAAGATACATGCATTATCTCCGCCAGTTGCTGTTTGAGTTTCATATTCCGTTGTATACGGTTGATGTAGCAACTGAATCGAAAATTTGCTTATGGTTTCGTCGAACACAATTGTGGGGTTATTAGTGCCTATCAATTGTGATGCGTAGCAATTTTGACCACTTATATATTTAATAGGAAATCCTGACACTACTTGACTATCATATATTGGTGGATATGTTGTTTCTACTGAATCATCTATGTCAACACCATCAACAAATATTATTGCTTTGGCAGATGAACCATCAGCACCGTCGGTCATATCGCCTCTATTATAATAAGTATGAAGTGTCTTAGGATATATAAAATAATTATGTTGATTGACATTCGGTATTGAGATTGGACGATGTATCCACACAAAACACCCAATAGGAATCAGTGTATTTTCGATCCGATAATCATAACCAGCGGTTATATTTTGTGGAGTTATTTGATTTTTCATATATTCGTTCATAGTTCCCATAACTTCTGTTCCATCGTCCATTATCCATATATAGTCTGTTATTGTTTCCAAATAAGATGTAGGTTCAATAAAATTATATATAGTATAATCTAAGGCAAGATTGATATTATTTATTTCAGTAATATTTAAATTTGTGTCTACCTTAACATTAAAAGGAAACCAAATAGGAAATATCATCTCATTCTGAGTAATACCAAAACTTTTAGTCCCTTCTAATTCATTACCTAAATTATCAAAAGCATTGGTCACCGCATGAAGTTGCTGTGTTGTTTCTGTTGCCAAATCTGAGGGAGATACATAACTTAAATTTTCTATAATAATATCTTTATATCGATAATGAACTATAAAATCCCTACTAATTCTACAATCATTACTAACTATTATACATTGATCTATCGGATTATCTGACAATGGTTTGGCATCTTGATTAGGTAGAGATGATTGAATCATTAACATACTGATTTCTTTCCACACATCTTCGCTTGGGTCATCATTAGAAATACCTATCGGAACGTTAGTCGAAACAGTCATACCCAAATAAGCATCTTTTAAAAAATGTTTTACAGATATGATAATCACTTTTGAATCAGCTTTTGGATATGTATGGATCGCCCTATTAATATGATCTGAGGCAAGTCCTAAAAATTCTTGTGTTGGTGTCAGTCTAAATTTAAATAATGAAGCATCTATAACATTATCAAATTTATACATACTGAATGTGGGATTTGCTCCAGTGCCTTCAATTTTAACCATACATAAAGCGTTAATTTCGTCCATAAAAAAATAGTCTATCAAACGGTCATAATCTTCCTTGTTTGCCATTACAACATCCAATGTATTCATACCACCGACAGTATACGTGGCAGTTTCTATTTCTCCTTCTCGCCAGTAATCATCTTCTCTTGTCTTATCGTATGTTTTGTCCATAACTCTAATATCTGAGTTATCATATCCATCAGATCCATGTGATATTGCTTGATAACTATTTAAAGCACTTTCGAAGGCGTGAGATTGTAATTTATAGTTATATAGTTTTGTTCCGACTGGTAAAAAAGCGGAACTAGGATCATCTCTGCTTAGATGTTTTGGTGGGATCATATAAAGAGCACCTTGTGGATCGGGTTTTACTGGAAATCCTAAATATACTTCAATATATGAAGCAACCATAACTGGTGGGTTGTCATTCCCTGAATAAGCGGTAAAATTAATTTGTGATACTCCTTCGGCATCTAAATCACATAATATGTAGTTGTCAACAGGATTAACAGCATTTGCTTTAACTTCAATGACTTGAACCACTCCATTCAACCATCTGTCAGGATCTCCGTTTGCTGCTGGAAATTTACAGAATAAATATAAGTAACAACCGACGAAGCATCTTTTCAATAATTTTATAGCATTATTACCAGTAAATGTTGTAAATTTAACACCTAGTTCAATCTCTATAAATTCGCCCTGAAATTTTCCAACTGATGTGGTCATTACGGCAAGATTTCTTTCATAACCGAGTTCAACGCTAGTAAAATGATTTTGTAATTTTCCCGCATGAAGTTGTCCCAAATATTTACAAGGAACATAAGGATCTTCTTTCACGTTAAACATATCATCAAATTGATACATTGCTAATGGTTGAACTGGTACTTGTGGAACGACCTCTTTTTTTCCCAGTTCTTCAAATCTATATAGCAACATTTCTTTATTATCAACATCTAAAAAAACGTTTGGTTTATCGGAAAAATTATAACTTTCTCTTTGTTGATTAATTCCAGAATTTCTACCATAGAAATTAAATATCAATCTTGCTTTATTGTCCTGATTAATACCTGATTCGTTTATTGAAATCAAATCACCTGCACCCACAGAATTAATATAAGCACTCGATAAATTAATAGTAGATCCTTCTTTTAATAAAAAAGGTTGAAAATCACAACTAAACTTAGTATTACTATATTTATTCATACTGTTCTTTGCCGAGCATTCGACAAAATAAGAATTTGCTAATTCAGCCATATATATTTTAAAGATATAAAAATTTAGATGTTTATAATTTAAATTTAAATTGTCTACCTCTTAAATCGCCTTTATAGTAATAAGAAAGATACATAACATAATATCCTGTGTCGTGGGTTTGACCATTTAGATGGTAATGAAAATCTAATACAATATCTTTTTTAATTGATATTTTTCTTAGTCCTTTTATTCTTTTTCTAGTCATTAGTTTAGATGTTTTAAGATAGTTAATAACATAATTATCTAAATCAATATTTGGTTCATAATCGCAATTACAACATCTATATAATTTCCTTTTTTTTGGCATTTAATATTTATTTAGATTATTCTATATAATTTATATCTTTCTTAAAATTCATTCTCCAACACATCACTACACTGTCATAAGGTCGCCTATAATTTTTATCTTTTATTTTTCCAGTATCGGGATCACATTGAATAAAAGATGGTCTAGACTTGAAAAATAATAATTGTAAATAATTTTTTAGTGGTTTAGAATAATTATAGGCCAATGTAGACACTGGAACGATTAGCATAAAAGGTTTATTTCTTTTTATTAGTTCTAGAATAATTTTCTTTTTTTTTCTTGTTGGAGGTGTATCAAATACCATTGTTCCACGATCGTTATCGAAAAAATCTTCATTTTTATAAATAATTTTGTTATCAATATATTTAGATAGTATTCTATTACATTTACAATAAGGACTATAAAAAGGCATACTAACAATAGCATTTTTAGGTATAAATGGTGCTAATTGTTTAAGTTCAATTTTTCTAGTAAAATAATCATCATATTTTTTAGGTTTGAATTGTTTATAAGTTGACATAGTATATTAATAATATACAATATAATTTTATTCAAAAAAAACGAAATATAAATAAATTATGCTCGAACAACAATTTCCCCTCCGATGACCAAAGCTGATCTCATTTTCTCGACATAATAAGTTAACGAACAAGGATTATTTACAGTTGTATTGTAAATAATTTGTATCGGTGTTTCTGAGATTGCTGTGGCATTTTGTGGACTATCATCTTGGGGTCTAAATCTTCCGAGATTGACTCCTAGATATGATTGTGAACCTTGTAAGTTTCTTGTTCCAGTATGTTTTATCCCAGCAATGTCAATATCGTCGTTCCATTCGTTATTTCCTGCGGTAGCGTCAGGCCCATTGCGTTCGTACCATCCAGGAAAGCATCTAAATGGGCGTGGATTTGCTTGGGACAAATATGTATATTTCTCAGCACTATTGGAAATATCTAAGGGGTACAATTGTCTGTTGTTAACTTGTAAATTATAAGATTCTCCTGGTCTAAAATCACTTCTTAGAGTTTTTTGGAATTTCTTTCTTGATACTATCAAGGCTGGGGCAACTGCTGTTGAATCCAATTTTTGTACGAAGATTTTTGCTACAAGTTCTTTTGCCATTCCGATATCGTGTGAGGTTTGTGTTGACGCATTCAAATGATCTTTTTTAACTAGAACCATATCCCTATATGGTATTGCTATGCCTGATGATTGAACTAATTGATTAAAGTTTTCAATAATTTGGGGCGGATAATGGACAAAGTCAAGAAGCAATCTTGGTCGACTAATAGTAAAATTTTTATTACCAGCATTCCAACCAGCCCCCGATTCTGTAAAAACATTATCCCAAACTGTTTCAAATTGGAACTCAACCATAATATTATGATTCAACATACCAGTGGGCAGTTCCACATCTTGTAGCATAGGTAGGAGATCGCTCAGCGGTATTAATACTTCTGCTCCTCCAGCACTTGATATACCTTTTCTATATGATTTTTCAGTATCAAAGGCACAAAAACCATCTTGGTCAATACTATAAGAACTATCACAATTTAATCGAACATCAGATACACCACGTCTAAATTCGAATGGTTGGAAACTATATTCTTTGAGATAGATATATTGGCCCGCTTGTTCGACTGCTTGTAAAACTTTTCCACCCACAGATATAGAACAACGTTTAACTAGAACTAATGCTCCACCTAGTTTTGGTAAAGTCGCATAATTATCGACAACAACATCAGTTGCTACATTGATAACAAGATCGCAATTTTTATCTAGAACAGCTTTTCTAGGTAATTCAAATCTTGCCACTGACGAACCATTTTGAGTAAATGAGAAGGCATTAGCATCTAAAATTACTGTTTCCACTTCAACAGACAACGAATCGTCATAACTCTCAGGATTTAATACATTTGGTAAAACGCTCATTATATTTATAATATAATTAGATATTTTATTTTTGAAAAAAAAAAATTATATTAATTTAATTAATAATGAATAAAACTTACTTTGCCTATTCTATTTCGTAATAATGCTGTGTCGTAAGTACTCTCATTGTTTCCTGGATCGTCCGCCTGATGTATATGTGGTAGTTTAACACTAGGATTTGGTAATTGGCCCTGCAATCGATTCCACCAATAAACATCTTCATTTGTGCTTGTTGACTCTTCAGGACTTTGAGATCCATATTGATTTATCACTGAACTATCTCGCATATTATCTGCCATATCTTGAAGTGCTTGTGGTTTACATAAGGTAGCAGACATGTGGCACTCATTCAACCAGTGCCATACGCTGTCCATATCTTTAACAAAATGATTACCCATATTTAATATAATATCACATTTTATTTTTTCTAAAAATGATTGAAAGATGCTTCGCCCAGTCCACTATCTCTATTTGAGACTGCTTGTTGACCAAAATCAAAAGTAGGACGATTATATATTGCTTGACTTTCTCTTGCTATATCCATTTGTTCTTTTCCCACCAATGCTGATTCTTTAAAAGCATCTTTTATTTGTGTAATTCCCATATAAAGTTCTGTTCCAAAACCGATAGCTGCTAAACCTGTTCCGATTCCTTCTCCCATACTAGATGGGATTAAACTACTTAGCATTGATTCACCACTACCACCTTCTTCGTCGTCCAGTGTTTCTTCAGTAAGTCCGAGTCCTGATCTTAATTTTGATAATTTTGTGGTTAGTGGTCTTTCATCTAATGCTGAGGCCATAGATGAAAATCGATCAGTCATTGCTGATACTGGTTGAATTTCTCCGCCTTCCATACCTTCAACTTGACCGCCTTCTAATCCCATTTTTAATCTGGCCACTTCTCTTAGATCAGATACTTGTGGTGGATCATCTAATGTTGGACCAACTCTTGGCAACGCACTAACTGCTGTTGGTCTAACAACTGCTGGTTCTATCGTTGGTACTTGTTCCATTCCTGCTTGTATACTAGGAATACTTACACTAGGTGCCGATATTTCTTCACCAGTTGTAGGTAAAACTCTTGCTGGTTTTCTTGCCCACGCACTTGGCATAGATCTAAAACGAACTTCACCTGAAATTTTAGGCATTGCTCGTGCTCCTTCTTCCCCAGTCATTGCTTGTGCCAACATACTACTGCCTCGTTGTCCTCCTGCTCTTGTCATACCTATTTCAGTTCCACCACCAAATCTTTCACCATATCCCAATGCTCCTCTCGTTATCTGGCCAGTTTCCCCTAGATCCGCTATATCAGGTAAAACTACTCCAGATGATCCTTCACTTGCTATCGGTGCCAGATTTCTACTTTCTGCGTACATATCAGATTTGGCTGAACTTATCCCTTGTTCGTATTCGTGTTGACCTTGTGAGATTGCCCTATATTTAAATCCAACTTCTCGTCCTGTTTCCCATTTTTCTCTGTATGCTTGTTGTAAAACTCTTTGTTCTGCTGGTGTTGCCAGTGGTGTTAACGCTCTTTGTCCTCTTAAAACTGCTGGTTCAACTCTCCCAGCAACTGCGTCGGCTGGTGTTATTCCATGCAATGATGCTGTTTCAGTCATATATTTACCAGGATTATCTGATATATCTTCCCAATCAATACCACTAGGCATTGCTCTTACAACACCAGTTGAAAGTGGTTCATCAGCACTGCTTAGATCAACCTCAGGAAATGGTAGAGATTTGGTTTTAGGTAATTCAAAACTGGTTGTCACTCTTGACACTCTCGCAGATCCTATTTGCTGTACGTCCCTAAAACCCATTGTTGGTTCTTCAAAATCCTCAGCAGTGATTGGATTCATTGTTATAGCGTCAGGTTCGAAATCGTCATCGCCATCTGTGTCTTTCATACCTAATTTTTTTTTTGCCCATCCTTTAACATTTTTTAAAGCATCATTATCTTCAATAGTGTCTTTCAATCCCATCAATTTTTTGCCTAAATTTTTCATATTATGGAGTCGACTCAACATATCAAGTGGAAGAATACTACCCATGGCAATTTCTGAGGCGGCTTGATCTCGTGCCATCATAAGTTGAACCTTTGTCTGTTCTGCTTGATCTTCTCTTTCTTTCAATGCCTGTTCTGACTGCATGACTATATTTTGATTTTGTATGTAACTTTGTAAAGATTGTTGGAATGTCATATTACTATTATAATAATATTAGATATTTTAAATAAATAAACAGATCTATTTTAATTTATTATCGATATTAAATTCATCTGTGTAAGTCCCATCATCATTATATTTTTTATATATAGGATCTCTCGAAAAATTGTGGTGTATATTATAATTTTCAAGATCTAAATAGGCAAATTCATACGGTTTAGTCGTACATCTATTGTATATTGATATAGCTTTTCGTTTGTTCCCTGTGAAGTTAATAAGTATTTCTTCTATAAATTTTTGAAGTTCGAGATGGTTGTTTCTAAAATAAGATATATGTGTTAACTGTTGACGTGCCACATTAGGGATCTTTCTCCACACTTGTGACATGACAAAAATAGAACACATGTAATGCCGACATTTTGTAAAAAAAGGCCAAAAGGCACTATTTTCAGGCAATGAGTTAATAAAATCATCAGCAATAATTAATATATGTTCCATATTTCCTAACTCTTTTAATGTTTCTTGTTGTTTGATGATTCCTTGAATAATCTTATCATTGTATTTCTCATAACAGTTTTTTTTTCCAGCAAGTCTAATCACAAAACGTGCCGATTCATCCGCCACTAGTGTGGGAGATATTATATATATCTGTGAGAACGCCCCCTTCATAAATCGCATACAAACGTTAAAAGCACAAACCGATTTACCCGATCCACTTGATCCAATATATGCCCATCTAAAACATTTTTGTGGTAGGGGATTTGGAACACGAGTTTTAAATTTTTTTGATAATAGTGGATCTTCTTTGATTGGAAGTATGGTCAGATCATCTTCATCTGTTGTATAATCTGTATCTGTGTCGGTCATTATTAATATTTAATTAGAAAATTATATTTATCTTTTCTTTCTAAATAATGAAACCCATGCGTCGGAGTCATCTTTATACCTATTCAAATTTGGTCTACCCAATCTTTTATAATATCTTTTATTTTGTTGATATAATTTTGCTTGTTCTTTTTCTTTTTGTTCCCTTATTTTTTCTTGTTCTTCTTCTTTCTTTTTTAATAAATTCTCTCTCCTAATTTGTTCTTCTGTTCTAAATTTATTGTAAACAATATCAGCCAATTTATTATAATCAAATTCAGTATTTTTCTTTTGAACTTCTCGTTGTTTTTGTGGTGGTGGGTTTTTTGCCACATTCATTTGTTTATCTAAATGGTTATTCGCCTGTTGTATTTGTTTCCTTTTTTGTTCGTAGTCCAGTAAAGTTTCCATAGATACCCCCAATTTTGTTGCTAGTTTTAACCCTTCAAGTTCTTCTTTTCTTTTCAGTCTTTCTTCTCTTTTTTTTGCTTTTGATATTTTGGCTTTTTCTCTCATTAATCTCATGTGTTCCTTCATTTTTTCAGGATCTCGTTTACTAACTCCACGAGGTCTACCACGTCTTTTTTTGATTATAGGATTAGTTATTTCAACATCTTCCAGCGTTGGTTTGACATCTGTTTTAGCTTTCGGTTTTTCAAATGCTATCTCTTCAAGATTTTTTAATTCTTCTTGATTTTTATTTTGAACTGACAAACTTAAATTTTTACTTGCTTCATCTTTTTTGGCAAGTTCTCCAATTTCTTTGATACCTACAATATTTAGCTGATCCATATTTATATTATGTATTTAGATATTATTTTAAAGAAAAATATTTAATCTTTAAAATCTTTAAAATCTTTAAAGTCTTTTAAAAAATAAAAAAATTAAACAATATTTATGATGACAAACTGGGAGTTATTTCCAATGTTAATTGAGTGTCTCCACCAAAATCAGTAGTTGCCAGAGTGTTTTCTTCGTCTGTTATTTCTATTGCTATCTCATTTAAAGGGACATCAAATTTGTTTAAACATTCTGTTCTCTGTTCTAGTGGATAAGATACATTTCCTAATCTGTCAATATCTAATGTAGCAATCGTAAAATCACTTGCCCCAGTAAAACCATTATAAGATTTCACAGGAAGATTTCTTGCTTGAATTCTAAAAGATTTTTTAAATGGTACTGCCACTGATTCCTCAAATCTCATGTCGTTTTCTGCTTTTATTGTTTGTGGAAAAGGATCGTTAGTAAAATCAATAGCATAACTATCGCCAGTAAAACCTAATGTCCCTTTTAGTGTATCGGGTTTGAATTGGATATATTGACCAACAACGCCTAAATTCCATTGATTTAAAGTTGCTTCTTCATATACTTTTACCACACTTCCAGCAGATCCAAGTTGACTTTCAAACACAATATTGAAATACATTCCCTGACCTTGTGTGTCAGTTGTTAAATCTGTATCAACATTTAACATTGTCCACGTTGTTCCACTATCTGTTGATGTTTCTAAAATAGGATTATGTGTGGTCATACTTAATTTATAATAATTAGTTGTGTTATAAGTTGTCAAGGCAACAGCATCAACAACCCCTTCTTTAATTTTGTAAATACTACCATCACTATTAAACCGAAAACCGTAGGTCATATCGCTCTCTAATAAAGATTTTGTTAAACCAAATCCAACTGACTGAGTTTTACTATTATTTGTCATACTAAAAACAACGTGTCCAGTATCAAATGTTCTCTGAGTGTTCGCCCCACTACTGTTATTAGCTGGTAAGGGATCACTTGCTGTTATTATTTGATTTGTCCCATCTAGTGTTATTATACATTGTGCGTTAACTTCAAACTCAGGATCTATTTTGGATTGTATAACGTTTCTTGTTTCTTGATTTGCTGTATTAATATTTGCTGTCACATTATTAACCCTTGTGGTATTATCTAGAAAAAACCATACTGGATAAAATCGATCCGTTGGGTGTAGACTATATTGTAAAGGCCACTTCGCTTGACTATAATATTGCCTTATATCTCTTTTATTTCCTGAAGATTCTGTCCAACAACTAAAATGACCATAATAATTCTGTTGATCTGGTGTCATATTAGGAACTGGTGTATACATTCTCACAACTAAAAATCTATTACCACTAAGGGATATGTCCCTATTTGATGTCGTTTCAGCAGTCCAGTCAACTATTTCGTTTCCTGCTTGATACATTCTTATTAATTTTCTTGTCCCCACTACATCAACCCTTAAAATTTCTTTTGCCGATTGAAACGTTCCGTCCCAATCGTGCTTAACTAGGGCAAAAGATATATCTGTATGATTAGCACCAGTAAAACTACTATTAAATTTAATTGTTCCTTGCATGAAGGGATTTGCTGCAGTTGATACAGGTCTTGGTGGAAACCCTGCATTAGTTGGTCCAGTCGGTGCTTGTGTTGGACAAACATATCCCTTATATAGAAAAGAATTATCTTCCAAACTACTTGACCCAGATGTTTTACTCAAAACACTTCCTACCTGTTGTGTATCATTTACAACTTCCAATGCGGTGTTATAATCAATCGGAACAAATGGATTGGGATACTGATTTGTAGGATTGACATACCCATTAATGTTTATTTTTACTTTACCAGTTTTACCAATAAAATCTTCTGTTTCAACAACGAAGTTGACATCATATCCATAAATGTCAGGATCATATACCGAGTTGAGTACGTCTTCTAACTCTCCCAATGTATATCGGCCACTATTGATCGTAAACGTAAACGGTGGATTATTTTCACCATCAAAAATAAACACAAACGCTCTATTAGTATCGTCGACAACGACCGAAAATTTTTTACTAACGTTAATATTCTTAACCTTAATAACGCTATTTTTTTTCAATGTTAAAGTTTCATTGAAAGTATTAGTCCATTCATAATTAAACTGATTCTTAGAGTTTAACGTCACAATCATTATTATATTATATGATTAGATAAAAAAAAATTAGAAAAAACACAACATTGATATTTATGAAAAATCAACAATACCACTATTAATTTTTAAATCTTCAATAGATATATTACTACAATTATTTTTTAAGGTTGGTATGACCATTTGATCTTCTTTAATAATTACTTGATAATAATTTATAAAGTCGACATTTGTGACAATCACTTTAAGTTCACCTTGTAATTTCCAACCGTGATTTAAAAATTTATCTAGTCTTTTATAAAAATTTTTTTCATATTGTAAAATATGGGCGTTACGACATTTTACTACTCTATATTTCATTTTGTTTATAATAATACAAGATATTTTTTTTGTTATTCTAACGAACTTATTTTTTTATTAATTCTATCTTGCGCTATTTTAAATATTTTATTATCTTTTTCAATACCCCAAAATTTTCTATCCATTTCTTTACAAGCAACTCCACAAGATCCACTACCCATTGTGACATCTAAACAAACCCAATCTTTTTTACTATAATATTTTAAGATCCATTTGTATATGTCTACTGGTTTTTGTGTTGAGTGTTTCCCCCTTTGTGATTTTATTCTTAATACGTTGTTTGGTAGTTGTGGTTCGTACTGAGATCCTCTTTGGTTTTTTGGTCTTTTATCATATTCAACTCTATTCATTCCGTATATATCTTTCTGTTTTTCTTCTATAATATTTGTTGGCAGTTTTGGATCATATTTTATTGAATGATCCATTTTTTTTTTGCTTATTTTTATTGGTTTTTTTCTCCCTTTTGTCATATAAACATTATTCTCATATTTACACATTTCAGTTTTTTCTTCTATAATATTGGTTGGTAATTTAGGATCGTACAATCCTGCTGGGCTTCTATATAAAGGTTTATCACTGTATACATTATCACCTTTAAT
>CEPX01029468.1_pt1 | contig 13045 bp, 6 predicted proteins | sample 361361 | NCBI WGS metagenome assembly CEPX01 (sample SAMEA2619974, study PRJEB7988) | marine metagenome | biome: marine biome (ENVO:00000447); feature: mesopelagic zone (ENVO:00000213) & marine oxygen minimum zone (ENVO:01000065); material: "saline water (ENVO:00002010), including plankton... | reverse complement strand
CGTCGCAGCATCCGCCCGCTTCTTGAATGCCGTCGTCGCAGCATCCGCCCGCTTCTTGAATGCCGTCGTCGTCCTCTCCCGCTCCTGCACCTCGTGCTCACGTCCCTCCTCGACGATCCGCCAGAGGTGTTCTGCCCCCGGCTGAACTCCGAGCTGCTCGGCATTGATCGACTCGGCAGCACCTCCTGGTAGTTCTCCCCGTGAGTCGCTGCCCTCCATGGCGGCTTCGTCAATGGAGCGTGGCACGTCCTGGAATCCGGTACGGGATCCAAGGTAGTCACCCATAGAGAACCCACCGGATCCTAGTTGGCGGTAAGCCGAAACCCTGCGCTGCGCTGCCGTTCCAAGCGAGCCGCTTCTCACGAAGGCACGCTCTGCCTGAGCCGTCCCCACTCCAGGGAAGTCTTCGGGATACCGGCGCTTCATCTCCTGCCAGACCATCCACTGGTGATCCAAGGGAGGCCAAGCATCCGCCAGTCCGGGGTTTGCAGAGTTTTCGAAGTGTCGCTCGAACCGCAGATCGACTTCGAGCCTGTCCTTGGACACTAGAGACTTAGCCGCCGCTAGGGGAAGTCTTGGGTCTCCTTTGAAAAACTCGCTGACTTCCTTGAGCAACGCCGCAGCATCCCTCGTGGGCAGGATTCTCAGCGCCAACTCTTTCCGCCACTGGGTTCGGATGTAGAAGCTCACATAGGGAGGGACATCGTCTCCTGGGACTCCCAGCATCCTCTTACTCGCCAAAGTGTTTTCGTCAAAGTCGGCGCGGACCTTATCACCAACCTCCAAACCCTCCCACGCTCCGGTCTGAGCTTTGTGCTCGGGTGTTATCTCGATGTAGGCTGACTGAAGAAGCTCCGTGAGTTGTTTGACCTTTTCGGTGTCTCCGCGAGCCCTAGCTTGTCGGAGATCTTCTGCAACCTTCCAAGCCTCCTTCTCGACCCATGGGCTGCTAAAGACAGTGGGCCCCCCAGTAAGTGCTGAGTAGGTCTGCACGACCACCCAGGCAGCCGCCGTCACCCCCGCGCCCACCTTGAGTGGCCCAGGAGCCCCTATTCCAATCGCCTTCGTGGCCGTCGCGAGTGCCGCCGCCACGCTTCCCGACACCAGGGGGGCGGTAAGCCCGAGATCCTGGCCGCGACGATGGGTCAGTTTCCTGTTCGAGAAGTTCCTTACGAACGCCTCGATCCCTCCCGGTCCTTCCCACTTGAGGGCTCCACCTTCCCGCTCAACTTCATCTAGGCGTTCCCCTAGCGCCAGCTCAAGCGCGAACATGAACGCGGACTCCTCTTCATCTGCTGGCTTCGGTCTCGGATCTTCGCCACCCGTCCTGCCCGTAAGCCTGTTGAGTCCGCTTGGTCCGAGCAAGCCGGCGATGCGCCTCTTGTAACTTACTAGGGGATTCACCTTCATCCCAGACTCCGCAGCTCCACCCCCTCCTCCCGCGCGGGTGGAGTCGCCCCTCGCGCGAGGGGCGCGCTGCCCGGTCGCCTTTTCCCATTCGGCCACAGCCCTGAGCCATATCTTCGGATCGAGGTTCCGATGATACCTTGACCAGAAGAAGCCCCACGAATACCTCCCTATGTGCCCTGTTTCGATGTCTTGCCCAAGCATGTGGAAATGCTTGCCGCTATGCACTGGCCCCTGCTGGCCTACGAGTGCCGTACCTAGAGCATCGCCCTCCAAGGCATTGGCTTCGAGGCTACGGAAGAGATCGGGATACTTCTCTTCAAACGCCCGCCAGGAGGCAGCCGCCTCGCCGGAACCAGGCGAGATGTCCAGCCCCCGCATATCGGGATCCTTCTGGAATATCTCATGGACCTGCATGAGAAGGACAGCATTCGCATTCCGTCGCTCGGTGACGAGCTTCCCGTGTTCTGCCCTGAGTTTGCTTACCGCGTTCTCACGCTGCTCATCGGTTAGACCTGGCATGGCGAGGATCGCCGCTTTCGCTTTCGCCAAGCTCCCCAGGATTGGGGCATCATCAACCGGACGCCGAGCATCTTCGCTGATACTGCTGAGTGTTCCGGTCGTTAGCGCCTCCGCGACCTCAGCCTGAACGTCAGGGTCTGTGGCGATTATCGCAGCTATTTCCTCCCTGGACTTCGAGGGTGGACCCCTTTTGACAAGATTGACTATTCCGCCAGGAAGCCGGGCTTGCAGCATGTCTTGACCGCCCAGGCTAAAGCGTTCCCATCGATGAGGCGCACCACCTTTAGGGCTGATTTTGACCTTCTGACCCGTGCCCGCTTTTTGCACAGTCGTCGGGGTCACATCCTTTTTGGGGAACGTGTAATAACGGGCGTCCTCGATGTCATACCACCACTCCATCCCCGCCTTAGCCTCTGCCTCGACGGTCTTCCCGAATGTTGGGTGGTCTAAGGATTTGAGAATCAACCCCTCCTGCGGGCCTGACGGTACCCGGCTCCCGTAATGACCGTCGCGGTCTGGCTTCATGCCAGCGGCTTCCGCAGACTCAAGATCGTAGTTGTCTCCACCGGGCAGCCATTCCGCCTTCGCAGCTGTTTCCCCCTTGGGCTTTGACTTGTTGAGATCCTCCTTCGAGACCACTCTCTTCTTGAGGGCGATACGGCGGGCTATCGCCGCAATGCTCTTGTCCCTCGGCTTACCTGGTTGAGACCCACGATCAGCGATCTCGAGACCCTGGGTGACTGCCGCATCCACCTTCGCGGCGTCGTAGGCCTTGTCGACCAGGAGGCCCAACCTCGTAGCTGCCTCCGGGGTGATGTCCTCCTTGCCGAGACCTTTCAGGAGTCCCTTCGCGTAATCGAGAGCCCCCACGCTCCCATCCTGAAGCAGCCTGTCTATGACGCCTCCATACACCCCAGCCCGAACGTTCCGCACATAGTTGGCTGCAGCTTTCTTCCCGAGACCCTGGGCGGCAGCCATATCCAGCGCCTTCGTGTCGACAATGACCATAGCCTCGGGGAAGTCCTCGCGAGAAGCGGCGACAGCATCGCGGGAGGCATTCTCCAAGCCCGCCTCGTCCTCACCCTTCTCCCAAACCCCAGTCTGGTTGGTCTCATGCTGGTAGACTTTACGCTTGAAGATGCTAAGGAGTTGACCCGACGACGCATGGAACAACTTCCTGGCATACTCCGTGGGGAGCCCTGCTTCGATTGCTTTTCGCTCTGCCTCAACCCCGTCGATAACCTTCTGCGCTGCACCATCCTCAATAGCGTTGCGGCCCAACTGATCCCCGTAATCCGTTAGGGCTTTGTCGGCGAAATCACCAATCTGATTCTGCCCCGCCTTGGCCGCTATTATCGACTGCCTCTGGAGTTGGCCCACGGAAGCCTGCCCCGCGAACCTGGCCGCGCGGGACTTCATCGCGCCCATTCGTTTGCCCACCGCCTGACTGAACAGCCTCCCAGCGAAGCCCGACCCTAGTCTGGCTTTGGCGGCAGCCGCATCAGCTTCAATCGCCTTGACCAGTGCCTTCGAGGCAATGGCGGCTTCGTAGCCGGGGTCTACGTCGTACTGGATCTCCCTCTTCTTTTGGTTGTTCTCGAACGCATCCAAAGCCTTCACTGAACGCTCAACCCACTGGTTGTATTCCGGCTCGGCTGCCAACGTTGCTCGCTCCGTGCTCTCGCGAACAGCGATCTTCCCCACGTCAGCGCCGGCCTTGGTCAGTGCGGCCCCGAGTTGCTGGGCCTGCTGACCGGCAACATCGCCCATCGGGACAACGCCACGGGGAGCCGTGTAGCTCGGCGTTGCTCCCGTCGAAAGACCTGCCCTCGGCAGTGGAACCTGCGGCATCAGCTAGCCCTCTCTATGTCGTACCAGTTACGAGCCACCCCGCCTGCACCGCCCAGGAGACTGGAGAAGCCAGCAAGGCCGGGGCTCATCGCACCAGCAGTGCCTCTCAGGTTCTGAGCCGACACCCCAGCAAGTCGGCCACGGGCCAGAACGTTTACCCGGCGCGTCCGGTGTGCGCTCGCTGCGCGGACAGCATTCCTGGTGATCGTGAGCTGGTCAGCCTCCTTGGCAAACTCGATCGAGGTCGCGATCTCTCCCGCTGATCCGACGCCGCCCTGAATGCCAGACGCTGCTTGCCGGGCAAGGGTTGCCTCTTTGACCTGACCGTACTGCAAGCCGACCTTGCCGACTTCGTATTGCCCGGAAAGCAACGTGGCCTGCGCGTCCCTCTCGGCGTTTCGGGCGTCGATGTAAGACATCGACTGCTCGAACTCCAAGCTGAGAGCTTTGGACTTCGCCTGGTATTGGGCGCTCTTGACAGAATAGAAGGCACCGATTGCCGAACTGACCGTGCCGGCAACCTGTAAGGCTATTGAAGCCTTCCCTAGTCCAGATATTTCGGGGCCTTCGGCGCCCATGTCATCCCCCCGAGGCGACCTCGATGGTCAGCCCCACGACGGTTAGCGGTAGAGGTGTTTCCTGCTGGATGACGATCTGCCCGTCATCGTCCCACGATGCAGGCAGCGTCACCTGCACAAGGTCAGTGAGGAGCGAGCCGGCACTAGGCGTTAGCGAAGCCCGGAGATTCGTCGAGGTCGGCCCCGCCTTGAACGCGCCACTCTCGAATACCCTGGCCCACACCTGGTTGATGTTCTTACTCCTGCCTGTCCCGAATGCGTCCACCCGCATCATCGTGAGAGGCAGCGTCTGAATCTGTGACGTGTAGCCAAGGCCAACGTGGACCTTCGTGGCTGCCTTCGTCAGCGTCAGCGTGCCGCTGGTCACGGTGCCCGTGCCGACCAGGCCATCAGCCAGGTAGCTGACAGCTTCACCCTCCAGGTGGTCGAGCCCAGCGATGGATGTGGTCGAGGCTCCGCTGTAGGTCAGCCCACAGTCGACGAAGTAGGCGTCAGGCAGACTGGACGTGCCGCCGCGATACTCGCTCGCGAACCTCTCGACGAACCGCTTCACCACACTATTGATCGTTCGCTTCACCACAACATAGACAGCGTCCTCGTCGCCCTCGGGGATCGAGACCACTGACTCGAACTCGCCGTCGGCTGGCGTCGTGTGCTGGTGCCAGGCGCCGACCTGCTCCTCGGGGATGTAGGTGATGCCAAGCAGCTTGCCTGAACTGGACACGCACCACACGATCGGCAGCGGTGCCTTGGCGTATGCCTGGTCCTTGATCGTGAAGCCGTCGAACAGGTGAGCAGCGCGGAGGCTCAGGTCTCCAGTCAGATACCCGAGCACGTCCCGGTTGTAGCCCAGCTCGCGCACATGCCCACCCCGAGCCGCCGCGAACACAACCGTGTTGTTGACCAGGGCCGGGTGCGGGTAATCCGTACCGATGAAGCTCTGCGGCCTGACCGAGATCGATGACGGCGTGAGGATGTCGTCGTTGGCCGGGGTCAGCCGATACTCGGTTGAATCACTCAGCAGCACCAACTGCGAAAGCGGAACAAGATGACGAACGGCGCTCATCTCGCGGGACGCGATTCGGAAGTAGATACGGTCGCTGTCCACCGTCGGGATCGAGTAGGACAAGTCGCTCTCGGTGCCGCTCGCCGTCATCCAGATGTCCTGGGGAAGCGCCCTGCTGCCAGCGAAGACCCGGCGCCCCTCGAAGTAGCTGACAGCCGACGGGAAGTTGCCCGAGACAGCCGTGTGAAGCCCGGTGTCCGTTCCCGTGATGTCCACGATCGCCTCGGTCTCCAGGTCATCCGTGACCTGAAACCCATCAGTCTCCGGGTTCATCACGAAGTAAGTCTGGCCCTCATTGACGCCGGGCATCTGATCGCTCGCCCTGAACACCACCGGCGCTCCCGCCGAAAGACCGTGAGCAGTCCAGCTAATCAGATCGGTGGCCGCGTCAAACGTGACACGAGACTCTTTGCGGAGAGCCGAGTCAGGGAGCGGCGGCGAGACAGCGAGGTCTGGGCCGATGTTGTCGTCGAGGAAGGTGAGGTCGTCCGTCTCGCCGATGAGCCCGAAGAGCCCGCTGAGTTCCTTGTAGACCCGGTAGCGGATGGCCCCGGAAGAAGCTCCCCAGCCAATGCTGTTGGACGCCCCCGACACGAACAGGTTGTTCGAGACCGCAAGCGGAGCACTCGCTGGCGACTCCTCGTTGTTCGTGTCGATCGAGGTCACAACATAAGTCTGCGTCTGGTCCTCGCCCTGTGTGCCGTAGCGGATGCGCCCGTCGAGACCCGAGGCTACGTCGCCGCCATGAGACACGATCGCGCCGCCATCTACTTCGACCAAGAAGACATTCCATACCCCGTACTCTCTTGGATCTCGGTCCTTGTCGCCAGTGCCGACGAGGTAGTAACCATCCGCGAGAGACCCCAGACCACTTGATGGAAGCCCCTCGACGTAGACAGGATTGCCCTCTGTGAAGTTGTGCTGGGTGTGGGTTCTGAAAAGGTGCCAACCAGCGTATGGCCCAGTTGCGACCGTCGCTGTTCCGACGATCCTCATCCCCTCGCCAGGGGTGATCTCCACCTCGTATGGGTCGCCAGGAACCGGAGCGGCAGCCACGAACTCAGGCTCGGCTAGCTCCCACCTCGTCGAGGAAACACGGCGCAGCTCGGCCACCGGATGATCCCGGCTCGCGAGCGTCAGCACGTCGTTGCTCTGCGTCGTCGTGATCCTCGGCAACTCCTCCTCGCTGTAGTTGTGCGGCACCTCATAGATCGTGTCGCCGGACGCCGTGATGTATGCGCCGTCGGTATCCTTCAGATCGATCAACGCTCCCGTCGCTGTCGCGGAAACGCGGAAGTCGTCCGTCGTCTTCTCGCGAACGTAGTAGGTCGTGCCGAGGGTAAGGCCCCCCTGTATGGCGCTGGCGGTGGCGGTGGTCCCTGGCGCTGCACTGAAGATAACAGTGTCGCCGTTACCCAGCCCATGGCTGGGCCAACCGACTCGGTCAGTTGACGCATCGAATGTAACCCACGCCTGCATCCCCACGTTGCCCGCTGTGAGGGCGGTGCCGGCACTCAACAAGGGAGTGCCAGCCACAGCGTGAGCCGCAGTCGCTGCCAGGTTGAAGGTGGTTGTGTTTACCTTGCTGACAAAGTAAATGTCGGGCGACGACGATACTCCCGAGAAGCCATAGGGAGGAGTGCCGCGAACAAAAGAGATCGCCTGACCGGACGCGAACCCGTGCCCCACCGCCGCCGTCACCAGGAGAGGAACAGTACCGCTCGTCGTTACAGGGAGGACGCCTCCCGTCGAGTGACCGGGCAACTCTCTCCAGTAGTCGCCCTGCATCAAACTCGACCGAGCTGCTGGAGCCCGAGACGCTGCTTGCGTGTGCATTTCCTCGGTGACCAGCAAGCCTCCGAGTGAATCCCTCCAGGTGCTCCTGTTGCTGTAGTAGTTGCGGAGCAACAGGTCGCTGCCGACCGTCTCGAAATGGCTGACGAGGTCGCCAGACTCATACGCGCGGTGGACCTTGAAGTCAGTCCACCAAGTACTTGTCTGAGCGAAGTAAAGCCCCGCGCCAGTGGAGTCGGCGCGATCCAAACTGGACTCCAACCTGAACAGGTTCGAGTTGGCTGTCGCGACGACATAGTATTTCGTCAGACAGCTAAACGGTCCAGTGACGCCGGGGCTCGTGGTGAGCGGCATGATCCCGACCCTGATCCACCCGATTAGAGAAGGGATCTCTCCAAAGTCCAGGGCCGGTCCCCCGAAAGTCTTGCTGACTGTCCACCCCTCTGCGGTGTAGCTGGTCGTGTAGTAAAGCCGCCCCTCGTCGATCCCCGGAGGCAGTGCGCCCCAGCGCACCGAGTCGGGCACAAACATAACCTGCTGACCCATGGTGACCGGGTTGAGCAGCTGTGCATTGGGCATCTGGAATCGATTGCCCGAGAACTTCGTGACGTAGTTGAGCCGATCGGTGCCGTGTCCCCCCGGCCACATCGTTAGGAAGACTGGATCTTTGTGGTTGAAGCCGTGCTCGTCAGATAGCCAGTCCTGGGGCTTCGGCCCCCACTTCTGCCAGTTGAACAGCACAACGTCGTAACCGGTGGTGGTCGATTCAATCGCAGAACCCGCCTTGGTGGCCTTCACGCTGAAGGTGTCGTCGCTCAACTTGTTGACGTAGTAATCCCCATGAGCCCAAGTGAATGGCGCAGGCGGATTCGCGCTGATGAACCTGACCGGGTCGTCGGTCGATAGCCCGTGATCCTCAAGGGTGACCACCATCGGATTGGCCTTGGTGCAGCTAACCGAACGAACCCCCGGCTGCATCTTGGTGACCTGAGCAGCAGACCACCTGTCTGGCTGCGAGTAGAGCAGCGTCCCGCCGTTGGTGTGGAAACGGAAGTAGCCACCTTCGAGGCTGTCCACTGTTGCTCGGCTGCACTCGATCGCCATCGACTGCGTCGAGCTGAACACGAAAGGAAGAAGGTGCGCTACCTTGGTGGCGTCGCGCGTCTCCCTGACCAGGCGTGTGCCCGACCGTCGAGCTGTCGCGCCTGCCGGTCTCGGGATGCAGTTCAGGAGAGTCGCAGCTCCGGCTTGGAACTTGACATCGTCCATCCGCCCGAACATCTCGGGGGACATCTCGCCGCCGGCGAAGGATCGCGTGATGACCTTGGTGTGTCGGCTCATCGGTGAGCGAGGTGGTCAGGAACGAAGCCGAACGGACGAGAGCTGTCGATCGGTCGCTGCTGCCTCGCATCGCTTGCCGATGCCGCACGAACAAAGCCGGCGGTCTTCTGAAGCAGTCGACCAGATACCGCCTCGCCCTCGTCGCCTTTGATGGTGACGCTCGCGAGCATCGACCCCAGGTAGCAAGAGAGTGCCGTCGCGAACTGCGGGGAATACTGATCCGCGTCGACCACGCGAGCTACGTATTGCAGAGTCGCATAGGTCTGGTTCGTGAAGATGTAGCGGTGCCCGAGCGGCGATTGCTCGACCGTGTAGGCTTGCGGCTCAAGCTCGATGTGAGACTGAACCGGCAAGAGACTCGCGGCCTCCAGCACTACACCGCTCCCACCGCCTGGACCTGGAAAGACCAGGACCGCATCAGCCTCGACAGCCGTGACGTTCGTCTCCGTCGCTGAACCATCGTTCGCGGCGAAGGTCACCCCATACGCAGCGGTCTTGACCTCGGTGTGATCGAAGGAAGCGGAAGACGGCTCAACCACCGGAGGGAGCACGGTGAACGCACTCAGAGCTTCCGCCGGCATCACGTAGCAGTTTGTCCAGTGCTGGAAGAGAGCAGCCTCCGGCCTCTGGATACCCACCAGTTGTCGGCGCCGAAGAGCGAAGCTCCACTGCCGCATCTGAAGCAAGCCGTCCCGAGCTTCAGGCAGGAACTTCTTGCAGAGAGCCGCCTGCTCGCTGCCGTCGTCCAGGCTAGTGATCTGCCCGGAGTCCCCGATGTTCGACAGCGCCAGGTTGCAGATCCCGACCAGCTTCGTCTGCGCGTTGGCTAGGGCTGTCGACCCATGAGCCAGACCGTAGTCGACCAAGATCGACAGCTTGTCGCCGATGCGAGACCCCAGCTCGGCCTCCCCGATACCACTGTAGATGCCTGGGTCCGTTACGAGCCTGGGGAGATCGTCCACCTTCACCGACGCAGCGAACCCGTCAGCGGAGGTGTTCTCCTCGATCGCTGCGTTGACCAGGCTCTCCGTGTCGGCGTTGTAGGCCACGGTCCCGCCGCCCCGCTCCGAATGGTTGGCATAGGTGCCGTCGAGCGCGTAGGGCAGATACGCAATGCGTGGCTGCACGTAGGGGATCTTCGCACCGTTGGCGTAGGGGTTGAAGCCCAGAGTGTCGATCAGGTTCCGCAGCGCGGTGATGAACCCCTTTTGCGTTTTGCTGTAGTGCTGCCTGGAGCCGGTGGACAGTGCATCGGTCTCACCCTGCGAGAACACGATCCCCAAACACCGCAGGCTCTTCGTCGAAGCCTCGGCCAAGAGGGCGTTCGGAAGCACCGTCCGCAGGAGCTTGTCGAGGCGCTGGTAGATCGAATCAGGATTGTTCGGAGCCCAGGTGCTGTGGTTCTCAAAGTCCCACCACCCGAGCCGACCTGGGAAGCCAGACGAGTTGCGGGCGTTGCTCGGCACGAGCGAGCTATCGTTCACCCCGAGATGCACGACGTTTACACGCTTCCCGGTTGTGGCCGACAGCCTCGATGCGGCGACCAGCATCTCCCCGAACTTGTCGCCGTAGGCGTTGAGGGGGATCCCGCGTGGCCGGTTGTGGACCGCAGCTCCGATCGCTGACGCAGCGCAGGGCTGCATGTCGTTGTTCGGGTAGGTGAAGCCCTCGCCAGGAAGGTAGGCGTAGGGGCTGTCGTTGTAGTGGGGGATCCAGGCCGTGTAGCGTTTGACGTTGCCGTGGGCTAGCGGATTCCCATCCCCAAGCCAGGTGCCAACCACAAACGTCGTGGTCGTACTGTCAGTGATCGGAGCCCAACTGCGCTTTGTCACGCCGCCAGTCTCCCAGTCCACTAGCACGTAACCGCCGTTTAGATGATCAGCAGTTCCTACTGCGTTCGCGTACGTCCAGGTGGTTCCAGAGATGTCGGTGATTCCATGATCTGTGGGACCCGCCGAGTCATTCGACTCACTAATGCCCCACCCGTCGATCCCCTCGAAGAAAGAGAACGGCAGGAACACCCCGACATCCTCAAACGAGGCAGCACCAGTCGTGCCGCTGTAAGGAGCTGGCAGAGTGATTGACTTGCCGCTGCTGGCGAAAGCCGCTCCGGCAGTTGGGTACGCGATATCCGTATCGGTCGCACTGTCCACCACCGGCTGGTAGGGCGTCAGCACCCGGACCTGCGGATAGCTCCCCCACTTCCGGTTCTCGCGGACGATGTAGCCAGCAACCCCAGATGGGGCTGCTGTTGCCCCGATTGTCCATGTGACCGTGAGCGATCCGGCAGTAGATGCAGCAATCGCGGCATGGGATTGAATCACGCCATACCCGGCAAGAGGAGCTATCTTGGTCCCCAGCCGGAGCGTTGCGTTCGCAAACTCGTTCGCCTCGATAGCTGTCGAGGGAGTGACGTCGAAGGACTTGGTAGTCCCCGCATCAGAGCTAGAAGGGACCGCCACACCAGTGAGGTCCACCCCGTCGGCTGCGTGCTCGAACTCGGGGAACAGGGTATAGGCGTCAGCCTTCGATCCCCATGGCCGCGCGTTCGTCTCGCCGACCCAGACGATGAAGTATTCGTGGGAGGCGGAGAGATCGGCAGCGTGCTTCAACATGGAGAACCATCATTGCCGCAAGAGATGCGCCGACCGTCGTCGCGGCGTACGACGGTCGGCCACGGTCTAGTCCCTCTTGCTGCTCTTCTTCTTGGCCTTCTTCCCGAAAGGCTGCGAAGGAGCCGGAGACACTGGTGCCTCCTCAACCGGCTCCTCTTCCTCGACGGCTACCAGGCACGCCTCGCCCTTGACCGGCCCGTCGTACTCGAACTCGGAGCCAACCTCACGCAGCCTGTTGCCGATGAAGCAGGTCTGGATTGCTCGAACACGCATGTTAGAGCACCGCCATTCGGGAGGCGTAGACGTTCGACAAGGCAGCAGTGCCAAGCGATGCCTGAGTGCAGATCCGAGCCTTGACCGCGCCAGCAGTGAAGGCGTGCGATCCAACATCCATCGGGTTGTGGATGACGATACCCATGTACTTCATGCCACGGAACGTAGCCAGATTGCCGCTGCTCTTAGTGTGCGGCCAGAGACCTGCGGTGTCTTCCATGACATCATCGAACGGCGGGATCGCCAGATGGAACTTCCTGCCAACCACCAGTTCGGCAGTGTCGTAGCCGACCTTGGTAGCGACCGATCCGCCGGTCATCCCGAGAACGATAGACGACTCCGCGAGAGTCGCAGAGTCGTCTATGGCAACCCCGAACTGAGCCAGCGGAGAACCGGAAGCAGTGAACGCCGTGGTCACCTCGAACTGCATGTAGAGCTGCTCGCCTGCCCCAAAGAGGGCCGGGAAGCCATCGTTGCCATCGGTCACATCGACACCGGCAGAGTAGGTGATGTGGGTCGACCCACCAGTCGGAGCATCAGCCGTCACCTCAGTGCCAAAATCATAGATCATGTGAATCCTCCTTGAGGAGTTGCGCGGCCAGCCGGAGCTGGCCGCTTTGTTGTCTTAGAGGATGGTGGAGGCTGTCGCGTAATGACGCTGACCGCTCTGCAAGTTCACGCCCAGGTGGGCCGAGTAGCGACCTGCGGAACCCGCGCCGCCCTCTGTAGTCAGCACTCGCAGAGCGAGGTATCTGTTCGCAGTGGGCAACCAGCCCAGGTTGCTTGTAGCCCGGCCAGGGGCCGAACCGTGCGTCACTTTCGAGCTGGCCTCGACCGAGTAGGGCTGGACCCTCGCAACGTAGCGAGCACCAGCCTGCAACGCCGAGAATGGAATCTGTCCCGTGGTCGCATGGATGAACGGAAAGAACTGCACCTCGCAGGTTCCGTTCTGATCGATTGCCTGGGTGCTGGTCCCAGCAATCGCGTTAGCTCGGGTCAGGGCGCACACGAACGTGTTCGTCGCGAGACCGGCAGAACTGACGTAGAGGATCGTGTCGATGGCAGGGGTCGTAGTGGTCGCAAGAGCGTTGAGGTAGAAGGGCGTGCCTACCTGGAGCCCGTGCCCGGCGATCGTGAACGTGTTGCCGGAGGTTGCCGTCGCCACGCCGGCAATGCTGGTGTCCTTGCCACTGGTGGTGGCGTTGGTCAGCTTGCTGAGTGCGATCGGCATCGAGACCAGCTCGAACGTCACAGTGACATCCGCGTCCGTGGTCGGCTCCGCCGCAACGAAGCTGGTATCCACAGTGATCTCAAGTTCGAGATCACTCACACTCGGGTCACTGATGATTGTGCCAGCGACATCATGCGCTGTCGCAAGATCGTAGGCCAGGGTAACGGAAGCAGCGCCGAGCCCCCCAGGAAGTGCGCCCCCATTGGGTGGCGCCTCTTCGGATGCAAGAATCAAACCTTTGTCAGTATACATTTGTTTGTCCTCCTTGGATCAGGCCACTACGGCTTCGGTGTTGAGAAGCGCGTCCACCTGACGGATCGGGACGCCCAGGAACGAGAGCATGTTTTGGTTGGTGCCGAACTGCGTG
>CEPX01102877.1_pt1 | contig 13052 bp, 16 predicted proteins | sample 361361 | NCBI WGS metagenome assembly CEPX01 (sample SAMEA2619974, study PRJEB7988) | marine metagenome | biome: marine biome (ENVO:00000447); feature: mesopelagic zone (ENVO:00000213) & marine oxygen minimum zone (ENVO:01000065); material: "saline water (ENVO:00002010), including plankton... | reverse complement strand
CCAAATCTTCAATCGCCATTGTTGGAACATCCCGAAGAACAGATCTTCTAAGTGAATTGGCAAATGCTGAGTCTGCTCCCTTTAGTACAAAAGAAAGCTTATTATTTTTTACATCAGATTCCAAAATTTCGATAGTCATCATACTCTTCTACCCCGCTTTCCGCCTTTTTTTCTGCAGCTATCATGAGGAATTGGAGTTACGTCTTCTATTATACCAATGCGCAATCCCATCCTTGATAAAGCACGAACAGCTGCCTGCGCCCCAGGACCTGGATTACTTGGGCCATTATGCCCGCCTGGAGCTCTAATCTTAACGTGTATCCCTCTTATGTTTTTTTCCATAGCGCCTTCTGCAGCTTTTTTTGCTGCAGCCATAGCAGCAGTTGGAGAAGACTCCATTCTATCAGACTTAACAACCATCCCGCCGCTAGCTTTTGCGATTGTTTCCCTGCCTGTAATATCTGTAATATGAATTATTGTATTGTTATAAGAAGAGTATATGTGTGCAACGCCCCATCTAACATCATTACTCGGCATCTGGAACCTCTGTTACTTCTTTTATAACTCTTTCCGGATGATCTGGTTTTGAAAGAGCAGAATTTTCTACAAATGTAACTTGTTCTTCCAAAACTAAAGGAACTAAATAAGAAGGTGAAGTGATTATTTTATCACCAATCTTAATGTGCCTATGAGAAATAAATTGCCTTGATTGACTAATTGAATGGGAAAATTTTTTCTTAAACACAACAGTTTGAAGACGTCTAACAAGAAAATCTTTAACAGTAAGCCCTAAAACTTCATCAAGTGAAGCTTCCTTTGTTATTACACCAAGTGAGACTAGTTTGTCTAGAAGTTGCTTTTTTTCTATTTCTGCCTGTTCTCCTCTTAGAGCGATAAGGCGTTTTGCCTGAGCTGTGAATTTTCTAAGTAAAGAAGTGGTTCTCCAATACTCCTGTTTGTTCTTGAGACCAAACTCTTTCATAAACGGACTTTCTTCATCAAGCCTTTCTTTATTCCAGAGTTTAAGCGGTCTTGAATACTTCTTTTTTGGAAATCTTGGACTACCCATTTACATCACTTTTTCTTATCATCCTGTGGTTTTTTCGGTACTGCCTTAGATTTTGCAACGCCAAGCACTTTTCCTTTATTCTTTCTGAAATTTGATCTTGTGCGCTGGCCACGAACAGGACTGTTTGACATATGTCTAACGCCACGATAGCTTTTGATTTTCTGCATCTGTCTTACGTCGTTTTCCTGAGCGTAAGAAAGGTCAGTGGTTACTAAATGAACTGAAGAGTTATCTTCAATATTTTTTCGTCTATTAAGAAGCCATTGAGGAAATTTTGAATGAGCTGTTTTTATCACTTCTTCAACTTTCTTTATGTCTGAATCAGACATATCGCCTAAACGCTTTGTTTTTTCAAGCTGAGAAGCATCGCAAACCGCATTTGCAAAAGTAAAACTTATTCCTTTGATTTTTCTCAGGCTATCTATTAACTTTTTATTCCCATCCAAGTCAGCGTTACTAATTCTGACTATGTGCTTGAAATCTTCGCCAGGTTTTTCTGTTGGTTTTTCCATATTAAACGGACCCGAAAACATAGCTAGAATACTTTCTAACCCTAACAACGCCGTTAGACTCGGGCTTATATAGACGAGGATTTCAAGGTTGTTTATAAATGTTGCTTTTTAAGCCCTAATTTGCAGCAATCCGCGAACTTGCAACTTCCTTCGAATCTACTGCCTGTTCGCCACTTTTTTCGTTTTTTATGCTTTGAGAGATTTTTTTAAGGTGTGTCAATGGGCATCTCTGGCATCTGTTACCGATAGTACCAACATAATCCTTGTTATTAAAAATAAAGGTAATCTCACACATGTTACTACAGCCATCTCCAATGATAGTTTTGGTCTGTAATTCAGCTTCTGCCAGTTCAAAGCCTTTAAAATTAGACTTTTTCGGCTTGTTTTCTTGAACTAAGAGTGCAGCACCATAAGCGCCCATAAAACTGCACATTTCAGGAACAAAAACTTTCTCGTCCAGTTCTTTCTCAAAAGCAACAACTAATGCTTTATTCTGAGCAGTAGCTCCCTGAAAAACAAAAGGCGGCTTTAAATCTTTGCCTTTGCCAAGCATTGTTAAAAAATTTCCAATCAAACCTTTACAAACACCAGCTAAAATATCCTCCCTCGACATGCCTTTATTAAGCTTACTAACCACCGCGCTCTGCGCAAAAATTCCACATTTGGAAGGAACACTAACTTCATTTTTGCTTTTTAAAGCTAAATCTCCAACATCTTCAATAGCAATGCCCATACGATTAGCAATGGCTTCAATCATACTACCAGTACCTCCACCACAAGCCTGATTCATCATAAAATTTTCAATCTCGCCATTTTTCACAATAATAAGCTTACTATCCTCACCGCCAATATCAAAAATAGTTCTAACATCACGAAACTGCTTAATAGAAGCAACAGCATGGCTCATTATTTCACTTTCCAAAACATCCCCTCCAACAAGCAAGTTAACAAATTCCTTGCCGCTGCCAGTAATACCAACACCATCAATCACTCCGTCAAATTTTAGATTCTTCATGACTTCTTTAACAGTCGATATCACGCCTTTGTTCTTGGTATAATAAGACTTAACAATCGCGCCTTTGTCGTCTATAATCACTGCTTTAAAGCTAACACTGCCAATATCCATACCTATAAAAAAAGTCATGACACACGCCTCTTTTTTCGTCTTTTTAATAAACTTACAAAAGTTTCAATTCTAGTATCAAACCCAACCTCAAACTGGTTTTCATCTATCGGAAAACTATATAATGGCACGTCATACTTTCTACAAACACGATCAATAAGCATTTCAATTAAGCACTCAGGCGCACAGCTTAAAGGAAGTAAATGAATCACTCCGTCGTAACCCTGCTTACAATGATCTATAGTATCCCATAACGTATGCTTACCGTGACCTGCAATGTCAGAACTTAAATACTCCTTCGCTTCTTTTTTAAAAGGCGTATATTCATCCTTGCTGAAAGGAATAATATGTTTTATAAAATCTGAAAGCAGCAAAGATACTTTAACGCCAACACCCATTTTTTCAAGTTTTTTAATTATATCATAATTGATTTTGTTTTCGTGAATAGTAAAGATTTCTCCAACAAGAACCACTTTTATTTCTGCTTTTTCAGGGTTTCCATAATGAATTCTTTCAACTTCTTTTATTTTTTTCCAATGCTTACGAGCTATCATTAACGCTTTAAGCCGATTACATCCTGTGCTTTTTAAAAAGGGAAAAATAGTTTTTGCCGATATCACATGCATCTTAAATTTGTATCCTAAATCTTCCAGTATTTGCTTTTGAGTGAAATGATAGTTAGTATAACGGCAGGTACCTGCACTATCAAACATTAACAAATCAGTAGCACCAGCTTCCAAAGCTTCGATATGACTGCCTAAAGTAACTTTGAAAGGAAAACAAATCATATCGCTACTATGCCTAACGCCAAGCTTAATGGTCTTTTGCGTTATAGGCGGAGGCAAGACATAATTTATTCCTAATTCTGTAAAGAAGTCTTTAACTAAATCGGTATATATCCCCATTCTTGGTGAAGAAAAAATGCGTTTATTTGTCATATTGCATCAGCTTTCAATTATGTTTTCAATTCTATTTAAACCAATAGCTAGTTGGATTCGTCACTTATTTTTTAAAGCTTATTATTTATAAACCAGAACTATTTTTCAACTGCATAATAGCAGCAGCCAAGTCTCCATTAGCAGCTTCTAAAGCTTCTTTTGCTTTTTCCTCAGAAACACTTGCTTGCTCAGAAACAGTTTTTACATCATCTTCAGAAATTTCAACAGCAGCAGAACGCTCTTCTACATTGCCGGTTATCTGAAAGCTGTCATTGCCCATCATGTTAACCTTAACAACTTTAGGATTAGTGATTACAATGTCTTTTCCTTCACTCTTTATAATAACTTCAGAAGCAGCGATATCTTCCTGCTTAATGCCCATCTTCTTCATGGCCTGCTCTACTGCTTTAGGATTCATTCCAGGAATCATTTTTATCCAAAATTGTGCAAGAATACTTCGATAGCTATGATTGCAACAGCTAATACTATGACGTGGCTAGGCTTAATCTGAATCCTGCTCTTGTATTCATCATAATACCTTACTAAGCCTCCTTGCGAAGAAGGAAGCATCATCTTTTGATCTTGTGGCATATTGAATGATAGAAAGAAAGCAGTATATTAAAAGGTTTGGGTTGAGGTAGTGGTAGCAATCTTTAAATACCATTCAAGGTTCTTTTGACAGTTATGGAAGAAGTTGACTTCAATAAGATAGCAGCAAAGTGGCAGAAGAAGTGGGAAGAGAAGAAAATCTTCAAAGTTAAGGTTGACTCTAAGAAAAAGAAGTATTACTGCCTTGAGATGTACCCGTATCCGAGTGGACAGGGCTTACATATGGGCCATGTAAGAAACTACGCTATGGGGGATTCTTATGCACGCTATAAACGAATGCGTGGTTTTAACGTTTTATATCCAATGGGGTATGATGCTTTTGGAATGCCTGCAGAAAACGCTGCTATAAAAAACAAAATTAATCCCAGAAAGTGGACAGAAGATAACATGGCTTTGATGAAGTCGCAGCAAAAGCTTCTTGGATTAAGCTATGATTGGGACAGAGAGCTAGCATCATGCAATCCTGAATATTACAAATGGAATCAATGGATATTTCTTAAGCTGCTTGAAAGAGGATTAGCTTATAAGAAAAAATCGCCTGTTAACTGGTGTGAGGATTGCGGAACTGTTCTTGCAAATGAACAGGTTGAAGACGGAGCTTGCTGGAGATGCAAGAATCCTGTAAGCGAGAAAGAACTAGAGCAATGGTTCTTTAAGATAACAAATTATGCAGATGAGTTATTGAAAGGGCTTGATGATGTAAAAGATTGGGCTGAACGCGTTAAAACAATGCAGAGAAACTGGATTGGAAAGAGTGAGGGAACTGAAATATTTTTTCCAATAGAGAAATCCAAAGAAGCTATTCCTGCATTCACCACAAGGCCGGATACTGTTTTTTCAGTTACTTTTATCGCACTTGCTCCTGAACATCCGCTTGTTGAAAAAGTGACAAAAGGAACAAAATATGAAAAAGAAGCTAAGAAATTTGTTGAAAAAGTGAAAAGAGAATCTGTAATTGACAGAATAAACGAAGAAAAGGAAAAAGAAGGATTCTTTACAGGAAAATATGCTATTAATCCTGCCTCTGGAGAGCGAATACAAATCTGGATAGCAAACTTTGCAGTTATGGACTACGGAACAGGAGCTGTAATGTGTGATGCGCATGACAAACGAGATTTTAGGTTTGCAAAAAAATATGACATACCGCTAAAAGTAGTGATTAAGCCAGCAAATGTTAAGAAATTCAGAGTGGAAGATTTGAAAGAAGCCCATACAGATGATGGGATAATGATTAATTCTGATCAGTTTAATGGGATGCATAATAGAAAAGCTTTGCCGAAAATATCTGCTTGGCTAGTGAAAAATAACAAAGGCAAGAAAGTTGTCAATTTCAAACTCCGCGACTGGCTGATTTCCAGACAGCGTTACTGGGGAACGCCAATACCGGTTATCAACTGCAAGAAGTGCGGAATTGTTGGAATTCCTGAAAAAGACTTGCCTGTTAAGCTTCCTCCTCCTGAAAAGGTTAAGTTTACTGGCGAAGGAAATCCGCTTGAAAGCTCTGAAGAATTTGTTAATGTTAAATGCCCAAAATGCAAGAGCGCTGCAACGCGTGAAACTGATACAATGGACACTTTTGTTGACAGCAGCTGGTATTTCTTCAGGTATTGCAGTCCTAAAGAAGACAAAAAGCCGTTTGATGATGAAGTTGAGTATTGGATGCCTGTTGACCAGTACATTGGAGGAATAGAGCATGCAATTCTTCATCTGTTGTATGCAAGATTTTTCACAAAAGCTTTGAGAGATATTGGATTAACAACAGTGGATGAGCCTTTCAGCAATTTGCTAAATCAAGGAATGGTTTTGAAAGATGGAATGGTTATGAGCAAAAGCAAAGGAAATATTGTTGACCCTCGTGAAATAATTGACAAGTATGGTGCTGATACTGCAAGACTGTTTATTTTATTTGTTGCACTGCCTGAGAAAGAGTTTGAGTGGAGCGATAAAGGAGCTGAAGGAAGCTATAGGCTTCTAAAAAGAGTTTATTATTTAGCAACTGAAAAACCAAAGTACAAAAAAACTGTTGACAATAAAGACAAACACATCTTAAGCAAGACACATCAAACAATAAAGCAAGTTACTGAATCTTATGAAGAATTAAAACCAAGCGTTGCTATTGGAAAAATTATTGAACTGGTAAATCACATTTACAAGTACCGGGAAGCTTCTGTTAACAAAAAAGTGTATGAAGAAGCGGTAAAGAATTTGACTTTGCTAATTGCGCCTTTTGCACCGCATTTAGCTGAAGAAGTTTGGGAAAAACTTGGAAACAAAAAGATGGTTAGCTTGGAAAGCTGGCCTGAATACGATCAAAGCAGGATAGACAAAGAAGCTGAATTTGCTGACGAGCTTGTTCATAATGTTTTGAGTGATGTTGAAAAAATCATTGAACTTGCAGGAATAAAAGAACCTAAGAAAATAACATTGATAATTGCAGCAGACTGGAAATATACTTTGCTAAAAACATTGGTAACTGCTATGAAAGACACAAGAGATACAAAAGCAGTTATTGGAACTTGCATGGATGAGAGAAAAGTAAAAGCATATGCAAAATATGCTGTAAAAATAATACAAGCTCTTCTAAAAGACAACTCCAAAATCCCAAAGATTCTTCTAGAAGAGAAAAAAGAGTTGGAATCTTACAAAGCAGCTATTGAAACCATAGAAAAAGAGTATGGAACCAAAGCTGAAATAATATCTGAAAAAGAAACAGAAAACGCAAAGGCAAAACAGGCGCTGCCTGGAAAGCCAGCAATAGTTGTAGAGTGAATCTCATGCACGAAATGAGTTGGAAAGATGTTTATTTGTTTACTTCTGATGATTCAACACTAGCTAAATTCTTATTTCCAAAACTTTTTCAAGCAACGTCTATACAAGAAATGAAGAATTACTGTTCCATTAGAAACAGAAGAGAATTGTTTATGCTGGATGTAACAGTTGCTGGAAATGGCGATAATATTACACTTGTTGACAAAACAAGCGATATAGAAGCTTATGTTAATCGTAGAGATACGATTGACGAAAAGACATTTGAAGCTGCAAAAGAATTAAGTATAGGAAGAAATTTAACTGTGATAGGGATGTATGGTTCAGGAGAAAAGGCATTATATTTGCCGATTCGTATTAATGGGGCACTTGCAGCATTACCATTTAATAGAGTAGTAGCAGAGAGAGGCAAACTTAATATATTATATGTTCTACCTGAGGAAATAAAAGAAACAACAGGAGAAAGTTTACCATTCCCTGTAATGATTTGAAAATGAAACTTTCAATAAAAAAAGTTTTGCTAGTGTACTACGTGCATAATTACAAAACTCTTGAACTGGTTGAGAAATGCTTGAAATCACATAAAATATCTTATACTGCAACAAGACGAGTGCATCTAACAAACACATTATGCAAAAACAAAGATTTAGTTATAGTTGTGGGAGGAGATGGCACTTTTCTTAGAGCAGCACATCACACAAACAATACACCGATTTTTGCAGTCAGCTCTGACACTAGATATAATGAAGCATTTTATGGGCAAGCAACGCCGAAAGATTTTGTAAAGAAGTTTAAGCGTTTGATGAAAGGCAAATTTCGAATAAGGAAACTGCCAAGATTAGAGGCAAAGATAAATGGAGTTAAACTGCCGTATCTTGCAGTGAATGAAATCTTTGTTGGAAGCAGACATCCGTATCATACTTCAAGATATGTTTTGAATGTACGCGGTAAAAGTGAGTTCCAAAAAAGCAGCGGAGTTCTTATTACAACAAAAACAGGCAGTACTGGCTGGGCAAAAAGCGCTGCAAAAGGAAAATTGAAAATACCAGAGAACGGGTTTGGATATGTTGTAAGAGAACCATACATTGGAAGACTTACAAAATCAAAGCTGCTGAAAGGCAGCTTGTCTGCTAAAGATAAAGTAAAAATCAATTCTCAAATGCATGCAGGAATTGTTGTTGTTGATTCATCTGAAAAAGCGCATAAATTTGTCGACGGAGATAAATTGGAAGTTACAGTTTCCAAGAATTCTTTGAATTATGTTGAGTTTTGATTTATAAATAGAAAAAATTCTTAAAGAAATTAGCAAGCATAACTTAAATGGGCTGGTTTCATAGAGACTTGCAAGAAGAAATAGACAGAATAATTCAAACACTAGATAGAGATAACATTGAATTGCCACGAGATTGGCAATGGGTAAAAAAGAAACAACCCAAACTTTCTGAGATAGATGCTCTAGACGTTGAGTTGATGAAAAAAATAGTAGAATTACACAAAAGAGGATTAGATATTCCTGAATTAGCCAAAGAACTTTTTGAGAAAACAAGACTTCTGCACCATTATCTTAACACATTGAAGCACAACTCTAATGTAAATGCAACAACCATAGACGAGTTAATAAATGAAATTAAGAAACTATACCAACAAGAAGCAAATACTGAAGCAAGTTACGAAAGGTTAATTGTGTCGACTCCATATGCGTATAGGCTTTCGCATAGAACAAACAAAGGAAGTGCTGAAATGATAATGAAAAGAGGGTTTGGTAGTTTTGACTTCTATCAGAGACAAGGGCCATTGGTTACACTCACAGGAACAGCGGATTTACTTTCGGAACATACTGAACAAGCCATCCACCAAATAGGACAACGGCATAGAGGGAACGACGTTGTAGTTATAATAGAAATTCCAAAAGCTATAATGCAAAAAGCGCAAGAAAGAATTAAGGAAAGATTGGCAAGCGAAAAAGCATCTGGCGGAATACCGTTATTGGGATTAGCAGGAACTGACAGATGGAACATAGAAGATCCCTTGTTAGTTTATTATCCAGATGGCACAAAAAATAGCCAATCACTAAAACCAGAATATATTCTCGGTTACGCAGAATTGGCGATGAAACGAATACACATGAATCCAAAATACAAAAACGGGTTGCATTACGGTTAATAAAAGTAGGCAGGCGCACTAGCAATTGAATCAAACTTTTGCCAAAAGATTAACCTTGACTTTTCCTCGCTTCCGCGACCCTTCAAGCGCCATCGCATATGATTAACGCTGCTCTGTTCCCAGCCTGACGTGGTTTTCAAAAGCAACAACCCTGAAGGACAGAAGGTCAACGTACGAGCCAAGACCTTCGGCTACAGTCTGAACCGCTCACCAGCTTCACTCCACCGTAAAGCCCGTTTGTGGTAACAAAAGAGGGCTAACCTCCCAGTATAGCCTGCCTGTAAAAAGCGAAGATTTAGGGGTTTTTAAATCTGTCTAAATTCGCCAAAGATAGAAGATGTTTCTTCTGCCCGTACTCTAGCAGAAGCGCCGTCAATTTCTGCGGTGTCATAAATATCATTAACTGTCATTAACCTATCACGAAATACGCTAAGAGAATAGTCATCATCCCGAGGGATATCTTGATGTAAGCAACTTAACATTCTAAATAATTGCTCCATAACAATTACTGTTTCTGCGTGTTCAGGACAACCCTTAAGATCTCTTAGTTTATCATCTAATTTATCTAGGTCAATTTCGCCGTCTACGAAGGCTTCTGGAAGAGTTTCAAATTCCATAGAAAAAAGTTAACTGGGAAGGGTTTTTAAAAGTAACTATTCGTAAGAATCTAGTTCATGTAGGATGCTTTTAACAGCGGATTGATGAAATTCATAATTGTTTAGAACAGGGTCTTGCCTATTCTGTCTAATTGAATTAAGCCCAGATCCAACATAACCTAAAGCTCCTATTCCAATAGTTGTTGCAAGAGTAATTCCTGCTAACATCCAACTTGATGTTATTTTTGGTGCTATAAAAGCTATATCAACTAATAACGTAGCGCCTGCGCCTATTGTTAAAGCTCCCCAATTTCTAAAATTTTGCCAAGAAAACAAATCATCAATGTAAGTTAAATCTTCTTCTAAACTTTTTGATCCTTTGATTATCCCTGTAGTTGGAGAACGTGATGATCCTCTTCTTGCTACAGCAACATAAGAATCATTGTTAGAATAAAGCGTAAATCTTCCATGCGTTCCATATTGCTCATAGCCAAGCTCATCTTCCAGTAAAGAACACACATCATCAGGGTTAAAATTCGCATTTTTTTCAACCTGTTGGATTAGTGTTTCTACGGACATTAAATAGTTAGATATTTTAATCTACTTTATAATTTTTATGATATTAGCAGAATAATACCATACCCGACAAAGCATCCTGCACTGACAAAAGGCATTGCTGGGTAGAATTTTCCTTTCTTGCTGAGGGCAAACAGAATTGCTAATCCTAAGGTTGCGAAAACAGGTATAACAAATGCTTTCTGGAAGCCGAATTGAGCCATTATAGTTCCTGCAAACAGCAATGGAAAGGCAATATCTCCTCCGCCAAGTATTGCTACACTCGCTTCCTTGGATGTTTTTTTACTGCTTGTTTTTTTAGTTTTAGAAATGGTTATTTTAGTAATTGAAGACAAAGATTTAGGAATAGTTAAGCCTGCAAACATATTTGAAGAAGTCTGGAATTTTGCCATAGCAACCATGTGCTTGCTTTTCCATACTGCATACATGTCATAAGCTGAAATAAGAAGTAAAAGAATAATTGCTGAAAAAATATTCAGTATGGGAACAAATATAGCTGCCAGCCCGCTGTAAATAAACAGTTCAGTAAAGTTATGAACAATAAAGTTTGGCTTGAAAAGCTTAAGAAGTGAAGCAATCAAAGCAGTAATCCATGCTATTGCCTGAGGGATAAAAACTGTCCAAGCAACTGCCAGTGAGAGTGTAACAGCAAGAAAATACCATGCTTTCCAAATCTTGAATTTTTTGAATTTTATCAGTATTAGAAGAATCGAAGTTCCAAGAATAACTGCAAATGTGATAAACAAGAACGCGTAATTAGGCTCTACATCCGGCCTTTCAATACCGCCAGGAAGAGCTTTGTAAGAAACAATGCCTGTTTTCTCAGTAAGCTCCTGGTCAACGTAATTATCAAGAACAAACAAGCCTATGAATTGGGCTACAAAGAATAACCCAAGCAAAGCAAAAACAATGGGAAAGGAATGCTTCATATGTATGAATTTTAGAGTTAACTATATAAATATTATTAACATTCCAAACACAGTGAAAATAGCTAATAATGTTAACGTAAGGGTTTTCTGCAAGGAAGATGAAGATAAAAAACTGGTAATTGAAAAGCTTAAGTTTTTGCTTCCGTTTGATTTAGAGAAAGAAAAAGTAAAGATAGAAGAAAAAAAAGCAGAAGGGTTTGATGACAAGAAAATAAATGTGATTAAAGTATTTCTAACCAAAGACAGACACATAAATACGTTTATTGAAAATTTGATTATTAAGCTTGGTGAAGAGAAAAAAACATTGTTAGAGCAAATTGGCTCTAGATTAGATGATGACTTGAATTTCTTTATCAGGCTGGATAAGAATATGCTATTGAAAGACAAATTTGTTTTAACAGATGCTGGTGATTGCTATCACATAAGAATTAACATTGCTGCCTTTCCCAAAAAGAAAGAAAAAGCAGTTGTTGTGTTGAAAGAGTTGTTTAAGTGTTAAGTCGAGTTGTTAAGTACGCATCTTTTCTCTACACTGGCTCTGCCCAAGTAAGCATGCGTGCTTGGGTTAACTTCTCCCTCCCTTAAAGGTATGGGAGGGGGAAGTTGAGTTCGAAGAACCAGAGCTAGCGAGGGGTTAATTAGAATGTTGACTTTACATTAAGGCAGTATTTTTATGTTAAAATATTTTTTAAAATACCCTTTATTCCTTGTCAGAAGAAGCTCTGCATTATTTTGAGCGTGAGCACCTATAAGAAAATCTGTTAGAATGTGGTTTCTCCACGTAACTTGTGATTTACATTTATTGCAGTTGAATTTATTCACTGCGCCACATTTAGGGCACTGAATTTGTTTAAATTTTGAGAATTTATGCCATCTCTCAGCAGAAAGATTGAAATCTTCCATAGCAAAATCATATATTTGCACATCTAAATCTCTTAAAAAGAGATGCAGTTCAGAAATTGCTTCGTTCTTCCTGTATTTTCGCAAAAAAGCTGTAAGGATCTCAGAATACACAATTGGCGAAATCATCAAGCTGCCCATATTGCTGTATTTCTCAAGTAAAGCGCTACTCTGCCCTAAATATGTTAAATCGTTACCAAGAATATCAAGTAATATGTTAGTGTCAACCGCAGTTATCATCTCAACTCCTTCATAATGTCATCAGTTTTAAATCTGCCAAGGCGCCCCTTCCACTTATCAAAAGGTAGTTTTTTTGGTTTCTTTAGCAAAACAACTTTACCGTGTTCCATTTCAAAGTCTACCTCATCGCCTGGCTTCACACCTAAAGCTGTCCTAAACTGCTTTGGAATTGTTACCTGAGATTTTTGAGTTAAAGTAGTCATAGTAATACTTTTAAAGTAATACGTATTACTATTTAAATCTTACTATTTAGAACTTTTCACCAATCAAAAAATATTTAAAACTACATTTTGTTTTGTCATATAATGAATGATGTAAAAGTTAAACTTTCTGAAAATCTAAAAAAAGATTATCCAAACATAAAAGTTGCGATGTTAGAAGTTAGGAACGTTGTAAACAAAAAATCTGATTCTAAACTTGAAAATGAAAAAAGAAAACTTGAAGCATTTATAAGGAAGGAAGGTAAAAACTTGGAGAATAGCGATGTCATAAAGAACTACGATCGCTTTTTCAAGAAGTTTGGGAAGAGTTATCCCATTCAGTTTCAGATAAAATCAATACTTAACGGGCAGAGTTTTCCAGCGGTATCCACGGTTGTTGAAGCCATGTTTATGGCAGAACTGAAAAGTAT
>CEPX01147790.1_pt1 | contig 13055 bp, 11 predicted proteins | sample 361361 | NCBI WGS metagenome assembly CEPX01 (sample SAMEA2619974, study PRJEB7988) | marine metagenome | biome: marine biome (ENVO:00000447); feature: mesopelagic zone (ENVO:00000213) & marine oxygen minimum zone (ENVO:01000065); material: "saline water (ENVO:00002010), including plankton... | reverse complement strand
AGATGAAGGATTACAATTTTTATTATTATATAGCAAAAGTTTTAAAAAGATATATAACCAAAATGATATTGAAATTTGGAGAATAATATGATCTCTGTAACTACGATATTAATCTGGACATCTTTTTTTATCTCTTTATATGTAATAATATTTTGGTTGTTAGTTTTTATAGAAGGAGATGTTGAAACTAAAAAGAGAAAAATTACACATTTTCCTCTTGTTTCTTTAGTTATTCCAGCATATAATGAAGGAAAAAGACATTTAAGAGAAACTATTGATTCTGTTCTAGCTTTAAATTATCCTATGGATAAATTAGAAATAATCGCAGTCAATCACGGAAGCACAGATGATACTGGAGAAATAATGGACTCTTATAAAGATAGGATAAAAGTTATGTATATTTCTAGGAGTGAAGGAGAAAGAAAGGGGAGAGCTGTTAATGAAGCTTTGAAAATCTCAAAAGGAGAATTCTTTGTTTGTATGGATGCTGATTGTACTATTGAAAAAGATGCTTTGATTAAAATGTTACCTCATTTTTCTGAGGAGAATATTGCATCTGTTTTACCTTTAATGAAAGTAAAAAATCCTAAAAAGCTCTTACAAAAAATTCAATGGTGTGAATATTTAGTAAATTTCTTTTATAAGAGTTTAATGTCTAAATTAGATTGTATTCATGTTACTCCTGGACCCTTTAGTATTTATAGAAAAGATATTTTAGAAAAAATAGGAATGTTTGATGAAAAAAATTTAACAGAAGATTTAGAAATTTCTTTAAGATTACAAAAACATCATTATAAAATAATTCAATTATTAGATACTGAGGTTTATACTGTTGCACCAGATAATCTCAAAGATTTTTATAGTCAAAGAAATAGGTGGTATAAGGGTGCTGTGTTAAATGCTTTTGGTTATAAGAATTTAATGTTTAATAAAGAGTATGGTGATTTTGCTTTTATTCAAATGCCTAGGATCTTAATAGCTGGAATAACTGCAGTTACTTTATTGGGAGTTGCAGTTTATCAATATATACTTTCTCCTTTAATAGATAAAATATATGCATTATATATAATTGATTTTAATCTAATTACAATTACTAATACTTTTAGGAATGTGGGGGCTTTAGATTTTAACTATACTAACTTTTTTTATTTGATAGTTATATTTATTCTTATTCTTATTGTTTTAAGAGCATCACATAGGTATACTAAGGAAACATTTGGTAGGTATGGATATATAACTATTCCATCATATTTAATTTTATATTCTATTTTAGCTTCAATTGCTTGGGTGACTGTAGTTTTTGACTTATTAAGGAATAAAAAACAACAATGGTAGAGAGAAGGATAAGTAAAAGTAAGTATATAATCGCATTAGTGTTAACTTTAGCAGTATTTATTATAGGGATATTAATCGGAGTTTTAGTTTCAGAAGAGAGAACAAAATTTTTAGAACAGATTACTAAAGAACAAGGAATAGATTTTGATAGTTTACAATTACAATATTTTTATTTAAATACATTTTCTGATCAAAATTGTGATGCAGTAAATAAGGCATTAGAAGAAAACATAAACCGATTAGAACAAACAAGGAGTAAATTAGAAAGTTATATTGCTCAATCTATTACAAATGAAGATGACTTTTTATTAACAAAAAGAGAGTATATGTTGTCTGAGATAAGATATTGGTTGCTAACATTACAAACTAAAGAGCAATGTAATAGCGATGTTGTTTCATTATTGTATTTTTATTCTGATGAAGAGGAATGTGAAGATTGTTATTTACAAGGAACAGTGTTAACTTTCTTAAAAAGTAAATTCAAGGATAGATTATTCATATTTTCTTTAGATTCAGATTTTGAAAGAGAACCTATGTTAGGGATATTTAAAGAAAATTATCAAGTAACTAGTGTTCCAACGATTATAATTAAAGATAAAAAATTAGAAGGTTTTGTTGATAAAGATGTTTTAGGAGAATTAATTTGTTCATATTTAGAAAATAAACCAGAGGTTTGTAACAATGAATTGTGAAATGTGTGGGAAATTAATAGAGAACCCTTATATTGGTGAGGTTGAAAATGTTGTAATGCAATTATGTAAAAATTGTAGTGCTTTTGGGAATGTAATTGAGAGACCGAAAAAACAAATTAAAATTAAAAAAATAATAAAGCCAAAAGAGGAAATAATAGAAACGATTATAGAAAATTCTAATGAAATAATTAAGAAAGCAAGAGAATCAAAAGGATTGAAACAAAAAGATTTAGCAATGAAAATAGCAGTTAAAGAGTCTATCATACATAAAATTGAATCTGGAAGTTTAGAATTAAATATAGATTTAGCTAAGAAATTAGAGAGGTTCTTTAATATCAAATTAATTGAAAATTTTAAAGAAGAGCACAAAAAAGTGGATTTAAAAGGTGAAGGATTAACTATTGGAGATCTATTAAATTCTAAATGAAATTAACAAAAAATAAATTATCTGTTTTGTTATCAAAATTAAAAACATTTGAAGATTTAAATTTAAAATTAGAACAATATCAAACTGATTCTGAGATAGCTGCTGAAGTTCTATGGATTGCTTTTATGAATAATGATATTAAGGATAAAGTGATTGGAGATTTAGGATGTGGAAATGGGGTTTTAGGATTAGGAGCTTTAATTTTAGGAGCAAAAAAAGTTTATTTTATTGATGTAGATAAAAAAGTTTTGGAGATTGCTAAAGAGAATAAAAAAGTTTTAGAAAAAGAGCTTAATGAAAAATTAGATGCAATTTTTATGAATGAAGAGATTAAAAGTTTTAATAAAAAAGTTGATGTTGTTATAGAAAATCCACCATTTGGAGTTAAAGAAAAACATGCTGATAAAGAATTTTTAATTAAAGCTATGGATATTTCTAATGTTGTGTATAGTTTTCATAAAATTGAAAGTGAGGATTTTATTGAAAAATTAAGTAATGATAATGGTTTTATTGTAAAAGATGTTATAAAAATTAAATTTCCTATTAAATCTTCTTTTAAGTTCCATAGAAAAAAAGTTCATTTTGTGGATGTTGGATGTTTTAGGTTGATAAAAATAGTCAATTAAATTTCATAAGATAATAGTATTCTGGTCCAGTTATTACTCCCTGTTTATATGCTAGGTTAACAGTATCTATAATAGATTGATCTTGTGATTGTACTTTTTTTCTTAATTCTTCAAGTGGAATGTTTTTTAGTATTTTCTTGCTTTCTTTTTTATCTTTCTCAATTACTTTTTTGTAATCTCTACCTAATTCTTTTGCAGTTTTTAATTCATTGGTTTTTTTGCGAAATATACCTATTTCTGAATCCACTAATGAAAGACAAGGTATTCCTGAAGAACTTTGTTTACATTTTTCTAATCTAGCTTTAGTTGTACTATATGCTCCTCCTAGATTGAGTTTTTTATATAATTGATCATATCTTTGGAAGTATGTGGCGACAAAAAACATTTGTCCTATTTTTTCATTTAAGGTAAGTGAAGATAGATCAACATCAATCCCAAATGTCTCTTTTTTCACTCTGAGTATTCTTTGAACAGATTCATCTATTCTTTCTTCATTTATTAAACCTTTTTTAACTGCGTCAATTATTGCATTAATTGCTACGGGAATGTCTTTGTCCCCCTCTGTTGTGAACATTAATATTACATCATTTCCTGCAAGAATAGCATCAACAACTCTTCTTTTATTACTTTTATCTTCCCATTCGTCTTCAAATTTCCTTATCACTTTTTCTGTTTCTTTTTCATTATCTTCTATACCTCTTTTTATAATCTCTGCAGAAATTTCTCCATGAAGTTCGTTTAATAATTTCCCCCCTTTATAGTATTCCTTTATTACTCCCATATGCATCTCATCTGTGATTATTAAACATTTGGGACACATTTTTCTAGCTATTCCAGTTATTTCTGGAGATAATGAAGCAGGAGTACCTTTTTGATCTAATTCAGGATAACTTCCATGCCCCATCATAATATTCGGGTATTTACCTTCTTTCCCTAGTTTATTTATAATCTCTTTGAATGGATATAATCTTTTTCTCATTGTTTCAAAATCACTTTTTATTTCAACTAGTTTTTCATGTGTTTCACCAATAAAACAATCTCCTCCGGGGAAATGTTTTAATGTTGGATATATGTTATTATCAAAAAAAAGTTCAGTGTTTTCATATCCTAATATTGAATTTATGTTCGGATCATTAGAATATGTTCTGAATCCTCGATTACATAGATCTAAAGGTGTTGTAAAAGCTACATTTACTTTTCTTTCTTTTAACAATTTAGTAATCTCATTATTTGCTTTTTTTGTTCTATCTAAAAATCTTCTTTCTCCTTCTCCCATAACATTGATTCTTTCTCTATTATCTAAATTATTTAAATAATCTTTATCTAATTTATCTAATCCTTTTATTTTTTTATTAATCACTATAAGTTTTGAAAATTCTTCATCAAAATTTCTTTTTTGTTTTCCTAGTGATATTTCTAGTGGTGCAGGAATTATTTTTAAACCTTTTAATTGTATTAAATCTTCATTTATTATTAATTTCCATCTTAATTTTCCTTTTTCATCTTTAGTAAAATAAGTTGTTATTGGTACTATTAATTTACTAATTCTTTTTCCATCTCTTATCAATAATTGTCTTTGTATAGATAATCTTTTTTTAGGAGTTATTTGTTCAATATTAACTTTACTTCCGATTATTGAAAATATTGTATCTGAGTCATCTGTGGAATAAGTAGTTTCTAAAATTTCTCCCCTATATTTTTGTCCTTTAGTTACTTTTACTATTCCTTTAACATAAATGTTTCCTTTTGATGTGAGGAATAGTTGATTTCCTTTTAATTTTTTTAATATGGGAATAGAATTTTGTAAGTGTATTATGAGGGGTTGATTATATTGAATATTGATAAGATCTTTTTTGTAAAAACTTTTTTCTTTGTTTAATTTTACTCTAATAAGTTTTCCTTTTTCAAACTTTAATTCAAAATCTCCTTCAATTTTAGAATCGGAATCACTAAAAATAGCATTATTTGCTTCTAAATTATTATTTTTTATATCAAATTTAACATATCCTTCTGGTTTAACTTTTATTGTCCTTGTTATTTTTTCATGTTTAAATTTATAACTTCCTCCATTTACCGAGAAAAATTCAGCATAAGTTAGTTTATTATTAATAAATTTGAAGTTTGCATTTCTTATATTGGCATAATTATGTTGCCCTATCTTAATTGACCCCTTTTTTAGAGAAAGTTCAGTTCCATCTTTTCTTTCAGATATAACAATATCATCTTTTGAACCTTGAATTTTTGCAATAAGAAAACCATTATAGAAAACATCTAGTTCTTTATCTTTAGAGTTTTCTTTTATTAAGAAAGATTCTTCAGCATAAATCTCTATCGAGGATAGTATTAATAGTGTAATAAGTAGATAAAATATTTTTTTCATCAATATTAAGAGATAAATTATCTATAAAAATATTATTAATGTTATAGGGTTAATTCTTTGTTTCTTATCTTAGATTTGCATATTGTAACAATCTTTATATACTTTATATTTATTTTAAGATTATGGTAAAAAAGGGATTTAAACTAAAAGATTTTAAATTTTTTACAGATAAGAACTCCCAAATTAGTGTTTATCTAGTTTTAGGAGTGGTTTTAATTGTAGTAGTAATTTTATTTAGTTATTTTGACTCATCGAATCAAGTTGAAAAAGATTCAATTAAATCATTTGATTTACAAAAAAAAGTACAGTCTATTAAACTTTTTACTGAATCTTGTATTAAGAAAACTGCAAAAGAAGGGATTGAGCTAGTAGGATTGCAAGGAGGATATTACAATAATTTACAATTATCTGTGCCATATTCTTATCTTAATATTCCATATTATAATTATCTAGGAGAGATTTCTTATCCTAATATAGAAATAGTAGAGTTAGAGATTTCACAATATATTGAAGATAATCTCTTATTTTGTCTGGATGAATTTGATGAATTTAGCTTTGATTATAGTGCAGCTATACCTAAAGTGAATACTAAATTTATAAATAATGGTGTAGATATAGATGTTAATCTTCCTTTAATTATTAAAAATCAAGGTGAAGAGTCTACTTTAATAACTTTTAAATCTTTTGTTGATTTCAATTTCAATTTTGTTTATGATATAATCCAACAGATAATCACTGAAGAAGGGAAGAATCCTAATTTTATGCCAATTGGGTTTCTGATGGATTTATCCCATAACAACAATTTTACATTTGAGATTATTCCATTTGAGGATAATACATTAATATATGTTTTTATATTTAATGATGTAGGAGAAGAACCATATTTGTTTTCATACACAAGTAAATATTCTTGGAAACAAACATCTCAAGAAATTAAAGAAGAATCTGAATTGGTGATAGGATGAGAAAATTAAATTTATATTTGGTGTTGGTTTTTTTAATATCTTTAATTATGTATGTACAAGCACAAGAATTTGATACTAAAGATCCAAAGACCTGGGAAGGTGTAAAAGATTGGAGTCAAATTACTCAAGAACAAATACTTAAAACAGATCAGATCTTTCTTCATAAAGCTTCCATAGAGCAAGCAGAATCATATTTTAAAGATAAGCTTGTTTTTGCAAGAGATTTGAATAATAAAGAGATGATTTTATATGTTAAATTATATCCTAATTTAGATGATACTTTAGTCAATCAATTTGTAAAAGCTTCAGTCACATCTAAAGGTCTTCTTATCAAAGGAAAAGATGGAAAAGAAATTTTTATAGTACCAAGTAAAGATACTAAGAATAAGTTATCTGCTGATGAAAATGGGTTTTTGCTTGTTAAGGGTAAATTTATATTTACTGAGAGTGCTACTGAAGTAACTACATCTAAGCTTACTAAGGTTGGAAATTGTGATAATCCTCTTCTAAGTTGTGTTCAGGAGATTGAGAAGACATTAACTGTTAAAGCAAAAGATAGTGCTAAAATTGAAGTTTTAACAAATGATGGTTTTTATGAAGAAGTAAATGTAGATAAGATATTACAAGGGGATTCAAGTGAGGCGATTCTTACATTTAATAGATTAGATGGAACACAAACTAAATTCTTTATTCAAGCAAATCCAGTTATAACTCAAAATCTAAAAAAACCATTTGAAACTAAAATTAATATTTTACAAATTGGATCAGATGGAAAAGAGCATAGTGTAAAAATAGATATTGGTAAGGGATTTGAATATTGTAGTAATCCTTGTACAATACGTGGCAAATTACATACTTTTACTAGTGGAGGAAGAGTTAATATAATAGGTGCTAATGGAAAACCAATTTTCTATAGAGGGAAAAAAGAATGGACAATAAAAGAAGCAGAGAAAATATTCAAAGAACTTCCAAAGGGATACATTCTTAATTATAGGGGGGCTAAAATTGCACCCATAAAAACTAATAAAGAATTATTTAGAGTTTATCTTGATGGTCAATTATATAAAAAACCAAATGGAGAATCACTTCATACTAAAGAGGATATTGAAGATATTAGGGGACAAGCTAAAGAATTTAAATTTAAAGTGGAGACTGAGGCATCTATCCTTATAAGGAATTGGATAGTTAAAGATTATAAAGGGGTGAGACAAGAAAATATAAAATCCGGAACTGAATTTTTTACAGAAGAAGAAGCAAAAAAGTCTCAAAAAATAATAAATAGGTTTTTAAAAAATTTGAGAATTAAAGGAGAAGCTACAATTGAGAGATTAGGAGATAGGGAGGATAAATCAGAATTACCAAAACAAGAAAAAGCTGGTCAAAATGCTATAGATGAAAAGTTGGAAAAGAGTCCACTTGGAAGAATACAAGGAAGTATTTATGCACAACAAATTGGAGAAGCAAGATATGATATCACTGAGGTAAGTAAAGGGATTAGGAATAGGTTTCAAGGGACTATTAAGTCTACAATAACTATGGAGACCAGACATAATAATAAAATTTATAGAACAACGGTTACAGGTAAAGCTGATTGTAGTAAGTATTATATGTTAGATCAATGTAAAGATCTGGCATCATTAGCAGCCCAGGTATTGGGGAGAGTAGATTTATTAAGACAGATTAAACGGGATAAATTAAAGGCAAATATAGATTAATCAAAATAATTAAATAGTAACTTTTACTAAAGATATTAATGAAAAAAGGGCAGATAACTGTTTTTATTGTATTGGGATTAGTTATTGTTGTTATATTAAGTTTTATTTTTTATTTAAGGGAAGATGTATCGAAATTTTTTATAGATGAACAAGAAGAAAGTATTGTTCTTCCATCAGAGGTTATAAAAGTAAGAAATTTTGTTGAATCTTGTATTGAAGAGGTTAGTTTAGATGCTTTAGAATCCATAGGAAAGTATGGTGGGTATGTTTTTCCAACAAAAATTTCTATAGAATCTGGAATACCTTATTATGCTTTTAATAATAAAAATTATATTCCTGAAAAAGAGATAATAGAAGGTGAAATATCTTTTTATATTAATCAACAATTAGATTTTTGTACAAGGAATTTTGTTGATTTTCCTCAATTTAATATTAAAAAAAGTGCAATAAGATCATTTACAAATATTGATGATAATGATATTAGTATAGATTTGAATTATCTTTTAGAAATTTATAAAGGAGATGAGAAATTTCAATTAAATAGATTTCAAGGTATTAAAATTCCAATAAGATTGGGGATTATATATGGTGTTGTAAACGAAATATTAAAAGATCAAAATAATTATAATCCAAATATTTGTGTGAGTTGTATTGCAGATATAGCTGAGGAAAATGATTTGTTTATAGAAATAGAAAATTATGGAAGTAATATTATTGTGTTTAATATTATAGATAAAAAATTGAAACTTAAAAATGAGGAATATAAATTTAGTTTTGCTACAAAAATATAAGATTAAATTAATCTTAATATTGTTAATATTACTATTGTATACTACTTTTGTTCATTCTGAGAATACCCTAAGTAATATACCTATTGATAAACCTTTTGCCATAATTGGTAAAGAAGGTTTGTCTTTTACTTCTACAGAAACACTTAATATTATACAAAAAGAAATTTGTGATTCTGATGAATCTTTATGTTCTGAACAAGGAGAAGTCATAAGTATAATACGTGGGGATATCCTCATTAAGTTAAGAAAAAATAATCCTGAAATAGCGAAGATAATTGAGATTAATAATGAGATTCAATCATCAATTTCTTCTTCAGGAGCTATTTTAAATAAAGATCTACAATTAAATGAGTTTGGGGATATAGTCTCTGCAGATATACAATTTAATAAATTAGTTGAAATTGGGTTGTTTACAACTTACAAAGGGGGAAGTTTAGTAGAAGTTAAAAATGTAAGATGGATTAAAAAAAATAAAGTTTCTACTTTTATATTTGCAAATAAAGAAAGTAGATTAAAAATTGATGATTCTGACTTCAAAGATATAAGACTTAGACAAGGTAATGAGCCATCATTTGTAAAGATGAATAATCTTGGAGTTATTATAGAGATGGATATAGTAATTGGAGAAGAAGAGATCAACTTTTTTTTAGGAAATAGGGAAATTAAAATACCAAGACATTCTAAATTTAAATATTTAAATAATAAAATCTTTTTAACATTACCAAATAGTCATATTTTATCGCAGGTAAATTTTAATAATTATAGGGAATATAAAAACTTTTTAATAAAAGGTAAAAATATTTTACTTCCCACAGGAGATAGATTGGAAGGGGAGATTCTTTGTAGCTTGAAGAAATGTTTTTCTACTATGTTGGATAGAACAAAAATAAATGGTGTTTCTTTGGATTCTAAGATATTAATTAATTTTAATGGAGAATCTGAAAGTTATTCACGTAGGATGATAAATTTTAGAGAAAATTCTTTTGATGTGCATAATTTAGTTAAAGGTAGTTCACTTATTTTATATTTAGATCCAAATAATAAATATCTTCCAAATAATTTAAATAAAAGGATAAAATTAGTTATGGGTTATAGTGTGATAGATGTAAGTAATAGGGAGAAAAATCTTTTACCAAAGATTGAATTTTTTGATAAAGTGAATAAATTAGATCTTATTATAGGTAATTATAAATTATCTATAGATGGATCACAAGTTTTTAGTAGTATACCTAGAATAAGCACTTTAGATTTTTCAGGTGTTGTTGTAGCATATCTAGATAAAAAACATAATATTAATAGAATTATAGTGAGAGATGGTAGACTTTTTGTCTTAAAAAAAATAAGTTTTTCTGATCCTCCTTATCTAGAAGAATATATTGATCCTCCAAAAAAAATTAAATTAAAACCAATTTCAATTTTATTATCTTCTAGAGAAGCTAAACGAATCTTATATACACACCATTCAGAAATTAATTTTTTCAACTTTCAGGGTGTTTCTTCTATTTCTATCCAAAGATTAAATAAATATTTAGAGGAAATGGGGAAAAAGGTTCCAGAACTTAAAAAATCTATTACTTCTTTGGTTATTTATTCTGAAAAAGAATGGAAAAAACATTTGAGAGATAAAGGTGTTAAACCTAAACCAGGATTAATTATTGGTGGGTATACTCTGGGGGGAACTGGAATAATATTTATGCCAGAAAGCCAAATAAAAAATGAAAGGACTTTATCTCATGAAGCAGTACATGCATTTTCTTTAAAAAAGGATGTTGATGATATTAAGGAGAGGATACTTGAAATCATAAGGATTAAACAAGATTTAGGTTTATTCCCTCCAGAAAATATAGAGAAGATCAATATAGATGACCCTAGAATCCCTAGAGAATTATTAGCAGATCTTAGATTTAGTTTGGAAGAAAAATGGGGGAGAGTTGTAAATCCTAAAGTATACGGATCTATTGTTGATTGTGGAACTTTAAAATGGAGAAAAGATAATACTCCACTCATTCCTAGGCACGGTTTCGTTAGGCCTTATGGTGCATGTAATCTACAGGAAGATGTGGCTACTCTAGTATCTACTTTTTATAATGATCCTGATTTTTTTGTAAGAAATGGATTGATTATTCCAGGACATAAAAACTATCACCCAGATTATGAGAGAAAATTATCTTTAGCTTTAGAACATAAGATTATCGAAAAATCTAAGTACGATAAAATCCTACAAAAAGCAAAAGAAATTTCAGATAAAATTTCTAAATTACAAGAACAAAAAGATACTTTAAAGAAAAAAAATCCTACCAAGGGATTGGAAGGAGAGATAGTGAGATGAAGGGAAAAATTATTATTATTATTATGTTGTTGATTTCACTTAACTTAGTTAGTGCTTTAGATCATTTTTATGAAATAGATTTAGAATATAATAAAGGAAGATTAAGTTATGATTCAATTAAAGTAAAACCTCTTACAATAGAAGATGAAATCTCAGATGAAGGAGGAAGATATTTTTCAATAATAACTTCTTTTAATAATGAAACATTAAATCTTTCAGTTTTTGATATTCCAACTACAATCTTTTATGATACTATAGATTCTGAAACTGATTTGATTAATGGTGGAGGAACTTTAGAATTAGATCAAGTGAATAAGACTATAAAATTACCCTATTATGAGAATGCAAAAGAGATAAATATCTATAATCTGAATTTTAGTAGAGTATTAAGTATAAATGTAGAAGAATTTTCTAAAAATACTTGTGGAGATAGTATATGCCAAAGTTATGAATCTTATCAAACTTGTGCAAAAGATTGTGTTTTAGGAAAAGAAGAATTTAAAGAAGAGTTTATTGTAGAAGAAGAGAAAAAAGAAGAAATAACAACTGATTTTAAATTATATTTGATGATTGTTTTATTGATAATTTTATTGATAATTGGATATTTAGTTATTAAGAAAGAAAAATAAAAATAATAGAAAGTCTTAAAAATATATTTTATAGAGTAAAAGTATGGAAATCAAAGTTTTAGAGAAAGATAAAGGAAAGTTGAAATTAGAGGTTATTGGAGAGGATCATACATTAATGAATGCTATAAGAAAAGAGCTGTGGGAAGATAAAGATATTGAGGTATCAGGTTATAAAATAGATCATCTTTTAGTAGGAAATCCAGTATTGATTGTAGAGCATAAAAAAGATCCAAAAAAAGCTTTATTGTATGCTGTTGAGAGATTAAAGAAAAAAAACAAAGAATTTAAAGGAATGGTTTCTAAACTATAATTTGAATATAACTATAATTTTATATATTTCTTTTTTATGTAAATAATATGAAAAAATTACTAATAATCTTAGTTATCTTTTTATTATTCCTAAGTCCAGTTTATTCTTATCAAGTAACACCGAAAGAAGCACAAAATTATCTTTTCTATTTAAAACAAGTTAAGACAAAAGGAATAGGAGAAACTGCTTTTGCTTATGGTTCTCAAAAAGTACAAAGATTTGCAATTACTGAAGTTGGAAAGGAATCTCCTGAGTTTTTAGAAGCTTATGGATGGGTAACTGCTCCTCAACAACAATTGATAAATGAAGTGGGTAAAGGAAATCCAGATGCTGCAAAGCAATTAGCAGAAGCTCATAGTTTTTATAGATCAGGACCATATGGTTATTTTTATGGAAAGACTTTAGGAGAAATTTGTAAAGAAGATAAGGATTTATGCGGGAAATTACAATGGGGGAGTTTTATGTATTCTTTAGGAGCAAGAAAAGTTCCTCAAAGTGCTAGAGTACAACAAAGTTTAATTAAAAAAGAATTTCAACCTTCAATTACAGGAAAAGTTGTTCGTAAAGTCGATAAGAGTATAAAAATAGATATTCCTCAAATAGGAAAAAATCATGAAACTTTAATGACTGATGAGGAAGTTGTTTTTTATGTTAAAGAGCATATTAATGTAGATAATGTAAAAAGTTCTGGCTTAGAGGTTCCAGAAGTTTTAAGTGAATTAAATGAAATTCAAGGAATGGTATTACAAGTAAATTTAGTTAAAGAAGAAGTTTATTTTCTTGCTTTAGGCAGTTTTTTAAAATTTAATGATGTTAATTATTTTAATTTAAAAGAAGGAAGTTATCTTAGATTTTT
>CEPX01415093.1_pt1 | contig 13066 bp, 12 predicted proteins | sample 361361 | NCBI WGS metagenome assembly CEPX01 (sample SAMEA2619974, study PRJEB7988) | marine metagenome | biome: marine biome (ENVO:00000447); feature: mesopelagic zone (ENVO:00000213) & marine oxygen minimum zone (ENVO:01000065); material: "saline water (ENVO:00002010), including plankton... | reverse complement strand
TCCTCTGGTTTCTACTAAATTGAAGTGAATGGTTCCGATTATTACAACCCAACCTGCAGGTATTTCATTGAGCTCACTAGGACTTTTTGATGATGTTGCTGAGAATGATTTTGAGAATTTACTTGATATCGCATTATCTATAGCAAATACGACAATAGGATTTATTTCTTTCTTTGGAGAGGAGACTCATCATTTAAAATCTAGAAGAGGCATCAAATCACATCAGCTTTCTGTGAGACAGTTGTCTCAATTTATGGAAGTCACTCACCTAGACAATCAACAGACTCATAACAGTTCAATAAAATTCGTCGAAGAGATTGAAGATTTTACTTTAGATGCTTTTCCTATTTTTATTGAAGAGCAATGTGTTGGGATGTTAGGCTTGGTGAATAGCTCAATAAGTTCAATTTCTCCTAACGTGATTGATGTCCTAAAATCACTCACATTTCAAACAGCACAATTAGTTCAAAAGAGGATTATCAGATGCGAAATGACCCAGAAATGCGCTCAATATTCCGGTTTAAAAGACGTGTTGGATGCGAGCAGGATTGGCACATGGGTATGGCATGTGCAGACGGGAGAAGTACATTTCAATAAATGGTGGTTTGAAATTATTGGTTATCAACAACATGAATTGGAGCCGATCTCGATAGATACCTGGTACCAGTTGGTTCATCCAGATGATCGACATATCTCTGAAGAAGAGTTGAACAAATGCTTTAGTAAAGACAGTGATTTTTACAACGTAGAACTTCGGATGATTCACAAAAAGGGACATGAGGTGTGGATCAATGATCGTGGTAAGGTACAGGAGTGGACGGAGGATGGTCGACCTTTAATTATGACAGGGACCCATGTGGATATTTCCGAAAGAAAGAAGAAGGATGTTCTTTACCAGGCGATCACTGATAATGTGCCTGGAGTAGTGTTTAGATACCATCTGGATGCTGATGGTAAAGATTGGGCACAGGTTGTTAATACAGGAGTTATTGATATTTGGGGGTTCACCGCAGAGGAAGTTATTGCGGATTTAAACCTGATTTGGGATCATATTGATAAGCGAGACATTGCAAGGGTACAACAGTCTGTCCTAAGGTCTAAAGAGACAATGAAGCCGTGGGTTGACGAATGGCGCTATCACCACCCAAACGGGCAAATGATGTGGTTGCGAGGAGTAGGGAAGCCTATGCGTCAAGCAAATGGAGATATGATCTGGGATACCCACATCCAGGATGTCACAGAGCGTCTAATTGCAGAAGAGGAATTACGTGAAAGTGAAAAGCTACTAAACGAAGCCCAGAAATATTCTAAAATGGGTAACTGGAGTTATGATTTCAGGAATGATCGACTGATTTGGTCAAATGCTCTGTACGATGTTTTTGGGATTGATAACCAATACATAGAGACACATGGTTCTTTTCTGAGTTTGATAGTCCCTGAAGATCGTGAGAATGCCAGAAGGGCAAGTTTGAATACGCAGGAAACCGGAGAGCCTTTTAATGTTAAATATCGGATAGTAACACCACAAGGGGATGAACGGGTCATTGAAGAATTTGGCTTTGCAGAAAAAGACGATTCTGGAAAAGTTATGCGGCTGTTTGGTACTGCACAGGATGTAACCGAAATATTATTGACCAAAAAAGAACTCCAGGAAAATACCTATCAAACGCAGGTAGGGGAGCGGAAAAGAATTGCACAGTTGATTCATGATAGTCTTCAACAATCGCTGATTGCTATATTGATGCACCTAAACTCGTTGGATGCCGATGCAATGAGTGAAAGGAATGTGCAGATATTAAAAGGTGGCACTGACCTATTGAAAGAGACTATCCAACAGGCACGATCCATTTCTCATGATCTGGTCCCACCTGAAATTGTTGAAGATGGTTTAAGAGGAGCATTGGAGGGGCTTGTTAAGCAATATGAAGACACCAATACTCAAATTTCGTTTGAAAATCATCTGAGTAACTTTCAGCAGCTACCAATCACTACGGAGATTGGACTTTATCGAATAGCTCAGGAGGGCGTGAATAACATCTTGAAACACGCTAAAGCCACGCAATCTAAAATTTCATTAAAGCAAGTCGGCCAATTTATCCAAATGAGAATAGAGGATAATGGTGTTGGTATATGCAAAAAACAACTCGGTTTCGGGCTCAATGGCATTAGCAATAGAGTAAAAAACATGGGTGGTACAATGGATGTCAATTCCATACCTGATAAAGAGACCGTTTTGGATATTAGAATTCCATTTGAGGGTATTTGATCAATTTATTAAAGCAAGTACACCACTAAGAAACCAAGATAACTGCCAATTGCATTTCCTAGCGTACCTACCAGAATAGCTGGTAATATTAATTCTTTGCGGTGAAAAGTTTCTGCCAATGCGATAGCCGTGGTGCCACCACCAATATTTGCTTGACTTGTAATGGCTATCATGTCCCAATCTCTATAAACCAATCCTCCGATAAGGATTGTGACAACTCCATGAATTAAAACGGCTAGTGCTGTAAATAGGAAAAGAGTCCAACCAACTTCCTTGAGCTGCTCCACAGCACCGATTTCACAATAAGCACCAATGACAGCCAGGAATAAGAGTACCATATACCAACCAAGATTATGACTTCCTTTGAGATTGGCAACGAATTTGAACTGTGCCAAGATGATCCCGATGGTAGATAATGTAAGAATGGAAGGAATTTCAGGGATGTATTCAGAGATTTTTTCCGAAATGAAGAAAGATCCTACTCCCAAAAAGGCCAACCAGGCTAGTGATTGTAAATCGATAGCTTCATCTTCTGGATGTTTAGTGTGTTGTGTTTCTGCGGTTGAAGTATTTTTGATTTTTTCCTTCCAAATACGATTCATCAAAGTTGGGATAGCAAGTGTAACCAATATCCAAAGTGTAGTTAATACATTGTCAACAGCAATGGTGCCTGCATAAAGTATCCCATTCTCTTGAAAATTATATTCCAGTGCCACAGCATTGAAATTAACACTTCCGCCGGTGTAAGTCCCTGTTAGCATTCCTGCAATGATGTTGGCATCATTACCCAGAACTCTTTCCGGTTGGATGATATACCATGAGGCCAGTATTCCTAAAGTGGTGGCAGCTGATCCAATCAGAAACAATCCTATCATAGGAAGTCCGGCTTGTTTAATGGACCTGAGATTTACGTTTAGCAACAGATAAAAAATAGAAAGTGGTGCCAGGTAAGTGAATATGCCGCTGTATAATTCAATGCTATTAGAGGCAGATGGAATGATTTTCAGATTAGCGACAACTGCAGTGAATAGAATGGCCAGTAAGGCCGCTCCCAGTTGTTTTCCCCATTTGGTCTTAGCCGCATAAATAGCGAGTAAGATGATCAGGCAAAGAATCGCAAAAACGTAAACAGGGCTGCTGGTAAAGGACATAGTAGACGCTAAAGATACAATAACCCAGGGAATGTAGTATTTATTTGGTTGAAGGGAAAAGTAACAATCAGAGCTTTCTTAAATGTTACAAGCTAGCCATGCTCAGGATTACTCTTTTCGTATGGCTAGCTTGTAATGCTGTTGGTAATATATACTTATTAATAAACAGCTTCTTCTGCAATTTTTTGATGGCTTTCCAGGTCATTTCTGACACTTTCTAGCTTCATTCCAATGGTCTTGAGAGCTGTTTTTCCTAATGGCATACGCAGTGAAGGTTGTTCAGAGTAAGCCAAATTGATGATGGCTTGAGCTGCCTTCACAGGATCTCCTTCTTGCTTGCCATCTACTGATTTGAGCATCGTTCTAAAGGCTCCAGCTGTTTGAGCATAATCTGAAATCTCTGTCTGTGCCTCTGCCAGTTTAGTGCCAGCAAAATTGGTTCTGAATGGACCTGGTTCTACAATCGAAACGTTGATGCCAAGTGGTGCGACCTCCTGGGCTAGAGCTTCGCTGAACCCTTCAAGAGCAAATTTCGAAGCGTTGTAAATACCAAAACCTGCGAAAGCTTTGATTCCGCCATGAGAAGAAATCTGAATGATATGACCCTTATTCTGCTTTCTCATATGTGGCAATATCGCTTGAGTTAATCGAAGTGTGCCAAAAAGGTTGATCTCAAAAACTTGTCGAACCTCTTCCATGCTGGCCTCTTCTACAGCACCAATAAATCCCGTTCCAGCATTATTGACAAGTACATCTATTCTTTCATTTTCAGCTATGACTTGATTCACTACTCCCTCAATGTCATTGGCTTTGCCTAAGTCTAACAAGTAGGCTTTTCCTTTTCCTTGATGCTTCTGATTGAAATCATTTACCTCTGATGGAGTGCGAAAGGTACCAAGGAGAACATCACCCTTGTTCATAATGGATTGAGCAAGTGCTTTGCCCAATCCACTAGAAATACCTGTTACAAACCAAATTTTATTATCTGCTGTGATCATAATTTGATTAGCTCAATGTTGATGTCCAGATCTACTTCATTGCCTACAAGTACACCACCTGCAGCTAACACACCATTCCATTCAAGTCCAAAATCTGTGCGATCCAAAATCCCGCTCAGTTTGAAGCCAGCTTTCGTATTGCCATAAGGATCAATAACAGTGCCTTTGTATGTGGCATCCAGGGTTACTTCTTTGGTTACGCCATGCATGGTCAAATCTCCTTTGAGCTTGTACTTGTTTTTGCCAGCAGACTTCCAGGAAGTACTTTTAAATGTGATAGTAGGATATTTGGCTACATCAAAAAAGTCGGGAGACTTCAGATGTTCATCACGTTGAGCTTCCTCGGTGTTGATGCTATTGACATCAATGGTAATTTCAATTTCTGCATCTGAGAAGTCTGCTTTGTTAGCAAGTACCATTCCGTCGAATTTGGTGAATTTTCCTTCAGTCTCTGATATCCCAAAGTGACTTATGGCAAATCCAACCTTGGCGTGCGTGTCGTCATATCCCCACTTGTTTGTTTGTGCAGAACTAATTTGAGCAAGTATTGCTAGGACTATGAATATGTTAATTGATTTCATTTTATTATTTGTTTAGTGCGTTTAAAATGTCTGAAGTTTCTACTCTGTTTCGGAAATCAGCTCCTTCACTTTGAGCAAATTTGACTTTGCCATCTTGTCCGATGACAAAGACTGCAGGGACCGGAATCTCACCTGAATCGTCTGTATAATGTCCGGTAAAATCAATTCCTAGACCTGTTAGGATAGCTGTGGCCTCATCTGCATGTCTAAATACTGTGGTGTATTTATTCGCCACACTGTTTCCTACATCACTCAGTACCTGAAATTTTAAATTGTTCTTTTCCACCATGGAAATAGAAGTATCCGGAGTCTGAGGTGAGATGGCTAGTAGAGTTCCATTGACTTCTTCAATCAGATTCAATACAGACTGCAACTGTGCCAGCTGGAGATTGCAATAGGGACACCAGGCTCCACGATAAAATACCAGAACGATCTGCTGATTTTGCAACAACTTACTAAGTGACACGGGATCGCCATTTTGATCACTCAGAGTGAAGTCTGTAGCAGTATCACCAACTTTAATTTTTAAAATATCCTTCATGGATTGATCCAGCTCTTTGGCATAGTTGTCAAATCCATTTAAGGACTCATCAGGGAGCATCTGCTTTAGATTCTCTCTGAGCGTTTTCAAATCCTCCTGATACGAAGGAGCTTGAGTTTGAGCATTCATTGAACTTTGTTTTTATGATTTGTCAAAATTGACTTTACAAAGCTCAGGGAATGCTCCCGCCTCAAAAATGAACTGGATTAAGTAATACTCTTGAACTAGTTCAAGATTTTTGGGAGAGCTTCTTACGGATTTTGGATAGGAACTCCGGTGACATACCTAAATAGGAGGCAATGATTTTTTGAGGGACCCGATTAGTTATGTCAGGATATCTTTCGGTCAACTCTAGGTAGCGTTCTTCTGCAGTTTTGCTAAGGTTGGACAATGCTCTTTTTCGTGAATAGGCAAATGCTCTCTCAGTGGTAATTCGATAGTATTCACTTAGGGCATGTATTTCACTACACAGCGACTCAATGTGCTCGTAGTTCATCTGCAGTATGATCGAATCCTCTAATGCCTCCACAAAAAGAGTAGCAGGTGTTTGAGTAATGTAACTGTAAAAGTCGCTAACAAACCAGTCTTCCAGAGCGATTTGGACGGTATGATCTTTTCCTTCCCGATCTAGAAAAAAGGAGCGAAAAGACCCCTGAACTACATAGTTTCGATACTTACAAGTGTAGCCTGGCTGATCGATAAACTGCCTTTTTTTAATCCGTGTCTCACGCACAATAGCTCGTAGCTTCTCAATCTCCTCATCAGTGAGACTGACATGACGTGTTATGTTGTTTAAAAGATTATCGAAAGATTGCATGAAGAATGGCTGAATTGAAATGTTTGGATATTACTTGTGGTGATAAAAGTAAAAGAAACTATTATCTAATCTTTTTTCATTTTAGCCAGAGCTTCATTGACTAATCGAATGCGATTTTCAACTTTCTGTACAGATGCTTCCAAAGTGAAACCTTCGTCCAGCAACTCTTTGATCAATAAAATTTTTTTGATGTTAGAATAATTGTAACGTCTGTTTTTTCCTTGCTCGGATAGGGAGCTGATGTAACCTTTTTCTTCCCAATACCTGATCTGACGGGTGGGTACACCAGTTACTTCGGCCACTTCACCAATGCCCATGATCAGTCGTTTGAGAAACTCAATATCATCAGTAAACAGTTCTTTTTCAGCCATAGATTGTAAATAAATTACAATGAATGTTGTAAAAGTAAAATATTGATCCTTATTTAGCAATTGTAAATAATCTACAATTAATGACGTATAAATACAATTAATGATGAAAATCACACAAAAAGTGTTGCTGGGAATGATTCTTGCACTACTAATAACAGGAAAAGTGACTGCACAATCGGAATTAAACAAGAAAGAAACAATGACAAGTAAGGAGACAGTTAATGCATTTTTTACCGCATTTGGTAATGGAAATTATCAGGGGATTTTAGACGTATTTGATCCAGAGGTTGAGATCATGGCCGTGAGGAAGGCTCCAGTAGCATCAGGAGAATTGTATGGTTCCTATGAAGGAATAGAAGGGTTGAAAGCTTTTTTAACCAACATGGGCAATGTATTTGATACAAAAGCTTTTTCAGTAGAGCATGTGATTGGAGAAGGTAATGTTGCCTTTGCAAATGGTACCTTTGCTCACGAGATCAAACCAACTGGAAAGCTTTACAGCAGTGCCTGGTCGCTCATGTGTGAAGTAGAAGACGGTAAGATCACCGTGTATCGTTTTTATGAGGACACGGCTAAATACGAGGAAGCAAGTGAAAAATAATGATTGTATTCATTGAGCATTTTCTAAATGAGGAGGGAAGATCTTTCTTCCCTACCTGGATAAGTAAAGCCAGGACGGTGATGGCGAATGTCGAAGGATTTGGATCGATTGTTCAGCTATCATCTGTAAATCAGGAGGAACGGACCGTGCTCATGATGCAATTTGCCAATCTTGATAACTTGAAAAGCTGGGCTGCATCGGAAGGGCATGCTCAATTGCTGGAGCTTTTGAAGTCCTTCATGCTCAAAAAGCAACAAACTCAACTCTTTGAGATCAACGAATAAAATGGACTAAATGAAAAAGGGATCTGCGAGGATCCCTTTTTTGGTTTTTAAGGCTTTTTGATTGATGGGATTGTAGGGACTGGCAAAACGTTCGTACTAGCTGCTGGAAATGAAAGACAATTAATTTATAAAAACCTATTCCGAGTCTCTATTTACATTCCATGCTTCGTATTGTTTGGAAAGTTTGAAATAGAGTTCTTCAATTGATTGTTGAAACTCTAAATAGATCACACCATGGATGTCTGAAGGGATTTCAATATTTCCTTTTTTTACGATAATAATTTTTCGATTTTTATTGTGGCTGAATTTACCTAAGAAATAACCAAGTTCAAGAATGACATTTTGCCTGGCGCGGTATCGATCTTCAACCTTGTCATCAGGTGTGAAAAGAATAATTGCGGAAGAACATTCCGCAGCGGATTTTTCGAATTTGCCAATGATTGTCTCGACTGAGTTGTTGATCTGATCTGATAGAATTATTGGTCTTAATTTCAATTCAGAAGTTAAAAAGTCTTTGAGTTTTAGCTTAGTTTCTTCATCATGTCCATGGACCAAGAAGACTTTTTTAAGGTCCATTATTGATTGAGAACCGTGCTCAATTACTATTGGTTTTTTATCTCGAATTTGACGAAACTCCTTTTGATACTCAACCAATAGTTTCTTTGGTAAGCCTAATGTCTTTAGAGCATCGTGGATCTGATTTATTTTAAATTGTACAGGGTTCCACTCTGCAAAGTTTGAGATCAAATCTAAGATAAGACCATCAAAATCGCTACTTCGTTCATAAAACCAGGATAGGAGAACTTTAAAAGATTCTTCATAATCGCTCACAGATGCAAGTATTAAACTCTCTCCTGCATGATAGCTAAGTATTTCTGACCACTCTTCATCCCAATCAATCTCAATTAAGTAAGTTTCAAACTCTTCATCCAAAAGGTACTGTGAGATTCCCACCCTCCTTAGGCTAGCATAAAGTGGTTTGATTGAAGAATTTACTTCCATGGTGATTGAGTTAACTGTTTGATTGATTTTCGATAATTGGTGATTAACGAATCTAAATGCTTTTCTCCTAAATAACGGAATCTTGTCCTAAAGGAGAACCTTAAGCTTAGTCCAAATATGTTGAGGCAAATTCCTCTGAAAAATTAAATAAGACTGCCCCTGATCTATCATATACAATAGTACTTAGACCATTTAATTGTGATACCAACATAATGACGGTAAAATCCGAACCTCTAAATATCCACCCGTTTGGATAGTTATCGTGGGATGTCGTTTCTTGATTATTAAATGTGATTTTCAGTTCTTTTCCTAAGCTATACTGGTACATTTTGAGATATCTGTCTGATCCATTATGAACATACCATCCAATTTTTTTCCTTAACTCAGTGAACTTAGCTCCTTGATATTGGTGATATCTATTATAAGTGACTATGTGATACAGGTCATTATCATTAATACTCTTTTTGCTAGGATTTAGTCCGATTACACTTTCTAAATCCGTCGGATCTAAAGTAGTGTTATTTTGACTTGCTTCAAGTACAAGAGGAGAATTGATAATTAAGGAAGGCGCAACTGAAACTTTTTCATTTCCATTGAATCCAAGAAAAGCTATTGCTCTTGAAGAACCATTTAAACTAAAATCAGCAACAATACTTTTTGATTCAGTACTTAATCTGAACTTTATTAAGTTGTTTTTTTTGAGTTTATCAATCAGATACAGTGATTCAAATATATCTAATGTAATTATTCGCTCTTGCTTGGATAATGAAGCGTTAATTCTCTTAATTTTTGTTTCTCCGTTGAATCTATATTCAACTATTAAATCATCATTAAGGTCATCTATTCCTTCTCCAGATATGCTTATACCCTGAAAGTAGCTTTCTTCTTCACCTAATGACTTTTTTACTTTGACCCCTAGTAGCAGAATATTCTTACTGTTTTTGTAATCAATTTTAACGCTACTTGCTGCAATTGCTGCAAATTTCACTTCGTTATCAAAGTTTTCTATTTTTTCATAAACCCATTTATTTACATTAGGAATAGCTTTTTGGGCTATTAAATCAGAATTTATTGAAAATAGAACCCAGAAATAAAGAATGAACGATATGATCAGATTTCGAAACATTGTGTTGTTTTGGCAGTCATTTTCTAAATTAATATTTCTTTGTTTGGTTGTCAATGGGCTGATACACACGAAACACAAGCGCTAGCACAGCGAATTGTTATCGGCTTTTAGTTCTTCGCTAATCTTTTTCATCAGATTAACCTTGAAGTTCTTATTCATATCCAATTTTGAGTAGTTGATCAAATTGGGGAGGATTTCATCGAGTTGCTCTTGCATCCAAGCTTTATCTTCCTTGATGAGCATGAGTGTTTCCTTGATATGAATAACTAGCTTAACTAATAGCTTAGTTGCCAACGACTCATATTCTGTGAGAAGGGAGAGCAAGTTGAAGCTTAATAAAACGTTATTTTCATCTAATGCTTGAATATTCTTGCCAGTTTTATCAAGGTTCATTTGAATAATCCTAAAACTTGTTGTTTTTCTAATGCCATTAAGTTCAAGAAATTCTTGTTTGCTGTACTTGTAATCGGTCGTATGCGCTCCAGCAATATTTCTGAGCTTATAAATCTTAAGTGCTTCAAACTTGGGCATCACTTCCTTCCTTTCGGGGTAATTGAGCAAATTTGCGATTTCTTTAAAAGCGTTCATTTGTAGATATACGGCATTCAAAATTCCATATAGTCGCAAATAGGTCTCTCCATAATCATCGTTTTTGTTGTTAAGGTCTCCGAGCTGGTATCTAAAAGCACTTAAAATAGCCTGTTCAGTATCTTCAATTAAATCTACGCTTGCTCTATATCTCTTCCAATCAGTTTGTTTCTGAAATCGAAGACGTTTTCTATAAGCTTCTTCAAAATTGGTTGAGTTTTTTACATCGTGACCAGCAATATCCAAAAGGATAAGAAGGAGATGAGTTAATTGTTCTTTATAGACTATTTCAGGTTCATCATCTTCGGGATCAACTTTACTTATTTGTTTAGGTCTTTGTAATTCAATTTGAGTTACTTCTTCACGTAATTCTGGAGGAAGAATATCCCAATCATCAGTTGTTCGATACTCTTTATGAACAAAATAACTAAACCTTTTGAGGGTAACTAAAAATTCAACATCATCGCCTTCTTCTAGGTTCAATGACTTCCATTTGGCTGAGTAGTTGAAGGTATAATTATTCGGGATTTCAAGTTCGTCCGAAGAACACCAAAGAGTAATGCGTTCCATGATTTTACCTTTATAATCGGTTGACTGATCAAAGTGCAAAACGATCCCTCTCACTTTGACATTTGGTTTTGACTCAGGTTCAAAAAACATTGATTATGATTTGAGGTAAATTGTAGCTAATTATAATTATCATGCTTTCAGCCACATAAATAATTTATTGCGACTGTTTTTTATTCTTCCTTCCAAAATAACCGATTCCCCACTGCTTTTCAAGAAACGGTTGGGATATAAATCAAAACCTCCAGGGTCTTCGAGACCCTGGAGGTTTTATTCTTTGCAGTTATATAAACTTTAGTTTCTTAGCTCTATCTCCCAATCCAGCTTTTGGGTCACGTTGATTTCATTGCCTACTTTTTCTATGGAGATCACATTGTCACCTACCCGGATGTTGTCCAGTTTGGCATTGTCCCAGCCGGAAGGGAAGTTCGGTGCTATGATCACTTTCTTGTCGTAGGCCATGGATTTCACACCAAAGTAATGCTCGATGATCGGGGTGGCTACTGCATAGATGTTCCATGCCTGGCAGATCATGCCATAGTCGGGGCTCACCTCATACATGGAGCCGGGTAGCGCATAGCTAAAGCTGTTGCTCAGCATTTTTAGGTAGTCCAGTGATTTGTCTGGGTTGCCATAGCGTGCTTCTCCAATGGCTTGCACTCCAGTTGGGAGCGTCATCACGGCACCTACATAGCTAAATACTTTCCATTTGGAGGAGGCTTCTGTAGACTCATCTCTATCCAGCCCCGTCACGTACATGCCGTATTTGCTGGCATAGTTGCTACCTGTCTCCAGTGCTTTGGCTGCCTTGTCAGGATCAGCTATGCCAAGTTCCATTGGGGTGTTCACCACCCAGTTGTGATGGACCACAAATCCCTGAACTCGATTATCTCTAAGACGGCCTACTTGTTTTTTCAAACCTTCCAGTTCTTCCACTGCCCATGGTTTGTTGATCGTGTCTGATCGAATGATCGCATCATCGATAAGTTTCAGTGTATTCACTCTGGAGGCACGGAAATCAGCAAAGGAATTGGATTGCTCCACCCACCAATCGGAGTTGATTTGATCTTTGAGCTGGTCAGCTTTTTGTTGGTATGCCTCCTGGTTTTCATGGTCATGGAGTTGTTCGGCCATTTTTGCAGCTGCTGAGTAAGCTGCTTGCGTGTAGGTCACCACATCGATCATTTCAGAGTGTAAGCCGTGGATTTCCATCATGCCGGCTCCGTCTGGATAGCCATTGCTATCCTTATCCTGAGACTCCAACCAGGATAGTCCTTTTTGAACTTTCGGATAGGTTATCTCTAAAAAGTCTTTGTCGCCTGTCCACTCATAGTATTTCCAAAGCAGGTTAATGAAATAGGGAGTCGTGTTGAGATTTCCAGGGTTGAACACTACCCCATTGGTACTTGCCTCGTGCATGATGCGTCCATTGTCATTCACCGATTCGGATAATTTAAAGATCAGATCGATCGTGGCTTTTACTTCTTCATGCTGCCCAGTGACCAGAAGTCCTTGCAAGGCATACGTGTTATCAGTGCCAAACCACCAGGGGTAGTCGGGAATACCTGCAGAGAGGCCTCTACCTATTTCTGGGACATCTCGCATCAGCCAGTCCGTATTGTATTTCACCCAGGTATACATTTCCTGAACTCGTTCGTCTGGAATGGTCAGCTCAGCCGTGTTTTTAATGGATTGATAGCGCTCAATTTTTGAAATTAGTAACGCGGAAGCATTTTTCTGCAGCAATTCAAGTGTCTGTTTGAGGTTTTCTTCTGACTGATAGGATCCGGCAATGTAGTATTGGACAGGTAGAGATTCTCCAGATTCTATTTCAATAGAGGATTGAAGTGTCAAATCAACACCTTGACCATTTCGTTTATATACACATTGGTTAGTGCTTTGTAGGAAATCAGTCGCTTCTAGATTCGTGGTAAATGCTGTATACCAACTATTGTTAGCATCCTTTGCCATCCATGATTGGGTTTCTATATCCCAGGTGCTTTCATCATTGCCATCTTGAATGTTGAGACTATCCGCGAGCCATGTAGGGCGGAGATCCACCATGCCAGTGAAGTCTAGAGAAACCTCCAAAGTATTAGAAGATTTGTTGGTGATCACATACTCGATGACCACACCTTCCAGGCCATCTGGAACAAATTGAGACCTGGTTACT
>CEPX01415094.1_pt1 | contig 13069 bp, 20 predicted proteins | sample 361361 | NCBI WGS metagenome assembly CEPX01 (sample SAMEA2619974, study PRJEB7988) | marine metagenome | biome: marine biome (ENVO:00000447); feature: mesopelagic zone (ENVO:00000213) & marine oxygen minimum zone (ENVO:01000065); material: "saline water (ENVO:00002010), including plankton... | reverse complement strand
TTCAAAGCAGCAACTTTAGCTGATGTAGAGATAGCAAATTATCCTTTTGCCACCATTAAGCCCAATTCAGGTGTGGGATATATCAAAATTAAATGTGTAGATGTAGATTTTAAAGTACAATGTAATCCAAGAGAAGGGTATTGTGTAGAAGGAAATAGGTTTGTTCCAATACAACTTATAGACGTAGCAGGTTTAGTACCAGGAGCACATGAAGGAAAAGGAATGGGGAACCAATTTTTGAGTGATTTAAATCAAGCAGATGTCTTAATCCATGTTATAGATGTGAGTGGAAGCACTAATGAAGGAGGGGAACCTGTAGAAATTGGTAGTCATGACCCTACACAAGATATAATCTTTTTAGAAAAAGAATTAGACCATTGGTACTTAGAAATATTAAAAAAAGGATGGAATAAGTTTGCAAGAACACTACAACAAACAAAAGCAGATCCAGCATTAGCAATTTCAAAACAATTGAGTGGGTTAAGAGTGACGGAAGACATGGCAAAAGATGCAATAAAAGGATTGTCTGAGAATCCAGAATACTGGAAAGAAGAAGAATTATTAGGATTAGCAACAAAGTTAAGGGAAAGAAGTAAGCCATTAATAATAGCAGCTAATAAAATAGACTTACCAGGAGCAGAAGAGAATTTTAAAAAATTAAAAGAACAATTTAAAGATCATCATATCATTCCTTGTTCAGCAGCAAGTGAACTAGCATTAAGAGAAGCAGCAAAGAAAGAAATAATAAGTTATGTACCAGGAGAAGAGAAATTTGCAGTAAAAGGAGAAGTGACAGAACAACAAGAAAAAGGATTAGAAGTAATAAAGAAGAATGTGTTAGAAAAACATAAAACAACAGGAGTACAAGACGTACTAAACAAAGCAGTGTTGGATATTTTGAACTATATAGCAGTTTTTCCAGGAGGAGTAAATAAATTAGAAGACAAAGATGGCAATGTTATTCCAGATTGCTTCTTATTACCTTCAGGAAGCACAGCACTCCAATTTGCTTTTAGAATACATCAAGACATAGGAAATAAATTTGTGAAAGCAATAGATGTGAAAACAAAACAAGTCATAGGAAAAGAACATGTGTTAAAGCATAGAGATGTAGTAGAGATAAAGACTAGTTAAGTTTCTAGTAGTAGATTATGGAGGTTACGAAGTCATAAAGTAAAAGTAATAGAACTATGATAGGATTAAACTTCGTAGAAATCTATATCCCAATGAGTATTAATCTCTAAAAGATTTTCGTTTAAATCATCTACTAAGATCTTTTGTTTTTCAAATAAGTCTTCATATCTTGAATATTCTTTATCAGCAGCTAAATCATCTTCAACAATAAAGATGGAACACTTTATTAAAGGATTCTTGTGGAGTTATTTTTTGTTTATTGTCTTGTTTACTATTGTTCTTTCTTTAATGGTGTTTATGAAACCAACCAGTTCAGAAGTTAGTGATTACTTAAAAAAAGATCTTCATTGTAGTCTAGTTAAAGATAAAGACTTTGATAGTGAGCACATGTGTGTATATGTATTAAGAAGAACTTCAACAACAATATTTGGCAACATATACTCAGTGCCACTACCAGGACCATTCATTATTCTTCCAAACTTTTTATTCTACACAAACACACCATTCAACTATCATAATGAATGGAGTTATAATCTTGAAGATGATACATCTCATACAGCAGTAATAACAAGTGACAGAGGGGGTCTTATCTTTGATATTCCAAGTGGAAAAGTAATTGGTTCATTTGAAAGTTTAGAAGAGGAGCGTAAGCGCTCAATGGAGAAACAAAGGCAAATATTAGAGGATAAAATACGTGAGCTTAAAGAAAAAAAAGAGCAATCTTGTGATTTTAATAAGTATGATTGTGATGATTTTAAAACACAAAAAGAAGCACAAGCAGTCTTTAAACTATGTGGTGGAGTAACTAATGATGTTCACCATTTAGATAGAGATTTAGATGGAATAGCCTGTGAATGGAACCCATAAAAAAATGAGCGCTAGCGATTGGTACATTACAAGTTTTGGTTTGTATATGCTAGGTTTATTTTTATTCATGCTAAGTTTCTTCATTGGTGAATCAACAGAACCAAGTATGTACTCTATGGTTTATGGTATGAGTGACGCTACTATGCAAACATACTTACAAGGCAGTAGTATAAGCTCAACCCTAGCAATAATAGCAGGATTTTGTTTAGTCTGTGCTATAATTTCTTCCATCTGTGGTCTTTTCGCAAACAAGTGAAGCTCTTTCTTCTTTGCATACAGTTGAGCAACACTATACAAAAACCTACCTTTTTACCTACTTCCACTTAATAGAACAACCCATAGAAGGCAAAAAATCTTTTTCTGGTTTTTCTCCGTTTAAAACAGCATCAATAGCATCAGCCATATCAAAAGTAGTTGGAGTTTCTTCAGGCGAAAGAGCGTCATCAAAACGACCATGATACACTAACTTTTTGTTGGCATCAAACAAAAAAGGATCAGGAGTACACACAGCACCATAAGCCTTAGGAACCTCTTGCGAAGCATCAAACAAATAAGGAAAATTTAAATTATTCTCTTCAGCAAACTTTTTCATAGCCTCAGGATTATCATCAGGATAATTAATAACATCATTAGCATTAACACCAATCACTTGCAATCCACGACTCTTAAATTGTAACTGCAAATTCTTCATGACCTTAATCTTAGGAATAACATAAGGACAATGATTACACATAAAAATAACCAAAAAAGCTTTAACATCTTTAAAAGAATTTAAGGAATAGAGGTTACCATCAACACCAGGAAGAGAAAAATTAGGGGCAGAGGAACCAGTTGCTAAAGTTTGTTGCGATTTTAGTAAAGCCATACTTATTTCAGTTTATTGTAATTATAAAAATCTTTCTCTCTTTAACCCTTCCCTTAAATATGGTAATAATTTTTTATGTCTCCTCCACACACCACTTTTTGATAAACCAACTCTCTCCCCAATTTTTTTAAAAGACAATTTTTCTTCATGGCGTAATCGCAAAATTTCTTCATTTTCTTTTGACAAAAGTGTCTTGAGGTGTATCTTGAAGAGATGGGAGTTCCTGAGACTTTTTTAGACAAAAATATAGTCACACATTTTGAAGTTGAATTCTTTGATGAAGTACAACAACCTAAAATGAAAGAACTGTGGGATAACAAAGAAGATGAAATTTGGAGACACCTCTGAATTATGGCGATTATACCTAACACACTTTTGAAGTAAAATAATGGTTATTTACCTAATCAACCGAAAAGCTTAAATAAGTAAGATTACTTAATTTACTTAAGTGATTACAATGACAAATATGACCTTAGCAATACCAGAAGAATTGCACCAAGTTATGAAAAAGCATAAAGAAGTAAAATGGAGTGAAATAGCTCGACAAGCACTCTGGACACAAGCAAGAAAGGTGGAACTCATGGACAAAATTCTTGTGAATAGTGAATTAACTGAAGAAGATGCAGAAAATATAGGTCATAAAATAAAACAAGAAATTGCAAAGAAACATGGTTTAACTCAATGAAGCTTGTTGTAGATACAAATAGAATTATTGCAGCACTCATAAAAAATGGTATTTCAAGAAAAATTCTTTTTAACAAAGACTTTGTATTTGTTACACCTGATTATTCTATCATAGAGACACGAAAGTATGCAGACTTAATAAAGAAGAAAGCAAAAATTACTTCTGAAGAATTTGAGATATTACTTTCTATTTTATTTGAAAGAATTGAAACTATTCCCAAACTAGAATATGAAAAATTCCTAGAAAAATGTAAACCCTTAATTTCAGACGTTGCTGATGTTCCTTTTCTTGCTGTTGCCTCTGCACTAAAAACAGATGGCATATGGAGTGATGATGCTCATTTTGAGGAACAAAATAACATTAAAGTGTATAAAACTAAAGATATGGTTAAGTTAATTTAAAAGTTATAAAAATATTGATTTATAGTCAAAATACTATTAATATAGTTAAAATCTTAACTCCAAAATCCTTATAAATAAGTATATCTTCTTAAAAATATGCAAGAAATAGTATTACAACTAGAAAAAGTACAATTAACCAAATTCGAAACAAAAACAGGTATAGGAACATTTACCTTTAATTACACCAAAAATCAAGAACCACAAAGCTTTACTCAATCCTTAGAACTAACAAAAGCAGAACCAATAATAGACTATATTTTGAAAGCATTAAAATCTTTAGGAAAAGCAAACATAGAACAAGGAGAAGGACTAAACAACATAGTAGTATTAAAAGTAGTACAAGAAGAAAAAATAGAAGAACAACTCTACAATTTTTTCGCAAAAATTTGTGAAAAAACAAGAGCGTTAAAAAGAGAAACGAATCATACAGAATATATGAAGTTATATGATGACATAAGAATACAAACATTACGCTTGTAGATGATAAACTATGACTAACCATTATTCAATATTTGACTTTGAACATACTTTAGAACAAGTTAATAAAAGAAAAACACCCTTTAATGAACTAGAAGCATTTCTAAAAACAGATCAACCACACGCTCAAATTACTTTAGAAAATCGCACTATTTATTGCACAGGTGTTGAAGGACAACTCAGTATAACTTTAAAATTTGTTTCAGCAGATGTTATAGATGAAAGACATAGCAGGGACAGACACGAAGAAATAACATCCACTGTAAGTATTCAAGCACCACCTTACATACCTCGAGAACCAGAAGAGGAAGAAGAGTAATGATCTGTTTAGGCATAGAAAGTACAGCACATACTTTTGGAGCTGGCATAGTAAGTAAGAAAGGGAAAATATTTAGTGACGTAAGAGACATGTATTTAACTCAAGAAGGAGGCATGATACCAAACGAAGTTGCAGAACATCACAAAGAAGTAAAAGAAGAAGTAATAAGAAAAGTTATAGAACAAAGTAAAGTAAAAAAAATAGACTTAATAGCATATTCTAGAGGACCAGGAATAGGGCCTTGTTTACATGTAGGACTAAATAAAGCGAAGGAATTAGCAGAAGACTTAGGAGTGCCTTTAATTGGAGTTAACCACGCAATTAGTCACTTAACTTCAGGATTATTGTATACGAAAGCGAAGAATCCAGTTATGTTATACTTAAGCGGAGCAAACACACAAATCATAGCACTAGAAGGAGGAAAATATAGAATCTTCGGAGAAACAGAAGACATAGGACTAGGAAATGCATTAGACAAATTAGCAAGAGGACTAGGATTAGGATTTCCAGGAGGACCAAAAATAGAACAACTAGCGAAGAAAGGAAAATGGATAGAATTACCTTATAGCGTCAAAGGAATGGACGTAACCTTTTCAGGCATAATAACAAGAGTACTAGACTTGTACAAGAAAGGTGAAAAAAAAGAAAATATTTGTTATTCAGTACAAGAAACCTGCTTTAGTATGATAACAGAAGTAACAGAAAGAGCATTAGCACATTTGAATAAAAAAGAAGTACTCTTGATAGGAGGAGTAGCAGCAAACAAAAGACTAACAAGAATGATAGAAAAAATGTGTGAAGGAAGAAAAGCAAAAAGCTATGCAGTGCCTTTGAAATATGCAGGAGATAATGGAGTACAAATAGCATGGCAAGGACTATTGGAATCAGGAAGAGTAGAGAAAAAAGCAGATGTAAGGCCTTACGAAAGAATTGATGAAATAACCGTAGATTTTCTGTAACCAAAAAACATCTATTTAATAAGAATATTTATAAACTAATATCTATATTTTAGGATACTGATGAAAAAAACAATCCTCTTATTTTTAGGATTACTAGTGTTTATTACAGCATGCACTACTTCAAATAACTATAAAATCTCAGCATCAGATATTATTTGTCCAGACAAATATTTAAAAATTGGAATAGACTGTTGCTTAGACACAAATGATAATCAAATTTGTGATAGAGATGATGAATACACAGAAGATTTTGAAGAACTAGAACTAGAGAAAGTTGCAAGAGATGTTGCTCGTTTCATGGAAAAGAAAGATCCGTCTAAGCTTTATGACACACTTACTGAAACTAAAAAGAACTTATTAAGTAAAGAAGAATTTGTAAAAAGATTTTATCGAGTTGTTAATAAATATCACCAAATCTATTTATCAAGTCGTCCATTACGTTCAGTTCTATTTTTAGAAGCAGAAATTGAAGGGAATTTTGGCTATGTTACTTATCTTATAACTTTAGGCACGTATGGTGATAAAGTTTCAACAATATTTTACTTTAAAAAAGAAGCAACTGGATGGAAATATAACGGTCTTGACAACATTTTTTATGCATATTGTGAAGCAAAACAAGACTGTAATACAGAGATACTCTCTAAAGATTGTGAAACAACTTGTTTAAAAACAGGTTTTTCTTCAAGTGAAAAAGAAAGTCATGCCTGTTTAGCATTTGTTTGTCAGTGTTCTTGTACTGGTAAAGAAAAATACGAAAAACGAGATATTCCACCTAACTGGAACTCACTACATTAAAACTCTTTTTAGGCTTTGTTAATAAAAGAATCTAACAAAAATGAAAAAACAATCTTATTCATCATTATATTTTGTTTATCTTTGTACCTTTTTCTTTATTAGCTTAATAGTATTACCTTCTACTTTAGCAGATAATGAAACAAAGACAAAACAACCAAAAACATTAAACTCCTATGGTCAAAAACAAAACCCTTATGAATTTCCTGAAGAAACAGGATTTGAACATCCCATAGGAAACAAAAAAATAACCAAAGGAACAAACTATGCAGCAGGAGACTTAACAACAAAAGGAATGAGTTTATTATTAGAACCAAAAGCAAAAGTAGAATTAACAATTAAAAAAGAAAATTATACATTAACAATAACACAAATAGCTCAAGAAGAAATGAGCTTTACAATAAACTCCTTAGGAAAAGATGTTCAAAAAGGAGAAAAGAATACCTATGACTTAAATGATGACGGAGAATATGATATGATTGTGTTGTATCATAAACAATACCCACCAGGAGGAAGATTTGCAGACATAAGCTTTTACTTAACAAACGAAAAAAAAGAAATTGAAGAAGTTAATCAAACAAAGGAACCAGAAGAAGAGATAGAAGAAATTGATTTTTATGCAAAATGGAATCCTATATTACAAATGATTGCTGTTCTCTTACTAGTAATTGTCTTGTTTTTGTATGTGATATTGAAGGAATAAATTCACTCTTTACTAATAATAAACTTTGCAGGAACAATATCAGAACCTAAAGTTCCCTGCACATGAAAGTTTTTATAAGAAGCATCAAGAATAGGTTCATCTATAGATAAAGGCTGATAAGTCTTTTTAGCAATCTGCAATAACAAATTATTAATAATCTCGTGATGATTCAAACGAACATTAGTATGTAACTCTTGTCCATTACGAATAATAGTTAAAGGTTTATTCACACCCTCACAAATAATTTTAGTAATATGTTCGTCGTGCAACAAAGGTTCAATTTGTGCTAAATTCAAAATGTTACGCACTAAATAATAACGCAATTTCATTAACGTAGTATCATTATCCTCATCTAAAGCAATCTTTAATTTTTTAGCAGACTTTTGTAATTGTTTATAAGTCTTCATCTTGTCTTTCAAAATTTTAGGATTTCCTTCAACTTCTTTCTTCACTTCAGTTAATAACTTTTTATCTTCATCAGTTAAAAGAGGTTCAACAAGAGTATAAGTGTTATTTTTGATAGAAGCGCTTACAACAGTTTGTTTAGAATCACTCTCCTTAATTAAACTAACTTCTCCAGATTGAGTAGAAAGAGCAGGCTCTTGTGTTTGAGGAGGTTCTTTAGAAAAATCTATTTGGATAGTCTCCTTAGTAGGAGCAGATTCTTCTTGAGGTGGTTGTGGAGCAGGAGGTGGTGAAGGTTGTTGTACAGGTTGCGCAAGAACTTGTTGAGGAGCAGGTTGCATAGGAGGTTGTTGAGGTAAAGGAGCTCTAGGTTGAGGAACAGGCTGCATTTGTGGATGATAATAAGGTTGTTGTACATGACGAGGATAAATTTTCAGAAAACGTTGCGTATTCACTTGATTACGAACATCTTGCACAAGACTCTTTAATTCCCTAGTCTCATTTTGCACTTGTTGTAAAGGAACACTCTTTTGTTTAACAGGAGCAGAAGCTCTCACTAACTCACGAGTAAACTTACAAATAAATCCAACACGTTTTTTAGACTGAGGATCCTTCATTTGTTGGAGAACACTACGCATATCACTATTTAATTTCTCACTAATCTCATCAACCAAAAAATGAATTTCTTCCATTATAAAGACGACTCAAAAGAAGTTGGTTTAAACCCAGTAGCAGTTTTATCACGAATATATTTTTCGATTAAAACTAACCCACGAGCAATAATTTTGTTTTGTTCCAACAAAGCTTCAAGTTTATTACTCATAGAATCATCACCCTCAGCCTGATCAATATTCTTAGCAGCATTTTCGAATAAGGACAACATACGATCCATCTTAGTAGAAAGATTATTCATAGATTCGATTAATTCAACAGAAACCTTTTGGAGTTTTAAGTGGTTTTGTAATAAATCTGCATTTGAAGAACTTGCTGTAGCCATAGTATCACCTTTTTGTGATTAAAGATGAGGAAAGGACCTATAAAAAGGTTTTGTTCGTGATAGTATTGTTACTAGTTACATTTGTGCCCTTACAAACAATTATTTCTTTGTTTTGTGCCCGTAACTTTCTCCTTTTAGTCTAAATGAAGAGATTTTCTTCTTTGTTTCCTTAGTTACTTGTATTGTTGTTAAAGCCATTCTATGAGAACTATAAATTTTATAGTTTATAAATCTTCTAATTTTTTTAGATTACTCTAAGTTCTCAAACCACTTAATCTAGCAGAAGTTTCACGCTCAATAGTTTGCACCTCACTCAAACGATCAAACTTAGCTTTTAGATCAACTTGCGTATCTTGCTTTTTTTCAGGGAAAAAACTCACTAGTAATAAATGTTCACCTTCTTTGAAATGATTTTTAAGAAACCCTTCCAAAATGAATTGATAAGACTCAAAAAAAGACCTTAAATCTTGAGAAACTAAAGCAAAGACTTTACGAACATTATTACGTTTACACCAATCCAAAGCAAACTCTAACAATTTCTTACCCAAACCTTTATTCCTCTGCTCTTTCTTAACAACAAAATCACGCAATTCAGCAACATTACCTTCCCACAAAAGAACAGCAATAGTACCAAGCACCTTGTTTTTGTCAAGTAAAACAAAAGTTTGTTCACGCTTTAACTCAACCTTGTGACCAACAGTAATATAGTCTTCAGCCCACTTTTGAGTATAAATCATCTTCCGATCACGCCAATAAGAACGGAGAAGAGTAGCAACTGCAGGAATATTCTCTTTATCAACAACTTTAATTTCAACCATACAACAACCCCAAAAAGAGTAAAGGAAAGAGTGTATATAAAGATTTCAGTGGTGTAAACCAACATTTTATAAATTATTGAAAAAGACTAAAAGTATGGGAAAAAGACGAAAGTACTCCATAGAAAAAGGGATAGGATTCGGAGTAACATCAGGAGTCATAACCACACTAGGAATGATGGTAGGGTTAGATGCAGGAACAAGTTCATCACTAGCAGTCATAGTAGGGGTATTTTCAGTAGCAATAGCAGATGCGTTGTCAGATGCAATGGGCATGCATACAGCAGAAGAAGTTAATCAAGTGAGTAAAAAAGCTTTATGGGAAACAACTTTTTCAACATTCCTATCAAAACTCATCTTTACTCTAACTTTCGCAATACCAGTACTCTTATTTGAATTAAAAACAGCAATACTCATAAGCATAATATGGGGAGCAATCTTAATAGGAAGCTTCAGTTATTATATAGCAACCATACAAAAAAAAGATCCAGGAAAACTCATAACAATACACCTTTTTGTAACATTGCTAGTAATAATATTAACTTATTTTATAGGAAAAGGAGTAGGATATTTAGTAACAACAATGCTTTAAAGATTTCTTTGACGAGCTGCATATGCTAAGAAATTATTTGTCGAAATCTGTTGATCAATCGCATGTCTTGCATAATTCGCAACACCATAAGCTAAGATTATACTATGTTGTGTTAAATCATTATCAGTAATTTGTCCTTGAACTCTATTTCCTAAACTTGCTTTTAATTCTCGTGCAACACCTGGTAATAATTGTTCTTGAGCATCTTTAGGACTTAATTCAGAAACGTGTTTAGTAATATTTGAAGCAACATCCCCAAGAAGATTATTTAAATCCTTACTTGTAATGTTTTTTCTTCTAAAATATAGTAATGCATTAGTTATTTCTTCAGCAAAAACAGGAAGTTTAGATTGTTCAGTCATTTTATCTCCTTGGACTAGATCTTAAAAAAGAATCTAGAACAGTGTATTTGAAATAAGGATCTCCACCAGTATAAAAACCATACGTTCTGGAATAATCGTTGTAACCACTAGTGTAAAAATTAGAACGATAACCATAACCACTATATCCACCAAAATAATTGCCATAATGACGGTTTCCTTGATAACTATTGTAGTAATTATAAGGGCGTTGGTAATAAGGGTTTAAGTCACCTTGTGTATAAATATAAGCAGAAGCGAAGATAGGTGAAACTGTGAAAAAAGCTAAGCATAAAATTAAGAAGAGTTTTAGAGCTTTCATGATGCTCTCAAAAGGTGTTTAGTCTTTATAAATCTTTCTATGTGTTGTTTCTACAGAGTAGTGAATAGTAGAAAACCTTATAAATAATTAAAAGAGAGTATATTATATGAATCTTGCAAATAGAGACTTAGAGGAAAGACTAGAAAATACAGTTGAAACTCCTAGTGAAGGAACTAGAAAAAAACCTAGTTTTCGCTCTAGACTCAAAAATTGGGCAGCAAGCACAAGCGCAGGATGGGTGTTCTACACTCCAATAATGGCACCAATAGAATATTGTTTTGCCGAAATGGAAACAGAAGAAGTAATCGCAAGTAGATTTTTAGCAATTTTAGGACACACATTAGGGCTTCATCCTTATCAAAAAACAAGAGAATTTTTAGGAAAAAAATTTACTGTAGTAGAAGAAAGTGGTAAATTTGTAAAAAATGTAATCAATGCAGTCTCTTTTGCACCAACTCAACCATTCATTTATGCAGGAATGCTAGCGTGTGCAGGAGCATCAATAGAAGAAATGCAATAAGCAATACCAGCAGGACTTGGAGTAGTAATGGCAACTTCACCAGCATTTGCACCATTTATGGATTTTTGGAGAACAAAAGTATTTGGCATGGAACCAACCTATAAGAAAAATTAATACTTCTAACAATCTTTTACATCATGCCAGGAGGCATACCGCCACCCATACCACCAGGAGGCATTCCACCACTGTCTCCAGAACCACCAGCAATAACATCATCAATACGAAGAATTAATTCAGTCACTTCAGAAGCAGACTTAATAGCTTGAGTCTTAATTTTGAGAGGTTCAATAATACCATTTTCCCAAGCATCCAAAACTTTTCCTGAAGAAATATCAATACCACCCCAAGTACCATCTTTTTCATGATGAGAACGGAGTTCAGTTAATACATCAATAGGATCTAAGCCAGCATTTTCAGCCAAAGTACGAGGAATAACCTCCATAGCATCAGCAAAAGAATTAACAGCCAATTGTTCACGACCAGACAAAGAAGTAGCAAACTCTTTTAATTGACGAGCAAGTTCCATTTCAGGAGCACCAGCACCACCAACAGCCTTACCAACTCTTAAAGTAGCAGCAATATCACCCATAGCATCCTTAGCAGCACGCTCAACTTCATCAATAACATGTTGCGTTCCACCTCTTAATAACAAAGTAACAGCTTTAGGATTAGGACAATCACGAACGTAAGTCATATCTTCATCACCAACTTTTAATTCTTCAACAACACCAGCAGAACCTAAGTCATCAGAAGATAAATCTTCAATAGTATTTACAACTCTAGCACCAGTAGCACGAGAAAGTTTTTCCATGTCAGATTTTTTAACTCTTCTACACGCGAAGATGTTAGCTTTAGCTAAGTAGTGTTGAGCTAAGTCATCAATACCTTTTTGACATAAAACAACGGTAGCGCCGGATTCAATAATCTTTTGAGTCTTATCCTTAATCATCTTTTCTTCCTGTTTTAAGAAAGCATCCATTTGATCAGGAGAAGAAATTTGAATCTTAGCATCAGTTTCAGTGTTTTTAATTTCAATAGGAGCATCAAGTAAAGCAACTTTTGCATTTTCTACTTTTTTAGGCATACTAGCGTGAACAGCTTCTTTGTCAATAACAATACCTTTGATGAGTTCAGCGTTTTCAACACCACCACCAACCTTTTTTTCAATCTTAATATTTTCAATATCAATAGCATTAGTATCAGCAACTAATTTAACACCGTCAACAATTAATGAAGCTAACAATTCTTTAGAAGACTCAGCACCTTTACCAGTCATAGCAGTCATAGCAACCTTTTTTAAGACATCTTCATCAGCAGCAGTAACAGTAACAGCAATTTTATTTAAAATTTCTTGAGCTTTAGTAGCAGCATTTCTGTATCCACGAGCAATAACAGTAGGATGTACATTTTTTTCTAAAAGAACTTCAGCATTTTTTAATAATTCACCTGCGAAAACAACAGCAGTAGTAGTACCATCACCAACTTCATCCTCTTGAGTTTTAGCAACTTCAACAATCATCTTAGCTGCAGGGTGCTCAATCTGCATTTCTTCTAAGATAGTAACTCCATCATTAGTAATAGTGATATCACCTAAAGAATCAACCAACATTTTATCCATACCCTTAGGACCTAAAGTAGTACGAACAGTTTCAGCAACAAGTTTAGCAGCCATAATGTTATTACGTTGAGCATCTTTGCCAACAGTACGAGAATATCCCTCTGGGAGAATGAAAATAGGTTGAGTTTTATCAGTCATTTTAAAGTCCCTGAAAGTTGTAAAAAAGATATATAACTAGTTGTATATAAGCGTTATGGTTGTGAGAGTTGGTTAACAAGTTTTAAATAGTATTAGTAGTA
>CEPX01093511.1_pt1 | contig 13075 bp, 10 predicted proteins | sample 361361 | NCBI WGS metagenome assembly CEPX01 (sample SAMEA2619974, study PRJEB7988) | marine metagenome | biome: marine biome (ENVO:00000447); feature: mesopelagic zone (ENVO:00000213) & marine oxygen minimum zone (ENVO:01000065); material: "saline water (ENVO:00002010), including plankton... | reverse complement strand
AAAGAGCTTCAGATTGAGATAAAACAAACAGTTGACGAAGTAAACAAGCTTTCATTAGAAGACCAAAAAGTTAAATTAGACAAGCTTGATGTCAAGCCCATCCCTAAGAAAAAGCAGGAAAAGAAAGGCGAGCTTCCCAATCTTAAAAATGCTATAAAAGGCAAATTCATAACAAGAATTCCTCCAGAGCCAAGCAAATATCTTCATATAGGCCATGCCCTAAGCTTTCTCATAAACTATCTCTACTCAAAAAAGTATGAAGGGAAATGTATCTTAAGATTTGAAGACACAAACCCAGAAAAATCTTCAAAAGAATATTTAGACTCAATCAAAGAAGACCTTGAATGGCTCGACATTAAGCCAAACAAAGAAGTAATCGTATCCAATGACATGGACAAGATGTACAGCTATGCAGAATCCTTAATAAAAAAAGGTAATGCCTATGTCTGCGGCTGTCCAAGGGAACAGATGAGCAAGCTAAGAAACAAAGGCCAGGAATGCGGCTGCCGTTCTTTCCCTCTTGACAGGAACACCAAAGAATGGCAAAAGATGAAAGATGGAATCTACAAAGACGGCGAAGTCATCCTAAGGTTAAAAGCTGACATGCAATCAAAAAACTATGCAATGCGGGACCCTGTCTTATTCAGGATCTGCAACACAAAACACTACCTTCATGATAAAAAATATTCTGCCTGGCCAATGTATGACTTAGCAGGCACTGTAGAAGACGAGCTATGCAATATAACCCATATTCTAAGAAGCGGAGAATTCGGAGAAATGAGGATAGAGCTCCAGAACTATCTCAAACAACTCCTTGACTTCAAAACTCAAACCATAATCCAATACGGACGGTTCAACGTAATCGGTGCAACAACCCAGGGCAGGGAAATCAGAGAGCTCATAGAACAGAAAAAAGTAATCGGCTGGGACGACCCAAGCCTTGTCACACTAAAAGCATTAAGAAGAAGAGGCATTGTAAAAGAAGCCTTCTACCAATTAGCCAAAGAAATCGGATTAAGCAAAACTCAGACAAACATTGACTTCCAGCTAATCTCCACAATCAATAGAAGAATCCTTGATTCCAAATGCAACAGATACTTCTTCATAAATCAACCAATAAAAATCAAAGTGGAAAAAACTCCTGCCCAGAAACTTGAGCTAAAACTTCACCCTGACTTCCCTGAAAAAGGTAAAAGAGCATTTGAAACCAAAGATGAATTTTACATAACCAAAGAAGACCACAAAGTTCTAACCAACAACAAGCTCTACAGGCTAATGGACTGCCTTAACTTCATCAAAAAAGCCAATAAACTCATCTTTGACTCAAAAGAGCATGAAAAATACAAGGAAAAGGGAGAAAAAATCATCCACTGGCTTCCAGTCAACAAAGATTTAGTCAATGTTGAAATCCTAATGCCTGACAAAAAAGTCATCAAAGGCAAAGGCGAGCAATCATTAACCAAGCTAAAAGAAGGCGATGTAATCCAGTTCACACGCTTTGGCTTCTGCAGGCTTGACAAAAAAGAAAAAGATAAGTTTGTTTTCTGGTACACTCATGATTAATTATAGTCTGCGTCACAACTAACTTTAAATACTTCTCCAAATTTCTTTTTTATTATGGCAACAATAACATATGTTCAGTCTCCATATCATAAAGAAATATTTGAAAAAGGAGTAGCTGCTTGTAATGTATCTCATGGTAAAAAAGAGTTAAATAAAACAACATATCTCAGACCGAAAGTATTAACTGAACTTGTAGAGAATGATACTAAATCAGGATATATTCAATCAGAATGGTTAAACTCAAGCCAATTAGCTGAAATACTCCAAGTATCAAAAATAGTTGGCTACCGAAGATCTGCTGTACTCATTGTTGACTCAAAAGAAGACATGCCTACTGATTTATGGCAAAGCCTTCAACAATCCTGTGGATTCTATCCTGTACTATTCGAAGAAAACCCTTGAATAAAGATCTCTATGATATCATAGAAATCAGTAGAAAGTGCATAATTCCATACTAAAGTTATGAAAATCAGAGATTTTCAGGACACCAAAAATCATTGATTTTTGCGTGTATGGAGTTTGAAGATGCACTTTCTTTTGATAGGCTGATTTCTAGGACACAAGGAAGTGAAGCTTCCAGTGTGCCAGAAATGCAGAGCATTTCTGAGCATGTCAGAAATCGCTACGTCCCACAACTAAAGTTGTAGATATTGCGATTTCTAAACATTAAATAAGAACCTTTATAAACAGAAGACTGTTTTTAAGCATATTAACATATAGAAAGCTCATAATGAGCTTTTTATTGTATACGGAGGAAAACGAAGATGGGAGAATTTAATGAAGGCGGTTTCCGAGGAAATTTCGGAGACAGAGAAATGCACAAAGCAGTATGTTCTGAATGTGGCCAGGAATGCGAAGTACCATTCAAGCCTACAGAAGGAAAACCTGTTTATTGCAAAGAATGCTATAGAAAAAGACGAAAATTCTAATCATTTTATAGCACTAAAATTACATATTATTTTTTCTTTATTTCTTTTTTTTTAAACAATCTAGAAGAATCTCTAATACCCATTATTAAAATAAACCCACGCTTTAGCCTCTTTCCCGCACTTAATACACTTCTCACCTTCAATCTTCTTCTGTTCAAAAGGAACACACCTTGGAGTTGCCCCTCCAGTTTCATCCTTAATAATCTCATCACACTCAGGCTCAAGGCATGAAGGAGCTAAAACCAATTTTTTATCCTTAATCTTCTTAACAAAATCCTTCCATTCCGAAGCTTCATCCTTACCCTTCTCCAAAACCTCCTTTGCTCTCTCAAACAACGACTTCTGTATATCCTCAAGAGTCTCATCAACAATTTCATTTAACTTTGTTAACTTAACAGGAACCTTCTCTCCATTATCTCTCCTAACCAAAACAACCTGCTTCTTCTCAATATCCCTAGGTCCAATCTCAACCCTTAAAGGAATCCCTTTCAGTTCCCATTCATTAAACTTAAACCCTGGCTTATACTCATCCCTGTCATCAAGAATAGGATTATACTTGCTCAATTTCTTAGCAAGCTCATTCGCCTTCTTACTAACCTTCTCTTTATCCTTAAAATAAATAGGAACAATAACCAGCTTATTCTCAGCAACCTTTGGAGGAATAATCATGCCATTATCATCTCCATGCGCCATAATCATAGAACCAATCAATCTTGTTGAAATTCCCCAACTGCTCTGCCATGGTGTGTTAGGCTTCTCATCCTTCCCCAAAAAGCCAATACCAAACGCCTTAGCAAATCCCTGCCCTAAATTATGAGATGTTCCCATCTGTATAGCCTTCCCATCAGGCATATAAGATTCAATGCAAAGGCTATACTCCGCTCCTGCAAACGTCTCGCTCTTTGTCTTCTTCCCTGCAATAACAGGAACAGCAAGCATCCTTTCACACAATCTTTGATACTCATCCAATATAAGCTTAACTTCCTTCTCACACTCTTCCTTAGTCTCATAAACGCAGTGCCCTTCCTGCCATAAAAACTCTCTAGTTCTCAGGAATGGTTTAGTCTGCTTAACCTCCCATCTAAGCACATTGCACCATTGATTAATCCTCAAAGGCAAATCCCTGTGCGATCTAATCCATTTTGAATAAGAATCATACATAATAGTCTCAGAAGTAGGCCTTATAGCCAGCCTTTCAGTCTCACCATCATCAGTCCTGTTCACCCATGCAAGCTCAGGCTCAAACCCTTCCGCATGCTCAGCCTCTTTCTTAAAAAAAGACTCAGGAATCAGCAAAGGAAAATATGCATTCCTTATTCCAATAGCTTTAATCCTTTTATCAAAATAACCTCTAATCTTCTCCCAAATAGCATAAGCATTAGGCCTTATAATCATAAACCCTTTAATCTGTGAATAATCCGCTAACTCAGCCTTCTGAACAACCTGTGAATACCACTCAGAGAAATCTTCCTCTTTCTTTACAGTAATCCCCTTTTGTTCTTCTTGAGCCATAATATAAATATAATTTTAAGCTGTATATTTAAAATTTCTTATTTTTAATGATTTAACACTTAAAGAACATCTCTATTCAATAATAATCTCTCCCCTTTGTGCCAAAATTAAAGTATGGAAAAAATGGGATTATATTCCACCTAACACTAATCTTCTACAAAGGTATGAGATATTAAAGAAATAAAAGGGTTAGAAAAGTTGGCCCTTCTAACCCTAAACGCCCCTGATCAGACTCGAACTGATGACCTTGCGGTCTCTCTCCTTCAAATAAAAAGGATAACAGCCGCACGCTCCACCTATTGCTCCATGCTTTGCATGTCTAAGCTACAGGGGCATTTAAAACACTATACTTAAAGATTTTCTAGTAAATTTATATAATTTTCGTATTTAACATGTAATTATGCACAAAAATAAGGACTACAAAATCGTAATACTCCTATTTACTCTCTTTATCCTATTCTTAACACTAAACAATTTAAGCCCCTCATTATTCTGGGATGAAAACGCATACCTTGGAAATGCAAGATCACACATCTCACAAAGCAGATTCACTGAAGACTACAGATTTCCCTTATTGGAATACATACTAGCTCTCGCATGGAAACTCACAGGAGAAAGCATCTTCATAGCAAGACTCATAATGATACTCTTCACGTTAGCAACTATATACTTATTTTATCTCATCACTAAACACCATCTCAATAATTATCATTTAATCTTCACACTCTTATTCAGCCTAAGCCCTCTCTTCCTCAAATGGGGCTTCAGAATCTACACAGACATCCCCACCATATTCTTCATCCTGCTTTCATACTATCTAATCTTAAAGAAAAATATCTTTTTGGCAGGCATCTTCTCAGCAACAGCCTTCCTTTCAAGATTCCCTTCAGCATTATTCCCCTTAGCAATAGGCATCTACCTCTTATACACAAAAAAGCCCAAAGATTTACTATTATTCTCAACAGGCTTCGCCATCGCCTTATTCCCTTGGTTCTTATACAATCAGTTAACATACTCCAACCCAATCTGGGACCTTCAGAATCAATACAACATAATAGGCACATACACATCCTCTGAACCTTTATCAAAACACCTAACCAACATAGGCAATACACTAGGCCTCTTTGCAATTCTCTCCTTATTAGGAATCTTAACAACCTTAAAAAACAAGAAATACTTTATCCCAAACCTCTACATTTTATTAAGCATAATCTACTACTCATCATTCGTCAACCTAAAGCTTGAAAGATATTTCATAATGATTCTGCCCTTCATTTACTTAACAGCCTTCACCGGCTTTGAAACAATAACCAAAAACATCAAACCCAAAAAGATAATTACTTTATTATTACTCCTAATCACTATCTATCTTGCAATATTCTCTGCAAAATCAATAAACACCAACTGCAGCAGAAACACCTCAATAACACAATCTGTAAACTATATGGACTCAAAAAACCTCAGCACAGAAATAATCATAACCAACATCTTCCCCTACATAGGCTACCACAACAACCTTGAATCATACCATCTCTGGACAGAAAACATCCAGGCATTATTAATCAGATACCATCCTTCTTATTTCATCCATAGCAACCATGACGGCACCTACTTCAACAGAACCATCCTTGACAAAGAAAGATACTTAAGGTTAGAACAAAGATTCAAAGACAACTGCAATGCAGAAGTCTCCATCTACAAAGTAGTCTAAACCTCCCAACACCCGCTCTCCTTCTCTCTAGAACAAACAGCATACTCAACTTTTCTCTTAACTAGTGATTCAAAAGTTTTCTTAGCAACATCAGGAGAATTATTATTCCCAGACAAATGCCCAAGCAAAGCCAAAGAAAGCTCTCCACCTTTTTCATTAATCAGGCTGCTCGCATGAATATTACTCAAATGTCCTTCATCAGACAAAATCCACTGCTTCAAGAAAGGAGGATAAGGCCCATTAATAACCATATCAATATCATGGTTGCTCTCTAACAAAACCATCTTCAGTTTAGAAATAGCATCCTCCATCTGCTTCGTAACCATCCCAGTATCAGTAAACAATCCAAACTTTCCAACAATAAACCCGCAAGAGCTAACATTATGCGAAGTAACAATCGGCTTAACCTCAAGACCCTCAACACTAAATGGTTTATCAACATAAAAATTCTTAACTTCAGCATTCCCTATCTTAAGCTTAGCCTCAGAAAAAACATCTCTTGTCATATAAATAGGAACATCATACCTTCTTGACAACACACCAGCTCCTGCCAAATGATCCTGATGTGCATGAGTAAGCAGCACAGCGTTAACATTCTCCATGCTCTTCCCCAAGCAATCCATTCTCGACTCAATCTCACTGCCGCTCTTCCCTGCATCAATAAGAAGAGAAACATCCTTCTCCTCAACAAGACAGCAATTACCATTACTTCCAGAAGCTATCACACTTATTTCCATCAAATCACCTTTTTTAAGAAAAATTAGAAAGAGGTTATTTAAATATTTTATCTTATAGTCTCCTCAATCTTTCTTGCGCTCATAAACCCTTCATAATTCTTACCATTAATCAACAAGCTTGGAACAGTTACAACATTATACGCTTTCTTAATCGTATTAAGTGCCACATTATCTATATTAATATCAAAAGAATAAATATTCATCTCAGGATACTTCTTATGCAGATAACTCAAAACATAACCTTGCTCCTCGCACGTTTGGCAATCCCCTTTATTTGAATAAAAATAAAGAATAGATGTTCTATTAATCTCACACTCCTTTTTAGTCTTTTTCACAAACAGCCAGTGCCTTAACTCAAGCATAGAATAATATTCCTTCATTTGCAGCACTGAGGGGTTATCATTCCCCAGCCTATTCTCCATATAATCCAGCTTAGTGCCAATCTCATAAAGCTCTTCCGTTAAAGGTGTTGAATTAAACGTCCTACATGGCTCTTCCGACACCAGCAAATATTGAAGTTCAATTGCCATAGTATCTATCTTCAAATTCTCAGACAATTCATCAATATTCTCCAATTTAATTGAAGAAATTTGGTGTCCTATAATAAGGCCTATAACAAATATTAAAGTTGTTGTTGCAAACACTGCAAGATATTTAGTCTTTGAAATTTTTTGTTTCATATTGTCTTATTACCCCACTTTATTCCTTTACCAAGGATTTTATATGTAAACGCAGTTATCCACCAGAACCCAAACAAAAACCAATACATCACTAGATAAAATAAATAATTAGCCTTTATGCTTGATTTCTCTTTAGATATCCTTTTAGCCACATAAATCATAAAAACACCTACTAACAGAGAGAAAAATGATAATATCACTATCGTGCTAACATCAAAATAAAATATATCTAAATTCAACTTAAACAGGCTTGAAATATCAAAATTGATTGAGCTTATATTCTTAACATTTTGTATAATTGTTCTTGTAACAAATATATAAACAAAATAAAACAATGAAACTATCACCAATGCAACAGAAAAAAAAGATGCAGGCAGAATAAAAATCCCTAAATTTCCATGCTGAATGCCAAACAAATCTCTATAATCTAAGGTATTATTGATAAAGCCAAGATACCATCTCAACCTTTGTTTCAACAACACATTAAAATTATACGGGGCAACAGTATACACATTAGCATCTACTGAATTTTCAATCTTAAACTTCTTGCTTTGTATCCTCAGTGCTATCTCAATATCCTCAGTAATATTATCAGTTGCATACCCCCCATACTTATCAAAAAACTTTTTCCTATAAATTGTGAACGGACCTGGAGTCACATGAATCGCTCCTAAAAACGCAAAAATCTTTCTAAGAAAAACGCCAATCAAATATTCAATCTGCTGTACCTTCTCCAACAACCTCTTTGGTTGATAAACTTTCAATGAAGGAGTCACTGCCATAACCTCCTCATCCTCAAAAAATCCAACCATATTTCTAAGGCTATTCTTCTCAACAAAAGAATCCGCATCCAAAGCGCCAACAAACTCTCCTTTGCATATCTTAAGAGCAAAATTTAAAGCAATTCCTTTACCTTCATTCTCCTTATTGAAAAGTTCAATACCTTTAAACCTCTCAGCAATCTTATAAGTATCATCAGTACTGCCATCATCAACCACTATAATCTCCAATTTATCTTTAGGATAATCTAGGTTAAGCAAAGACTTAATCGTTCTTGCTATCGTATCTTCTTCATTATATGCAGGAACAATCACAGACACTCTTGGCAGTCTTTTACTCTTAGGGCTCTTCAATTCATGCTTATTCTCCATTAAAGTTAACAAAAAGAATAAGGCTGTAAATAACCCAAAGAAAGACAATACATACACTAAGACATCGCCAAATTGCATTTAGTAGCCACCCTCAAACACCCAAAGATAATCATTCCACATGATATCTCCATATACTAACATATGGGTTATTATATCTCATTTTAAATGTTTCGTTATTTCTAAGCAAAAATAAAAGCCCCTTATCTTCTCCAATCATCTGCTTTAAATTGTCATCTATATAAACATACGCAACATCATACTTATCCAACAGTTTCTTTGTCTCTCTAAGGATTCTGCTATTGAGAACTCTTTGTGTATCATTTACTTCACCACCATCCTTTGTTAGTGAATCCAATACAACCTTTCTCCTTGAAAAATACTCAATCCAAAACCCGCTCTCTGGATAAGAAAAAATCACAGAATCCTCCTCCGAAACATCTCCCAGCCAGGACAAACCCTCTTCAATCTCATTATTTGGCATAAGACCACTCACTCTTGGAACATAGGAAACAACAGAAAATAGAAACCCATACAGCAAAAGCAACACAGTAAGATTCCTTATAAGATTATTCTCCCAATTCATAGTAGTTATCCTATAAAAAAATAATCCTCCAAAAACAGCCAGAAAAAAATTAAGATAATAATTTGCAGTAGAAGTCAAAAAAGATAAGCCTAACAACATAAAAATAACAACATACACAAAAGCAAGCCTTGATTTCTCCTTCCAACTGATAAGAACCCCCATTAAAGCTGAAAACAATGTAAAAACACTAAACCCTATCAACCCCCCCAAATCAGTAATATTTGACTCAAAAAAGTTCATTCCCACAGCGCCTGTATCTATTGGCAGCCCATAATTTAAAAAAAAGAAAACATAATATAAAACATAAACTGGCAGAAGCACCATAAGAATAACCTTAAAATATTTGGATTTATTTTTATCATACAAGCTATAGGAAAGCAAAAGCAATAAAACAACCAAAGTATTAATCGGCTCAAAAAAAACAGTAATCAAAAAAAATATTATAGATAAATAAAGAAACATCTTCTTTCTTTTAAAGAAGAAATACAATCCCAATAAGTCAAGCAATATAACCAATGAGAAAGGGCTTGATATGGAAAAAGTATACACATAAACTGGAGACAAAACAAGAATTCCCAAAATCATCAGTCTATTCAGAAGACTTATCTTCAAATTCTTTAAAATCAAATAAAACACCAAAAAGGAAACCATTCCCAATATAATAGGAAGAACCTTTGAAGCAGACTCAACTCCCATAAAACCTGCAAAAAATCCTAAAAATGGATGATAAGGATTAAACCTATAATCTTCAGACAAGTCATTATTCTTCTCCACTATATCTCTAGCCATCCTGGCATGATAATAAGAAAAACTGCCTGGGAAAGTATCATTGCCATTAACCCTCCTTAAAATCAAAGGAGTAGAAAGCATTATTAAACAAACTAATACTGAAACTATGAACACATTCTTCTCTTTAAGATATTTAGATAACATATAGAATGATTTATTATAGTTTTTTATAAACATTAGGTTTTTTCCTTATTTATATATAAATATACAATTAACTTTAAATAACAGAAGAGTTTTTATCCATTTATGCCACGGTGGCACAATCCGGTACTTTACGTAAGCTAAAGGTTTACGCGAAGCGGAAAACTGCGATGGCCTTGAGAGCCGTTTCCCGCAAGGGTATCCTGGTTCGAATCAGCTTTTTGCTTAAGCAAAGAAACTGGCGAAAGTCCGGGCCGTGGCGTTTTTTTATTTTTCTTTAGAAATCTAGCAAAGTAACTCTATTTGACAAATTATTGCGTTAATTTTATAAATGAAATTACCTCAAATGAGAACCATAATAAAGGTGATTTATTTATGAAAAATATAACTCCAGAATTTGCAGAAATTCTAGGATTACTTTGTGCAGAAGGTTCTCATATTGTATCATACTCTAGTTATTGGGGTAAAGATAGAGGAAGAGATAGATTCTTTAAGAATGATAAATCTGAAAGAGTAGAATTTTCTAATAATGACTATAAATTATTGAAACATTACAAAAGATTGCTTTTTAAAGAATTTAACTATGCTCCCAATATTACTAAACATAATAAAGTTAACATCTGTAAAATATCCATTATAAACAAAATTATTAATGAAACTCCAATTGGTCATTTAAAATGGAGAGTGCCCCAATCTGTCTTAAAGTCAAATAATGAAGTGAAATCAACTTTCTTAAGAGGGTTTTTCGATGGAGATGGTACAGCAAGTAAGAGTATAAGATTCTTTTCCTCCAATCTTCATGGACTAAATCAAGTTAGTAAGTTGTTAAACGATATCAAAATCAAACATAATCCACAAGGACCAGAAATAAAAGAGGGAAGGAAACCAAGCTATATTTTGTATATCAAAGAAAGGGAAAGAGAAAGGTTTTTAAAAACTATTAGGCCTATTTCAAAAAGACCAGACAATTTTTAATGCGAGGGTTAAAACCAAGTTAAATCTTGTTTTTCCTCAGAGCGAAGTCTGGTCAAACGCGCAGGACTTAAGTCCGGCACTTACGGAAAGTAAGATATCCTGTCACTTAGTGTGTCCGAGGGTTCAAAACAACTGAAGAAGTTGATGAAAGTCCCTTCCCTCGCATTTTCTTATTTTCTTCTGCTAAATCCTCTTCAACAATTCTTCCAATGCTTGCCTATCACAAGACTGAGGTAACTCCTTATACTTAGAAATAGGGAACCAAACTAAATCTGCATGTTTCTTATCATCTTCAACAGTATACTCTGGAATATCTCCAGTCCATTCAGTAACCACAAAATAATGCAATCTTAACTTATCAATTCCACCCTGCTTATTTGGCTCATCAAAATCAACACTAGTCAAAAATTCATACTTTACTGGTTTAAAACTTCCAGATTCAAACTCTTCCTGAGATTCTCTTAAAAAAGCAGATTCAATGTAATTATCCTTATCTCGATTCAAATCAATATGTCCGCAAGGAATACATCTTGACTCCCCTTGTTCCTCCTGAGGCCTGTCTTCTATAAGAATCTGATTATCCTTATACAATATCCACATAACAGCTTCAGTTCTTCCATCCTTAATAGAATATTTTTCTTTCATATGAATCAAACTCCCCACATCTCATTCTTCTTTCTCATAATAACTGCAATCTCTTTAAGAATCTTAATCTCAGCCGGCTTAAGATGCTTCTTCAACTCCTTCAACTTCCTGAAATCCTCTTCAGGAATCGCAGAATACAAAACATCACCTTCATTAATCTGCCTTCCCACAGTAACATTCGGCAATGAAATAGCAACCTTCTTTCCTCTCTCAGCCTTCTCAACATTATCCTGATCCAGCTGCATACTCTTAATAGTAGTAATCTCCTTGCCATCCTCCTTCATAAGCGGCGTATTATTCTTAACAATTCCTTCCATCACATCAACACCAACAACCGCAGGATTATTCTGCCTAAACACATACCCGCTCATAATAGTAAGCTTACAAGGCCTCACCAAAGACTCCAACTCCTTACCCTCCTGAGAATTAAGTTCCTCCTCTTTCCACTTCTCATACTCTTCAATAAGCTTATACACCACATCATTAGTGATAATCTTAACCTTCTTTTCATCTTTTCCTTCCAAAGCAACATTAAACCCAATCACAACACTCAGCAAAGGGTCTTCCTCCTTCATGCTCTCAGCCTCAGCAACATCCTTCTTTGTAATATTGCCAATAGTAGCCTTTCTAATGGGAATATCTTTCTCCTTCAACAATATAATCAATGCTTCAAGCGAGCCAAGTGAATCAGCTTTCACAATAATACCATTAGTTTCAGTATGAATAACAACACTTTCAATCTCAGTGCTAATCTCCTTCTTAACCTTCTCCACATCCTTCTCCTCACAGCTCACTATTGGCATCCCTGCCACAGCATCATCAACATTAGGCGCCAAAATCTTAACCCCTATAGCAGCGCTAACATCACTCACAGCTTTAAACTTGCACTTCTGCCCTCTCTTAAACACAGGCTCAAACAACCCTCTAACCTTTGTAACAATCGGCTCCCCTAAACTGCCAACAACAATAGTATCACCCTTCTTAAGGCTTCCATCATAAACAATAACATCCATAGTCTTCCCAAATCCTGTCTCCTCCTTAACCTCCATAATAGTGCCCTTTGCTTCCTTACTCTCTGACTTAAGATTATCCTCCAAAAACTTCTGAGCCAGCCCAGTCAACACCATCAAAAGCTCAGGCAACCCTGCTCCAGTCTTAGCAGAAACAGGGACAACAGCAACCCTCTTGCTAAAATCATCAACCCTATCAAACCTATCAGAATCAAACCCTTCCTCAGAAAGCTTGCCAACAACCTCATACAGCTTCTTCTCCACCTCTCCCTTAACAGAATCAGGCTGGTCATTAATAACCTGCAACAACGCTCCCTTCTTATCCTGCCATCCAGAAATAAGGTCAACCTTATTAAGCGCAATAATAAACGGCGTCTTATACTCCTTAAGAATCTTAATGCACTCCAAAGTCTGCGGCTTAACCCCATCATTAACATCAATAACTAAAACAGCAATATCAGCTAAATTACCGCCTCTCTTCCTAATATTATTAAACGCAGCATGGCCTGGAGTATCCACAAACAGCAATCCTGGAATAGTAAACTCCATCTTAAGAGCCTTAAGCAGCTCCCCGCAAATGTCTTTAATAACATCAAGTGAAACGCATGAGCATGAAATAGCCTGAGTAATACCTCCAGCCTCACCTGCA
>CEPX01198236.1_pt1 | contig 13077 bp, 17 predicted proteins | sample 361361 | NCBI WGS metagenome assembly CEPX01 (sample SAMEA2619974, study PRJEB7988) | marine metagenome | biome: marine biome (ENVO:00000447); feature: mesopelagic zone (ENVO:00000213) & marine oxygen minimum zone (ENVO:01000065); material: "saline water (ENVO:00002010), including plankton... | reverse complement strand
AAATCGGATTCAAAACCCGATACGGTGTTGTTGCTAATCCGTTTACTACACTAACTAAACCGACTAGTACTGCAAATGCAGCTCAAGGTAATTCCTACTATCGTAAAGTTCAAGTCAAAAACTTAATGTAATAAAATCCTAAGTCCGATTAGGACACACGGGTATCTAAAAGGGGGCATCTCACGGCCCCCTTTTTTTGTTGCCTAAATATAGGCATAGGGGGATTCTATGGGTGTATTAGACAACTTACCAGATAATTATAATTTACTTTCACCAGTTGGGTTTAGACTAACAATCAGAAAATTGCCTAACGTGTCATATTTTTGTCAAACAATAAATGTGCCAGATTTGAGTTTGGGTGAGATAAATGTGCCAACTCCATTAAAAGATTTTGCTGTTTATGGGGATAATTTAACCGTTGGTTCAGTTGACATTGGGTTTGTGGTCGATGAAGATTTAGCAAATTATCAAGAAATTCAACTCTGGATGCGTGGAATATCTTCACCAGATAACTTTACTGCATACAAATCATTGATTAATTCACCTACTAATAATTTCAGTGATGAGGGTGATTTGATTTCGGATGCAACTCTGCATATTTTAACCAATAGCATGAACGTGAATAAGAACGTTCAATTCAAAGGTATGTTCCCCACTTCATTGGGAGCAATTGATTTCACTACACAAGATACGGAAGTTGCCGCTATAACAGTTACGGCATCCTTTTCGATAAGGGATTATACTATAGAATCTGCTACATAACTATGAAAACACTTGAAAATTTGTTTGCTGAAACAGCAAAGGATATGCCATTTAATGATGACTTGATTATTACTTCCAAAAAATTGCCATATGTTTATGACAAATATTTGAAATGTCTGATCATGGATCGTTTGGAACTCACCAGAACAACTAAACTCTTTAAACAACTTTATAAAGAAAAGCACGAATATTATTCGGGCAAGGCCAGTAAAGAAACGTACCAAGAAAATCGTTTTGATATCAAGGTACTCAGGGGAGATCTGTCTGTCTATCTCGAAGCAGATGAAGAATTGGCAAAAAAACAGGAGTCCATAGACTATATAAAATGTAAAATCGAGTTCTTAGAACAGACCCTACGAAATATAACCAGCAAGGGGTATGCTTGTAAAAATTTGATAGAATGGGAAAAATTACAAAATGGCATCATCTGATACATTATATATTACTAAGATAGATGAGGTATACATAAAAATTGATTGTGAAATGGGTGTTGCACAAGAATTGTGTGATTATTTCACTTTTTACGTTCCTGGCTATACCTTTGTTCCATCATATCGGAATAAACTGTGGGATGGGAAAATTCGATTATTTTCAGTCCATACTAGAAAACTATATGGTGGATTAATGCCTTATGTGGTGCAATTTGCATACAAGAGACAGTACAAGTATGAATATTCAGATGACCTTGCAATAGAAAAAGTCTCCCTCGATGAGAATTTTATCGAAAAACTAAACTTACAGTCCAACGGCAATGAAATAACCGTCCGTGATTATCAAATAGATGCAATTAATCATGCCATTAGTAGTAAAAAGATATTGCTGGTTTCGCCTACTGCATCTGGAAAATCTCTTATAATATATTTGTTGCTTAGATTTTTGAAAGTTCAGACTTTAATTATTGTTCCAACTACATCCTTGGTAGAGCAAATGTATACCGATTTTATGGATTATTCCGCAAATGATAAGTGGTACGTAGATTTGAATTGTCATAAAATATATTCTGGTCAACCACGAAAAACAAGTTTGCCTGTTGTCATTTCAACATGGCAATCGTTAGTTGACGAGAAAAAGGATTTCTTTAAAAGATTTGAAATGGTTATTGGTGATGAGGCTCATGGGTTTAAAGCAAAATCATTAACTTCGATTATGACTAAATTAGTAAATGCCAAATATAGAATTGGTACAACTGGTACATTAGATGGAACACTAACGCATCAATTAGTACTAGAGGGATTATTTGGTGTGGTCAAGCAAGTCACGACCACTAAGGAACTAATGACAGACAATGTTCTTTCGGATTTAGATATACATTGCATAATTTTAAAATATCCCAAAGAGGAATGCCAAATAGTTAAAGATTTTGATTATCAAAAAGAACTTGAATATCTAGTAACCAATGAACGGAGAAATAATTTCATAGTGGAAATGGTTTCTGCATTGCAAGGAAATACATTGGTTTTATACCAATTGGTCGAAAAACACGGTTCTACTTTATATAGAATGATGTCCGATAAGATGCCTGATAGAACAATCAATTTTATACACGGTGGTATCAAAGCAAATGAACGAGAAAAAATACGAAATGAAACTGAAACTGGAGATAGTAATATTATCGTTGCCTCCTATGGCACGTACAGTACGGGTGTCAACATCCGTAACTTACATAACATTGTATTCGCATCACCCTCCAAAAGTAGGATTCGTAATTTGCAGAGTATTGGGCGTGTATTACGGAAATCCAAGACGAAGATAAAGGCAAATTTATTTGATATATCGGACAAACTCACCTATCTATCACATCAGAATTACACATGGAAACATTTATTGGAAAGAATGAAGATTTACCAAAGTGAGAGATTTGATTTCACGGTCAAGTACTTCAATTTATAGGTATATTTACTCCCTTTCGGCAAGAACAGCTAATTATACCATATTTTTTCGGGTTTGTCAAGTTTATTTTTCTCTTGACTTTTGGGGGGTCAGTATGGTATAATATAGAAAAAGAGGTGAAAAATGAGCAAAAAAAATCATTACGTTGACAATAAAAAATTTTATGAGGAAATGGTTATATACAAACAGGGAATAATCGAAGCGAGGGAAAACGGAGAAGAAGATCCTCCCGCTACAGAATACATGGGAAAGTGTTTTTTGGACATTGCTAATGGTTTGTCATTTAGACCCAATTTTATCAATTACACCTATAAAGAGGAAATGATTTCCGATGGCATTGAGAATTGCTTGCAGTATTGTTCCAATTTTAATCCTGATGCTTCCAATAATCCATTTTCTTACTTCACTCAAATAATATATTATGCCTTTGTTCGTAGAATTGAAAAGGAAAAAAAGCAAAGTTATATCAGAAGCAAATTAGCAATAAAAATGTTGGATGAACGAAAATTGGCAGATTTTTCCGAACAGGACGATGATGGAACCAAGCAATATTTGGAGGATTTGATCACAACTGATCCTGAGAATGTAATTGCATTTGAAACTCAATTGGAGAAACGGAAAAATGGTCGTAGCAAATATAAAAAGAATTTAGAGAGGTTTATGGAATGAAGGTAGCATTGATTACTGATACACATTTTGGGGCAAGGAATGACAATCAAGTGATTCAGGCCCATATCAATAAATTTTTTGATGAAACATTTTTTCCATATTTGCATCAGCATAATATAAAGGAGATTGTTCATTTGGGTGATTTGATGGACAAGAGAAAATCCGTTTCATATTTGACGTTGAATAATGTTAGGAAGAATTTTATATCGAGGATTACACACGATTTCATCAAAACTCATATCATTGTCGGAAATCATGATGCTTACTATAAGAATACCAATCAGGTGAATTCGGTTAATGAATTATATGGGGAAGCACCGTTTTTACACATTTATAATACTGCTGAAACTGTAACTATTGGCAATAATCTTAGAGTATGTTTCGTACCATGGCTTTGTGCGGATAATGATGTCGAATCTTATATGCAAATTGAAAAGTCCGATGCTAAGATTATAATGGGTCATTTGGCACTGACAGGGTTTTTGATGTTTAAGGGAGTGGTATCAGATTATGGTCTGGACAGAGAAATATTTTCTAAATTCGATAAGGTATTCTCAGGGCATTTTCATCTTAAAAATGATGATGGGCATATTTACTATCTCGGAACTCCTTATGAATTGATGTGGTCTGATTATAATACAGATCGAGGATTTCATATATTTGATACCGAGACTCTGGAATTGGAATTTATTAGAAATCCAACTAATTTGTTCACTAAGATTTTCTATGATGAATCTAATCCTATTAGCAATTTGAGTGACTACAAGGATAGATTTGTTCGTGTTGTGGTTGCAAATAAACCAAGTGATCCTTATCGGTTTAATTTGTTCATAGATTCTTTGTATGATCATAATCCAGCACAATTGACTATTGTTGAGAATTATGATAAATTGCAAGAGGTGGAAGAAATTTCGGGAACAGAGGATACAATTACTATTTTAAGCAATTATGTTATGAACTTAACTACAGATTTGGATAGTTCTCGATTGGATAATATGGTCAGAACTTTATATACGGAGGCATTGAGTATAGAATGATAATATTCAAAAAAGTGCGTTGGAAGAATTTTTTGTCAACAGGTGATATGTTTACAGAGATCAATTTAACGGAATCGCCTACTACGTTAGTGGTGGGTGAAAATGGTTCTGGAAAATCAACCATGCTTGATGCGTTGACGTATGTGTTGTATTCTAAACCATTTCGTCGAATTAATAAACCTCAATTAATTAATACGGTCAACAATTCTGGAATGTTGGTCGAGGTTGAATTCGAGATCGGTAGTAAACGATATAAAATTATACGGGGAATGAAACCAAATATTTTTGAGATTTACGTCAATGGGGAAATATTAGATCAAGATTCTTCAGTACGTGATTACCAAGAACGTTTGGAGAAATATATACTCAAATTAAATTATAAGAGTTTTACACAAATTATTGTGTTGGGGTCTAGTTCATTTCAACCATTCATGCAATTGACAGCTGTAAATCGTCGAGAAGTAATAGAAGATTTGCTTGATATTGGTATTTTTTCCACTATGAATCAGTTGTTGCGTGAACGAGTCATTGAAATTCGTATGAATTTGAATAAGTACGAGCAAGATTTGAAGATGACAGATGAACGTATAGATATTCAGCAAAAATATATCGACGAAGTTGCTGAGATACAAAATGATAAAATTGAAAATACATTAAAGGAATTAGATAAAGTTGAGCAACAAAGATCAAACTTGGAACTGGAAATTCAATTGATCCAGAATAGAATTTCGGTAATTTCCCCTGATGTTATAGATCTTGAAGTGTTGCGTGATAAAGTAAATAAACTAAAGGTCATGAAGAAGCAGATTGATGGCAATTTGAAGAAATTAGAATCGGAAATCGAGTTTTTTGATTCTAATGATAATTGTCCAACTTGTGGTCAAGTCCTAGATTATAAGCATGTTCAAGAAATTTTAGCAGAGAAATTTGCAAATTTTGAGAAAATGAAAAGAGGACTGAGTGATATCAAAGAGGTTATAGAAACTGATGATATGAGCATACAGGGAAAAGAGGTTGTAGAAGACGATATAAGAAATCACGAAATTTCGATTACCAATTGTGGCAATAGTATGCAGGGGTTGAATAAATACATTGATAAATTGAGTGATGAGATTAATTACTTACATAAAGTTCGTGAAAAGTCTGATGGGGATGTTAATAAAATTACCAAGTTGAATACTTTGCGATATCAACTGGTGGAATCTATCACCATTTTGGCAGAAGAACAGAAATATGCATATGCAGTTGGTGATATGCTAAAAGATGGTGGCATCAAGACTCAGATTATCAAGCAATATTTGCCTGTTATGAATAATTTGGTTAATAAGTATTTGTCTGCAATGGATTCTTATTTCAACTTTACGATTGATGAGCAGTTCAATGAAGTTATTAAAAGTCGATATCGAGATGTTTTTAGTTATGCATCGTTTAGTGAAGGTGAAAAGATGCGGATTGATTTGGCATTATTGTTTACTTGGAGAGCAGTAGCACAATTGAAGAATAGTGCGGATACAAATCTGCTGATTTTAGACGAAGTATTTGATAGCTCACTTGATGCTAATGGCACAGATGAGTTCCTGAAACTCTTGCAGTCACTAGACTCCCGAAGCAACGTTTTCGTAATTTCGCATAAAGGTGATACTTTGTATGACAAATTCGATTCTACGATAAAGTTTGAGAAGGTACAGAATTTTAGTAAGGTGGTGTGATGTGTTAGACAAAAATCTTAATTTGATTGAGCAAGCAGAGTCCATATTGCACTATGAGGAAAAATTGATAGAATTGGGTTATAGGGCTACTGAATCTGATAATCGTTATAGCATGGCATCATCAAAGAGGCACACGACTGCTGAAATAGCAGAATCTATTGGATTGGGAAAACGGACTTATCAACGGATGAAGCAGATTGGCAAGATAAACCCTAGAGCAAGAGAGGTTTTAAAGCAGACAAAAATGTGTAATAATTTAGAAGCACTAATTGAAATCCAACGGTTGGATGATGATTTGCAAATTGAGACAGCAAAGAGGATGATTAATCAACATTATTTATATATAATTAGACAGAGTGGTATAGAAGCAGATGATTTAGTTGGTGATTCCTTTTATAAAATAGGAAATAGTAAAAATCCAGAGTCGAGATTGAAAACTTTACAGACTTCCAATCCGAATGAACTTGAATTAATTTTTACATTTGGTTCTCATAGGAAGGATGAATCTCTGTTTTTTGAACGTTGGTTGCACCAACTTTTCTCCCCCTTTAGAGAAAAGGGGGAATGGTTTTTGATGTCTGATGAGATTGTTCAAACTTTTATGGAAGATGTGCAAAAACGAATGACTTGGGAAAAGGAAAATATTGAAGAAGCAAAAGAGGAAATGACTACTGGTTTGTTTTATGTAATGAATTCCGAGAAATGGTCGCAACAAAGTATGATGGAACTTAGTATGTCTAATATGATAGAGGTGGTTAATGAAGAATTGAATGAGGAAGAAAAGAAGAATTTTGTTGGTGAACTGAAAGATGAGTGTGATCCAGAAATGTTAAGTATGTTACAGGAACTTGGGCTGGAAGTTTAGGAAGAACGTCATGGAAGATGGCTGGAAATTTGTATGGGAAGAATCTGTATTTTATGTTATTTTTTTACTTTTATCATTGGGTGGATTGGTATATGGCCGTCATAAAGTTTTTTATTGGGTATGCAACAACAATATTTTTTTCATAAAACGCATTTTTCCCTTGACATAGGGTTGTCCAATATGGTATAATTAGTATTGAAGGGTTGGGAAAGGTTCTTAACCTGTTTCATTGCTTTAGTTATGGAGATGTGAATTATGTTGTATGATGTGCCAAGTGATCAAACTTCCAAGAATAGTCAGTTATTTGAATTTTCAAAAGAATTAGTCGAAGATTGGTTTGAGAAGGGAAAAGGACTTAGATCAACACCTTTGAAAAATTATACGAGTGGTGATAGGAAAAAGGGTGAGAAAGAAAAGCACATAGGTTTTGAGGGTATTACTGAACAAATTATCAATAAAGGATTAGAACTTTATAATCTTTCTCATAGAAGTGAAGTTAATGGGAAATATTTTGATGATCCTGATAATGTATTTGATTCGCAAAGAATGGACAATCATATCTGGATTGACGATAAGGTTGTTATCATAGAAGAAAATCGAGCATGGATTGATAAACCCTTTTATATTCTAAAAAGAGGGGTTGTCAAACTGTTTTTGGAGCTTCCGCATACCAGAAAACATCTAAGTGATGATGTTGTGTTTATTTTTTCTTCTTTGGCAAAAGATGTTACAGAAAAAACCAAGAAATCGGGCGATCTAGTTTTTGGTCATGGAGAAAGAATTGTAGAAAGTAATTTGTCGGGTCGTCCAAGACGATCTGATAAGTATAATTATTTTGATAATGGTGTTGATCTTTCCGAATTGAGAAATTATGTCGATACTTTATCTAATGTATTTTCGAGGTATGAATGAGAGAAAAATTCCAATTATTTCATGGTGACTGTCTTGAGGAAATGAAAAATATAGAAGATGGTATTATTGATTTAATTTTATGCGATTTGCCATATGGAACTACAGATCGACACGGTTTAGATTCGGAAAAAAAGGAAAATCGTGTTTTTAGTTGGGATTCTGTTATTCCACTTGATTTGCTATGGGAGCAGTATAGAAGAATATTGAAGTCGAAAGGAACGGTTGTTTTGACTGCTGATCAACCTTTTACTTCCCAACTGGTTATGTCGAATTTGGAATGGTTTAAGTACGAATGGATTTGGTTTAAGAACAAGACAGTTGGATTTCTATTAGCAAATTATCGACCAATGAAGCAAACAGAAGATATTTTGGTATTTTCACCAGTTGGTGCATCTGCTAGTTCTGCAAAATCTGGAAAATCCATGACATATAATCCACAAGGACTTATTCCAAAAACTGTCAAAAAGAAAAATAATCCCAAACGTTTAGGTGTTATTTTGCACAATCCAGAACATATGGGAAAGGGCAACAAACTTTTAACAGAAACTGAATATGAACAAAAATGGACAAACTATCCATCTGAAGTAATAGAATGTCCATTGGATGATGAACGTTTACATCCTACCCAAAAACCTGTTGTTTTGATGGAATATCTGATTAGAACTTATTCTAACGAAAATGAATTAGTGCTGGATAATTGTATGGGAAGTGGTACAACAGGTGTTGCTTGTGGTATTACGGATAGAAATTTTATTGGAATTGAGATAGATGAAGAATTTTTCAAAATATCAAAAAGGAGAATTGAAGAAGCATATCATGGTGGTTTGAAGGATTTTTTTGATGGTTAGATATATTGGTGGAAAATTTCGGATGGCAAAATGGATTTCATCAAATATACCGAATAATATTGAAACCTATGTCGAAGTTTTTGGTGGTGCATATTGGACTTATTTGAATAGTGATGTTTACTCCAGACCTTTGTTGGAAAATATAGTCTATAATGATTATAACCGATACATGGTGAACCTTTTTGAGTGTTGTCGAACACCACAGGAATTCTTTAATTACATGAAAGATACCAAATCTCAGGTTAAGGAATTGTATGACACATTCAAAGAGGAAATATTTGTTACGCAAGATATAGGTGAAATTGAACTTGGTGATTTTGAATTTGGAATGAAATATGCTTACATTATCACACAGGGATGGTCAGGGCATAATCCAGAAAAGCAGAATTTTATTGATTTGAGAGGAAAATATGAGTCACTTTTTGAGGCATTTAGGAAACGTCTGCGAAAACCAGATTATATTAAGAAATTACAACTCATTGATGTCTGTGAAAATTTAGATTACTCCGAAATCATTGAAAAGTATGATAGTCCATCTACATTTTTTTATTGTGATCCACCATATTGGCAACGTGAAGATTTTTATTCGTTGCATGAGTTCGATAGGGATGATCATGAAAAATTGTGTACACAACTAAAGGGAATAGAGGGAAATTTTGCATTATCTTATTATGATTTTGATTTGTTGAAAACGTGGTTGCCAGAGGGAGAATACAATTGGCAACGTAAAGGATTTGTGGTTTCGGCTGGAGCCGCAGAAAATGTTAAACAGAGGACAAGTGAAGAATTGTTGATTATGAATTATGATATTGGTGATTATAATTTGGGAAGATTTTTTGCTTGACTTTTACTTAGAGAATATGGTATAATAGGAGTATTATGAAATATAATTATGAACGGGTATTGGAAGATGCCTATGATTATGTTGCGTCTTTTCGTGACAACAATTATTATTCGGGAGAAGATGATGTTGAGGTGATAGACTTGCTAAAGGCAAAGGATCATTTAGAGGGATTTTGCATTGGCAATGTGGTTAAGTATGTAACAAGAGCGGGATTGAAATCGACAGATTCAAGACGTTCTGATTTATTGAAATGTTTTCACTATTTAATTATTTTAATGGTTCTGGTAAATCCAGAACGATATGGAGAAAAAGATAATGCAGATGAGCAGGGCGACGATAGAGTTGCTGAAAAATTTTTCGACCATTAATGGTTCGATTTTGGTTAAAGCAGGTAGTAAGTTAGAAACTATTTCTGCTTCTAAGAATATTTTGGCATCGGCAGATGTCGGTGAATTGTTTGAAACAGATTTTGGAATTTATGATTTAAATGAGTTCTTAAATGTCGCAACATCGGAAGCATTTAATGATGCGGAGTTTGAGTTTCAGGAAAAATCAGTAGTACTGAAAAATGGTAGATCGAGATGTCGGTATTATTATGCAGATCCGAGTACTATTATTACACCTACACAGATGTTGACTATGCCTGATGCAGAAGTTAAGGTTAAGATTATCGGTGCTGATTTGAAGAAAATCAAAAATATGTCATCCGTTTTAGGCAAAGGTGATTTTATCATTTCTAGTGAAGATGGGTCTGAAATTATTATGTCTGTATTGGATAAAAAAGATCCAACAACTAATAATTTTGAATTATCTATTGAAAAAATGGATGAGGATGCCGTTTACGAACCCTTTTCAATGGATATGAAAATTGAAAACTTAAAACTTATAGGGGGAGATTATACGGTAAATCTTGCATCGAAGGGTATAGCACATTTTGTAAATGATCATGTACCAGTTGAGTATTATATTGCATTGTCAGATTCAATGTATGGGAGTAGATAATGAGAGAAAAAGCACCAGCGAGTATAGCAGAGATTGAGGATATGTTAGAGAAAATTGATCTTGGTTTGGATCAGGTCAAATCTATGGTTAGATCTGATGGGTATGACTCATCAGATTCTAATTATGAATTAAAGTATTATATCAGAGTTACACTTGATGCATTTTATCTGTTACAGAATATGACGGGTACGACAGGATACGGAGACATATAGGAATATAATTTATGCGTGAAGAATTTCTTTGGGTCGAGAAATACAGACCTAAGACGATAGATGAATGTATTTTGCCAGATGAACTGAAAAGTACGTTTGAGCAATTTGTGGATAATAAAGAAATTCCTAATTTATTATTATCAGGCACTTCTGGCATCGGTAAAACTACCGTTGCCAGAGCATTATGTGAGCAATTAGAAACTGATTATATACTGATAAATGGTTCAGAAGAAAGTGGTATTGGTGTTTTGCGTACCAAGATTTTAGATTTTGCTAGTACAGTATCATTGTCTGGCAATACTAAAGTAATTATTTTGGACGAAGCAGATTATCTTGAACCAAATTCGACACAACCAGCATTAAGGGGGTTTATAGAAGAATTCAGCAAAAATTGTCGGTTTATATTAACTTGCAATTATGCCAATAAGATTATTCAACCGTTACATTCAAGGTGTAGTGTGATTCCATTTTCAATTACACAGGCACAGATGCCTCCGATGGCAAGTGAATTTATGCAACGTTCAATGACTGTTCTTGACAATGAAAATATTAAATATGAACCAAAAGTACTCGCAGAATTGATTACTAAATACTTACCAGATTGGAGAAGAATTTTGAACGAACTCCAACGGTATTCTGCAAGTGGTATTATTGATGTTGGTATTTTGACTAATTGGAAAGAAAAACCAATAACCGATTTGATTGCATTATTGAAAAACAAGAATTTTACGGAGATGAGAAAGTGGGTTGAGCAAAATTTAGATAATGACCCAAGTGTTATGTTTCGCAGAATTTACGATGCTATGAATTCAGATCTGAAACCACAATCTATCCCTCTTGCAGTTATTACAATTGCTGATTATAGTTATAAATCAGCATTTGTAGTGGATCAGGAGATAAACATGGTAGCATGTTTGGCTGAAGTTATGAGTCAGTGTGAGTTTAAGTAATGGCATTATTTGATTTTTTGAATGCAATAAATTATAGCAAAAAAGTAGAGGTGTATAGTGAAGATCCGCTAGCACACAAAGAATATAAACCATTTGTGATAAATAGGTTTTTGTCACAGAATTCTGATAGCATATTATATGTTAATGAGATGAACCAACGACCACACTGCGATAGTGAATTACAATTTCACTATTTTATAAATAGTCTTAGGAAAAAAAAGAGAATTGCCAAGAAATGGTATAAATCCGAATTATCTGATGATATTGAGTGTATTCAAGAGTATTTCAATTACAATATAAAGAAAGCACAAGAAGCACTTATGATACTTAGTAATGAGGATCTTTCTTATATGAAAGACAGACTAAATAAAGGTGGTGTGGGAAATGATAGAAGATATGATTGAGATTGCGTTAGAAGAACCAGATGATTTTCTGAAGGTAAAAGAAACGTTGAGTCGCATTGGAGTTGCTTCACGCAACGATAGAAAGTTGTTCCAATCCTGTCACATATTGCACAAGCAGGGTAGGTATTACATCGTACATTTTAAGGAGTTATTTGCTTTAGATGGCAAACCAACTAATTTTTCAGAAAATGACGAAGCACGAAGGAATACTATAACCAACTTGCTACAAGAGTGGGGGTTGTTGAACATAATAAGAGGCAATACAGAAGAAAATGTAGCGCCTCTAAATCAAATAAAGGTTCTTGCTTATGCCGAAAAGGATGAGTGGGAATTAGTACCAAAATATAATATCGGCAAAAAATAGTGTCGGTATTTTTCTTGCTTAATAAGGAGAAAAAAAAATGACTACTTTAACTACAATAATGAAAAAGTACGATCCACATTTTGTGGGTTTTGAACCGTTGTTTAATCAATTTCGTCGATTTGAAATGAAATCGGATGAATCGTCTGGTGGCTATCCACCTTACAATATAATTAAACTAAACGAAAGTCAATTTGTGATAGAACTGGCAATTGCTGGTTTCGCAGAGAAAGATGTTAAGGTTTTGCATGAACCAGAACATAATCGTTTAGTGATTGAGGGAAGCAACGAAGGTGAGGAACAGGATTATGTGTATCAGGGAATTGCATCACGGAAATTCCGCCGATCTTGGACTGTTTCTGATCACATTATTGTTAAAAATGCGAAGTTATCGGAAGGTATTCTACGGGTAGAACTAGAAAATGTTATACCAGATGAACGAAAACCAAAAGAGATAGAAATAGAAGTTTCATAAAAATGTAGCATGTTTCACTTTAGGGGTAGGATAACACCTATCCCTTTTTTTGTCTTGACTTTCGATATAGATTTATGGTATAATAGGGAATACCCTTTTTTATTTGGAGATAATATGATACAACTAGGTGATGTAGT
>CEPX01110256.1_pt1 | contig 13079 bp, 10 predicted proteins | sample 361361 | NCBI WGS metagenome assembly CEPX01 (sample SAMEA2619974, study PRJEB7988) | marine metagenome | biome: marine biome (ENVO:00000447); feature: mesopelagic zone (ENVO:00000213) & marine oxygen minimum zone (ENVO:01000065); material: "saline water (ENVO:00002010), including plankton... | reverse complement strand
CGGAGCTGCCGCCCGACGCGCCGGAGCCGCTGCGCGAGCTGCAGGTCGCCTGGCGGGAGTCCGTCGCCCGGGGGGAGCGGCTGCGCGACTGGCTCGAGGCGCAAGCGCCCGATGTGGCGCCGTCGCTGGCGGTGCTGCTGGGGCCGCTGCTGGCGGCGCGCGTGATTGCCGCGGCGGGGTCGCTGCCACGGCTGGCGCGGCTGCCTGGCTCGACTATCCAGACGTTGGGGGCAGAGCGGGCGCTCTTCGCGCATCGGGGCGGCGGCGCGCCACCGCCGAAGCACGGGCTGCTGCTGGCGCATCCGCTGGTGCGCGACGGACCGCGCCGGGAGCGCGGCCGCATGGCGCGGAGGCTGGCGGCCAAGGCGGCGATTGCGGCGCGCGTCGACTGCTACGGCGGGGAGCCGTGCGGGGCTGAATTGCTGGCAGCCCTGCAAGCAGGTGGCTGCTGACGCGCCACGAGTGGCCCGACGACCCGGTTAAATAACGGCGGTACTCGGCGCGCGTGCGGATTCCCCCTTTCGCCGCCGGGCTGCTGATGGGCTCGGCCGACGCGGTGCCCGGCATCAGTGGCGGTACGGTCGCGCTGGTGATTGGCCTCTATCGCCGACTGATTGACGCGATTGCGACCGTGCTGGAATACCCGCGCCGGCGCGATTTTGAGGCATTGCGCGCGCCGCTGGCCTTCCTGCTGCCGCTCGGCCTCGGGATGGCGACCGCCTACTGGCTGGTGTCGCGGCTGCTCATCGGCCCCGAGGGCAGCCCCGGAATCCTGCTGCGCCCGGAGACGGCGCCGCTCTGCTACGGCCTATTCAGCGGGCTCGTGGCGGTCTCGCTACGCGAGCCGTGGCGTCGCATCGACGCGCCGGGGCGCGAGCATCTGGCGTTCGCCGGGGCCGGCGCGGTCGCGACCTTCGTCGTGCTGGGACTGCCGTTCGCGACGAGCGCGCCGGCCGACTGGATGCTGCCCGTCGGCGGTGCGCTGGCGCTGACGGCGATGCTACTGCCGGGGGTGAGCGGCTCGCTGGTGCTGGTAATGCTGGGGCAGTACGCCGCGATTGCCGGTGCGGTACACGATTTGCGGCTGGCGCCGCTGCTCTGGTTCGGCAGCGGCGGCCTCGTCGCGGCGCTGGTGGTGGTACCGCGGCTGCAGCGGCTGCTCGCCGAGCGGCCGGGGCGCACGCTCGCCGTGCTCACGGGCGTCATGGCCGGCTCGCTGCGCGCGCTCTGGCCGTGGAAGGCGAGCTACGACGTGCGCGCGGGCGACCTTTCGCCGCTGGGAGTGGGCGCAAACTGGCCTGAAGTGGCGCTGGCGGCGCTGCTCGGGGGCGCGCTGGTACTGGCACTGGAAAGGCTTTCTCGTCGATAGACAAACCGCAGCGCTTAAATCGCGCCTTCGGTGAAGGCGCAAAATGCGCGTGGTCATAGCGGGCGCGGGTGACGTAGGTTACCGGGTGGCCCGGGACCTGATCAATCGCGGCCACGGCGTCAGCATGATAGACTCCAACCCAGCCGCTGTCAAGCGAGCGCAGGGGCTCGACGCACAGGTGCTGCACGGTCACGCTGCGGCGCCGAAGCTGCTCGTCGAGCAGCTGACGGGGGCTGACCTGTTCATTGGCGTGACCGGCAATGACATGGTCAACATCATCGGTTGCACCTTCGCCAAGGCGATGGGCTGCCGCACGATTGCGCGTATCAATGCGCCTGAGTTGCTCGACTGGCCGCTCGAGCCAGACCCGCAGCAGGTTTACGGGATTGACGCCTGCATCAGCCCCGACGAGCTGGCGATGCACCGCATCTGGCAAATCCTGTCGCGGCCAGCGCTGACGCGGCTCGAGCATTTCTCGGTCGGCAAGCTACGTATCCTCGAAGTCAGGCTGGACGACAGCTCGCCCGCGGTGGGCCGCACGCTCGACAGCGTCGAGCTGCCGCCGCACTGCCGCGTCGTGCTGGTTTCGCGCGATGAGGGCGTGATTATCCCGCGCAGCGAGGAAGTCTTGCTGCCACGCGACCGGCTACTGGTGCTGCTGAGCGACGTCAATGAACTCGAGGAGCTTTCAGAGTCGCTTGGCGCGCCGAAGGAAGTTACGGGCGAGGGGAACATCAAGCGGCTCATGATTGCCGGCAGCACGCAGGTTGCCTTGCGGCTGGCCGAACAGGTTTCGCGCCGCTACGACGGGGTGCAGGTCTATCTAGTCGAGCCGGACCGCGCACGCGCCGAGGAGGTCAGCGAGCAACTACCCGACGACGTTACTGTGCTGGTGGGGTCGCCGACCGACCGCCATTTCCTGCGCGAGGAAGGTATTCGCCACGAAGATTTATTCGTCGCGGCGACCGAGCGCGAGGACCTGAACATGCTCAGTTGCCTGCTCGCCAAGCGCGAGGGGGCGCGTCGCACGGTGGCGCTGGTCTACCAGACCGAGCTGGAGCACGTCGTGCAGAACACCGGCGTTGACACGCTCATCAACCCCAAGCGGGTCGCGGTGACCGCTATCCTCAACCGCGCCACGGCGACCGAGGAAATCGAGGCGCTGGAGGAATTGCAGGGTGGCGAGGCGTCGATTCGCGAGTTCCTGGTCAAGGCTGACAATGGCCTGGCGGAGAAGTCCATCGCGAAGCTCGGGCTCCCCGAAGGGAGCATGGTGGCACTCATCAACCGCGGCGGCGAGCCGCTCTTCCCCGACGAGGACGAAGTCCTGCAGGGAGGCGACCACTTGCTGGTATTCACGCTCAAGGGGCAGCTACCGGCGCTGGAGAAGCTCTTCCGCTGACATGCGCGGACGCCTGTTGCTGAGCCTGCTGGGAGTGCTGCTGGCGCTGTTCGGCAGCACCTTCCTGCTGCCGCTGTTCGCGGGACTGCTGCTGGGCGAACCGCGCGAACAGGTGGCGTGGCTCTACGGGCTGCCGCTGCTGCTCTCGGTCGGTGGGGGACTTCTGCTCTACTACCGCTTCCGCAGTGACGAGGAGCTGCGCGACCGTGAGGCGTTCGCGCTGGTGAGCGCGGCGTGGTTGCTCTTCGCGGTGTTTGGCGCGATTCCTTACGTGATGGCGGGCGACATGGCGGGCAGTGACGGCGAGCCGCTGCTGGCGTACGACCTGACGCTGGCCGAGGCGTACTTCGAGTCAATCTCGGGGCTGACGACGACCGGTGCAACCGTCTTCGACGCCTCGGTCGCCAACGGCACCACTGACGACGGCTACTTCGCAGCGCCCAAGTCGCTGCTGCTGTGGCGCTCGCAGTCGCAGTGGCTGGGTGGTATGGGGATTATCGTGCTCGCGACGGTGGTGCTGTCGCGGCTGCTCGGTGGCGGCATCCAGGTGCTGCGCGCCGAGATGCCCGGCACCGGCGTCACGCGCGTCAAGCCGCAGATGGCGCAGACGGCGCGGCTGCTGTGGGGGCTCTACGCCGGCCTAACGGTCGCTGAGATGCTGCTGCTGCGCTTCGTCGGCGAGCTGCCGCTCTACGACGCGGTCTGCACCGCTTTCTCCAATCTCTCGACCGGCGGTTTCTCGCCGCAAGCGGGCTCGATTGGCGCCTACGATAGTGGCCTTGTCGAAGGCATCGTCATCGCCTTCATGCTGCTGGCGGGAATCAATTTCGTGCTGCTCTACGGCTTTTTCATCAGCTTGCGCCGCAACGACGAGCAACGGCTTTTGCGGGGGTGGCAGCACCTCTGGACCAGCGGCGAGTTCCGCTACTACCTCAGTTTCGTGGGTATCGCGATTGCGCTGGTGGTCGTCGGCCTCTGGGCGCCGCTACGGGGCAACGGCTGGGCCTTTGGCGAGGCGCTGCGGCCGGCGCTGTTTCAGGTGGTCTCCATCCTGACCGGCACCGGCTTCACCTCGCAGGACTACGGTAGCTGGGCGGTGGCGGCGCAGTTCGTGCTGCTGCTGCTGATGTTCATTGGCGGCTGCGCCGGCTCGACCACCGGCGGCCTCAAGGTCATCCGCATCGAAATCCTGCTCAAGGCGCTCTGGCGCGAACTGTTCCTCGTGGTCCACCCGCGCGCGGTGCGCAAGCTGCGGCTGGGCGCCAAGGTGCTCGACGAGACGCTGGTGCGCAACGTCGCCGTCTTCTTCTTCATCTACATAATCCTGTTCCTGACCGGCGCGCTGGTGCTGCTCTACCTCGAGCCGGGCTGGGGGCTGGTTGATGCGATGGCCGCCTCGATTGCGTGCCTCAGCAATGTCGGCCCCGGCCTCGGCGCGGTCGGCCCCGGCGCCAGCTACGCCGGCCTCTCGAACGGCACGCTTAGCGTGCTATCGCTGCTGATGTGGCTCGGCAGGCTGGAGATTATCACCGGCCTGCTGCTATTCTTCCCCGGGACTTACCGCGATTAGGTCCCGCCAGCCGCACCTGATTTAGCCGCTGTCCGCTGCCGCGTCGTGGGCAAGCAGGCGTGGGCGCGCTACGGGATGAACAAGGCGCGCGGCATGGCGCAGAAGCAGGCGCGCTTCGACGAGGGCGAGGCGGACGGCCGTGCGGCGGCGCTCGCGGCCGAGGCGGGGGCGGACCGCGACGCGCTTCAGCGGGCGGCGACCGGCGCCGCATGGCGCGAGGCCGAGGCGGCGACCGACGCCGCACGCGGGGAGGCGGAGCGACTGGCCGCGCTGGTCACGCCGCAGCCGCGTTCGCGCACGCTGCCGTGGCTGGCGCTGGCGTGCGCGCTGCTACTTGCGCTGGCGGCGTGGCTCGCCGCTTCTGCGATGGTCGCCGTGCTGGCGGCGCTCGGCGGTGTCGGCGCGCTGCTGGTCGCCATCCACGGCTTGCGGCAGCCGACGCGGCTGCCGCAAGTATCACGCGAGCAGCGCGACAAAATATTGCAGCAGGCGCAGGCGGCCGCACGCGAGGCGGGGATGAAGGCAGCGTGGGTTGCCGGCTGGGAGCAGGGCTGGGCCGCGGGCTGGAAAGAGCGCGACTGAAGCGCTACATCAGCCGTAGCTGCGGCTGCGCGAAGTGGCCGTCGGCGGCGAGGTCGAGCGCGCTCGACATGAAAGAGTCGTCGCTGATAATCGGCTGGAGTTCGCTGAATGGCACCGCGGTCGAGATGAAACGGGTGCGGCCGTGGCGACCGAGGCTGGCGACGCGCGCCGAGATGACGCCCTGCATGTCCAGCTCGGAAATGATGCCGCCGATGCGGCGCTGCGTCAGCGCGTCGAGTTCGAAGCGGTTGCACATGCGGTAGTAGGTATCGTAGACGTCGCCGGTGGTCTGCCGGTCGAGCCGCGACTGCGACTCGTTGGCGAGTATCGATGCGAGCACCGCCTTGTGCTGCAACGGCAGCTGGAGCACCATCTTGCGCACCTGGTCCTGCTCCATCATGCTCTCGGCGCGGTCGACATAGTCGACCGTCACCGGCCGCGAGCCGTCGCGTTCGGCCATCTCGGCCGCGATGCGCAGCAGGTCGAGCGCCTTGCGGGCGTCGCCGTGCTCCTGCGCGGCACGGCCGGCGCAGAGCGAGAGGACCTGCGGGTCGAGCGCTCCTTCGTGGAATGCCTGCCCGGTGCGCTGTTCGAGGATGTCGCGCAGCTGTAGCGCGTTGTAGGGCGGAAAAGTCAGCGATTCCTCGCCGAGGCGCGACTTGACGCGCGGGTCGAGGAAGGTGGTGAACTTGGTGTCGTTGGAGATGCCGATGAGCGACATACGGGCGTTCCCGAGGTCGGCGTTGATGCCGGTGAGGTGGTAGAGCACCTCGTCGCCCGATTTCTTCACCAGTGCGTCGACTTCATCGAGCACCACCAGCGCGATGCCGCCCGCCTCCTCCGCCTTGCGGCAGAGCGCCGCGTAGACCTGCTCCAGTCGCCAGCCGGTGTGCGGAATCGAGTCCTCCCAGTTGGTGGTGTAGGTCTGCCCGATATTGGCGAGGATGCCATAGGGCGTGTTGACCCGCTTGCAGTTGATGTGCGCGGTGTGGATAGCCCCCCCGTTAGCGGTGACCTTGTCCTTCAGCTGGTCGCAGATATACCTGGCGACCGCGGTCTTGCCGGTGCCGGTCTGCCCGTAAATCAGGATGTTGCTCGGCCGCGAACCTTCTAGCGCCGGGCGCAGGATATGCGCCACCTGGTCTATCTCGTCGTTACGGTGCGGGAAGTCCTTCGGAATGTAGTCTGAGGAGAGCACGCCGCGGTTGCGGAATATGCGTCCTTCGCCCGCGAGGGCGTCGAAAACGTTACGGGAAGCTTGCGCTGACTGCATTAGTGGGAACCCGCTCAACCGCGGGACCGCAGGTATAGCAGTCCGCGTATAAACGCTGTGGACCGGCGCGGCGCGGGGTGCTGATTTTTAACCCCCCTCTCGCCGCCGCGGCCGGCTGTCCGGGGCGCAGGTGGAGCGCGACTAAATACCGGCCGCCGCGCGTTCTCGAGGGCTTCAGCGAGGGAGGTTGACGCGGAGCAATTTCCAGCGCACGCGCCCCTCCGCGACAAGCGCCTCGAGCCGCCGCTGGACCGCGGTCGGCCGTGCGTTGCCTGACTTGACCTCGACAAAGACGATTTCGCGCGGATTGCCTTCCGCGAGCCCGGGGAAGACGACCAGGTCGACCGGGCTGCCGAGGAAGCGCGCTTCCGTGGGGTCGGCGGGGAAGTCGGGCAGGAACGGCGCCAGCTGCTCGGCGAACTTGCCGCCCAGCACGCTGCGCGAGCGGCTGATGGCCACCTGCTCTAGCTGCCGCTTCCGCAGCCGCCACACCACTTCGCGCCACGCTGCGCCAGCAAACAGCGCTAGCAGCAGCAGGCCAGCGATTTCGAGGGGAGTCATGGCGCGCCAGCCGTGGAGGGGAAAAAGGGACAACTGTTTTGCCGACTCCCCCATTGGGGCTGAACTTGGCCGCGGACGAGCAGGAGGTGGTAGCATGGCTTTCGCAGCGCAACATGCTGCCGTCGCCGGAATTGGTTGAGCGCGTCGTCGCGCATCCCAACGGCCTCGGCTGGCTCGAGCAGTCGCTACTGGCGCTCGATTCGCCGCAGCTTTTCCTCGGCCTCGGCGACCTGCTCCCTGAGCCGGAAGAGCCGACGCCGATTGTCCGCGAGGCGACCGGTGCGCTGCCGCCGGTCATCATCCAGCGGCAAATCGGGCGCACCCGCGCCGACGGCCAATTACAGAGCTATGTCGCGCTCTTCAACGACCGCTTCCGCACGCTGGCGCGGCTGGTGCGACGCGACCCGGCGATGCGCGACGCGAGCGGGCTGCGGCAGGTCGACCCCGACGGCGAGAGCACGGTGGTCGGGATGGTCGCCGAGGTGCGACAGCTGCAGGGCGGCCGCGTGCATGCGGTGCTGGAGGACCCGGACGGCCGCCTGGCGGTGATGTTTGGCGAGGCGGACGAGGCGAGCCACAACCTGCTGCACGACGAGGTTATCGGGATTTCGGGCCGCCTGAGCCGCCGCGGTGACATGCTGTTCGCCAACGGCCCCATCGTACGCCCCTACCAGGGTCGCGCCCGCGAGCCGGGGCGCGCGGCGGAGCCGTGGACCGCGCTCTTCATCTCCGACCTGCATATCGGCAGCAACACCTTCCAGCAGGCGCAGTGGGACCGCTTCGTGGCGTGGCTGAATGGTGACGTCGACTACCACCGCGAGTGGATTCCACGCCCGGGCTACCTGGTGCTGGCGGGCGACGTGGTTGACGGCATCGATGCCTACCCCGGGCAGGAGGCGGAGCTGGAGATTACCGACGTCTGGGAGCAGTATGCGGTGATGCAGCGCGAGCTGGAGAAGCTGCCGCCCGACATTCAGGTCATCGTCCTGCCGGGCAACCACGACGCCGTGCGGCTGATGGAGCCGCAGCTACCGCTGCCGGAGCGCGTGCAGGAGCGCTACCCGCCCGGCGTCACCTTCACCGCCAACCCGGCTCTGCTCGACCTGGCCGGGGTCAATGTGCTCTGCTACCATGGCAAGTCGTTCGACGACCTCGTGAGCCTGCGCGACCTGACCTACGACAAGCCCATCCTGATGATGAAGGAGCTGCTGCTGCGCCGCCACCTGGCGCCGATTTACGGCGGCAAGACCCCGCTCGCGCCGGAGGATCAGGACCACATGCTGATTCGTGAAATGCCCGACATCTTTGTCACCGGCCACGTCCATTCGTGCGGGGTCGAGCGGCATCAGGGGATGCTGCTGCTCAACCCGGGAACCTGGCAGTCGCAGACCGACTTCCAGCGCATGATGGGCTTCCAGCCCGACCCCAACCGCGCCATCGCGGTCAACTTGCAGAGCTTCGAGACGCAGGTATTGGACTTCAACACTTAATACCGGCCCAAGCGTGCACGGCCGATGAAGATCCTGGTCACCGGCATCGGCGGAAATATCGGCATGGACCTCGCGCGCAGCCTGCGCCAGGCGGGGCACGCGGTCGTCGGTACCGACATGGACCCGCGCAACCTGCTCATCGGCAAGCAGGTCGCCGACGCGGTGCACCCCGCACCGCCGGCGCGCGACCCCGGCTACTACGATGCGCTCAACGCGATTATCGCCGACGAGGGCATCGGGCTGGTGCTCTGCAACCCGGACGGCGAGCTGGGGCTGGTTTCGCCGCAGCGCGACCGCCTTGCGGCGCCGCTCTTCGCGCTGCCGGAGAGCCTCGTTGCGACTTTCCTCGACAAGGGGCGCACGGTCAAGTTCCTCGACGGGCTGGTGGCGACTCCGCGCACGCTCGCAGTGCGCACCGCAGCGGACCTCGCGCACGCCTTCGACGAGCTGGAGCCGCCGCTCTGGCTGCGCGCCGCGTCGGGCGCGGGCGGCCGCGGGTCAATCCTGGTGCGCGAGCTGGACGAGGCGACGGCGTGGCTGCATTACTGGCGCGAGCGGCGCTGGAAGTGGCTGGTGCAGGAATACCTGCCGTGCCGCAATTTCAACTGGACCGGCATCCTGTGGGAAGGCGAGCTGGTTACCTCCGGTTCGTCGGAGCGGCTCGACTACCTGATGGCAGCCGCGGCGGTCTCCGGCATCACCGGCAACATTCGCACCGGCCGCACGCTCCACGACGAGCGGCTCAATACCATCGGCGCCGCAATCTGCGAACGACTCGACGGCTCGGGCACGGTCTCGGTTGACCTGCGCGAGGACCGCGACGGCCGACCACTCGTTACCGAAATCAACGCTCGCTTCGCGGCGCGCCCCTGGCTCTACACCGGCGCCGGCGCCAACTTTGCCGCCGCGATTGTCGACCTTGTTGAGGGGCGCCGGCCGCAAATGCCGCAATTCGACGCGCCGCGGGCCGGTATGCTCGAAATCCGGCAGGTCGATGCCGAGCCGGTCATCGTCCCCGAAGCGGAGCTGGATGACTACCGTTTCAGCACCGAGTCATAGAGCCGCGCCAGCCGCTCGGCAGCCGCGTCCCAGTGGAATCCCGACTCAGCCAGCGCGCGGCCGCGGCGTCCCATCGCGTCGCGCGTGGCAGGGGAGTCGCGCAGCTCGCGGGCGCTGCGGCGCAGCGCCCGCCAGTCGCCCCACGCGAAGGTGGCGCCGATTTGTTCGTCGGCGACAAAATGCCCCATCAGCAGCTCGCTGCAGGTAATGACCGGTACGCCGGCGCACATCGCTTCGAACAGCTTGTTGGGTGCGCTGAGCCGGCTGTTGAGGTTGGCTGGGTCGAGCGCCATCAGCACCGCGTCCGCTTCCAGCGTCAACCGTGCCACATCGCCGGGCGGGACCGGGCCGAGGTAGCGGCTGTGGCGCAGCCGCCGGCAGAGCCGTTCGAGCTGCGGCACCAGCGTTCCGAAGCCGCCAATCTGAAACTCGACGTCGCGCAGCCCTTCGATAGCGAGCGCGGTTTCGAGGATTCCGCGCGACGGCCGTTTCTCGAGGACACCTATATAAAGAACTTTTAGCTGTTTTCCGGGTTTCCGTGCCGCGATCGTCGCGGCTGGATAATCCTCCAGCCGTTTCAGGTTGCCGACCAGCGCAACCCCGTCGCGAACCAGCTCCGGCTGCGGCAGTTTCAGGACTGCGAGCGCTTCCTCCAGCGGCGCGCTGAACGGCGCGCCGCCCCCCTCGTGTCGCATCGCGGTCAGCCGTGCGAAGCCCTGCGGTCCCGCTGCCAGCACGCCATCGCAGCGGCGCAGCAGCCGCGCCTCGAGCTGGTGCAGCCGCAGCGCCGCACGGTGCGATACGGCGCCTTCGACCAGCGCCGGATAATTCTCGTGGCAGTCGTAGACCAGCGGCGCGCGCAGCAGTCGCGCCGCAAACAGACCGAGCGGCAGCGTGTCGAGGTCGTGCGCGTGAATTACGAGATCACCTCCCCGCAAGGCAATAATCCGCCGCAGACACCAGCACCAGAAGCGCGGCAGCTCGCGCACGAACGCCAGCGGTGCGTTGAGCGGGCAGGCGCGCCGGTAGCGCACGAGGCGCCCCCACCCGGCCTGCGCTTCGCAGTCGCTATCACCGTCGCGGTCCCATGCCAGCAGCGTCACTTCGTGGTCCAGCGCAGCGAGCGAAGCGGCGGTGTCGGCGACGACCGGCTCGGGCTGCGCGCCGCTGGTGAGGCGGGTGCGCAGCATCACGACATGGGCCACGCCGCGGGAGCCTGCGCCGGTTAAAGAGCGCGTTGCTACGGGCGAGCGAGTTCAGCGGCGACGAACTTTTCGCGCGTTTCATCGTCGGTGGCGAGCACGATGCGATGCAGCGCGGCTACCATCTGTGCGATGCCGGCGACGCCTTCACGGTAGTTCTGTACAGGCGACCGCGCTCCCGACTCGATAATCGCCTCGGCCGCCAACTGTCCGCTCTCGATGGCCAGCCGGATGCCCTCCCCCGAGAGTGGGTTGCAGAGCCCTGCCGCGTCGCCGACGAGCAGCGCACCCGCAGCGTCGAGCCGCGGTTCCCCGAAGGGGATTGCCCAGCCCTCCTGCTGGACCACTTCGCCGAGCTTGGCTATGCCGTTCTGCTCGAGCCATTCGCTGAAGCGGTCGAGCGATGGCATCAGGTCGGTCCGTTCCTCCTCAGTCATCCCGCTCCCGATCTTGAGCAGCCCGCCCTTCGGTACGGTGTAGGCGTAGAACGGGCTGAGCATCCCGGCGAAAACGCAGTGGAAGTCGGCCGGCAATTCACCAGCGACCCGCACCAGCCGCTGGCCGACGAGCATTTTCGGCGCGGCCGCGTCTGGCGCGAGCCTGCGCCGAACCAGCGAGTGGACTCCGTCACCGCCCACCAGCTGTGCAGCCGTTGCTTGCCGCTCCTTGCCACGCTGGCTGTAGCTGATGCTGAATCCGCCGTTCGCTTCCACGTCCGAAACCCGCGCGTTTTGTCGCACGGTCGCGCCCGCGAGCGCCGCACGGTCGCGCAGCCACTGGTCGAAATGGTCTCGCTTCACGTTGAGCAGGCGACTCTCCCGCACGCGTCCGCCGTTCGCCTCGCCGCTCGGGGGGGTGTAGCGCAGGCGAAGCTCCCCCTGCTCCGCCAGCACCTCGGGCGGCAGCGGGGCGCCAAACACTTCCTCGATGAGTTCCTCGGTGATTTCGGGCAGGATTCCGCCGCACGGCTTGTGCCGCAGTGTCCCGCCGCGCTCGAGCAGCAACGTCTCCAGTCCCGCCGCGGCCGCTGTTGCGGCCACAGCGGCGCCCCCGGGGCCGCCACCGACCACGATTAGGTCCCACTCCAGGGGCATCAGTGCCTCATACGCTGAAATTCCGCTCGGCGCTGGCATGCTGGTCGGCGGTCGTAGTAGGCGTCGTGGGTTGAATGAACCTGGCGTTGAATTCCGGGTTGACGTTGTCCATTACCGCCTCCAGCAGCGGCAGCTTCAGGTCCGCCTGCGCCTCGAAGGTGCCAGCGTACGCCTCGCCCTCCTCGCCCAGCTGGTAGCAAGTCTTGCCAACGATATCCAGCACCACGCCGGGAATCCCGGCGTCACGGAACGCCTCGTTGCGCTTGATGAAGAACGCCTCGCAGGCGCAACCAATCCAGGACTTGACGCCTTGCGCCTTCATTTCAGCGAGTGTTGCCTTGAGATGCTTGAACTTGACGATGGTGACCGCTTCCAGCCCATTCTCCCGCGCCATGCGGTAGGCATCACCCATACTACAGAGACCGCACTCGTCGCATCCCTGCTTGAAGCGGTAGTCGCAATCAGGCAGCTTTGCGCAATAGGGGAGCAACATGACGGTCGCGTCCGACATCACCTGCTCGATGCTCTTGCCTTCGGGAACGTTGACAGGATAGACCGAGCTCGAGTCCGCCTCCGCAATCCCGATGCCACTGTAGGTGGTCTGCTCCAGCGCAAGCTTGACCGCGTCGCAGAAATCCCCCGGGGTGAGCCCGACCAGATCCACCTTGTGCTTTTCGAAGAAGCGCATGATGACCGGGCGCACCTGGGGAAACGGGGTGTTCATCAACTCCGCCTCCAGGTCCATGATTGCCCGGCGGGGATTGATGAAGAAGTCGCCCGTAATCAGGACCTGCCGCAGCCACGAGCGCTTGACGTCGACCGCGGCGTGAATGCGCAGCATCCCTCCCGGTCGCTTGTGGATTGAAGTGTAGATTTGCTTGTCCTCGGCCGGCGCCGTGATGGCGTTTATCCAGTCGTCAGACTCGATTTCAGGCAGTTTTGACGCAAATCGCTCCTGCTCCCATGCCGTCAGCTCGCCGGTTTCGAACTCGATTTCGAAGGCGTGCGCGAAGGCGCTGGCGAGCGCCGCCTGGATTTGCTCCCTCGCGGGAACCTGCGACAGCAGGTCCGAAAGGCAGGAGACCCGCTCGCGAGCGGTCTCGAGCCCTCGCGGCGTGAGTTTCTCGTTCGGAATGCGTAGCGCCAGCAGCATCGCCTCGATGTCGAACTCGACCAGCACCGTCCCCTGGTAGAGGAAGACCCCGTCGTCGGCGACCCCGCCGGTGCCCGAGATTTTGCGTCCCTCGACCTCAATGTCGTTGCGCGGCCTGAACTCCGCCGCCACCCCGAGTTCCTGCAGGCCGGCGGCGGCCGCCTCGCAGATGGTACGGGTCAGCCCGGTCATGTCCCGGCCCGTAAAATCGTCGAGGGAGCCGACCAGTTCCCACCCAATCTGGGTCGCGTCAAAGTAAATCGCGCCGCCGCCAGTCAACCGCCGGTTGATATCGACACCATGCTCCGCGCACCAGTCAACCCG
>CEPX01013207.1_pt1 | contig 13089 bp, 22 predicted proteins | sample 361361 | NCBI WGS metagenome assembly CEPX01 (sample SAMEA2619974, study PRJEB7988) | marine metagenome | biome: marine biome (ENVO:00000447); feature: mesopelagic zone (ENVO:00000213) & marine oxygen minimum zone (ENVO:01000065); material: "saline water (ENVO:00002010), including plankton... | reverse complement strand
TAATTTATAAATTAATTTAAACAATCTAAAATGTAACCACAAAGGTAAAACTATTCTTTTACCCATCCCATCCTCCTTATCTGTTCCTTCCAATCCTTCGGCCAACTCGGCATATCTGGAAACTTCTCGTCTATCAGCCAAGCAAACTCATGGATCATATTAGGCTCCCTATTATTCAACCAATGCTCCGCACTCCAATTAGAAGCTTCTACAGTCCCCCCCGGAAACTTATACATCCTTCCAAACCTATTCCCTTTGTGTAGGTGAGCGTACCACGTTTTTTTATTTACCTTAACTGCTCCCCCGCCCAACCAAGTCTTAAATCCCAACTCCTGACTTTCCTGCGCGAACTGTCCGTACCCTTCTTCTTTAAATCCTCCAAATATATTCTCAAAATAATTCTTAGTCATAAAGTAGCAAGAGCCTTGCATCGAAGGCGTGTCGTCAATAAGATAAGTTGGCGCAGGATATTCCATTTTATTTACTCTTTCCGGACGCTTCCAGGGTACTCCGTGCATCCCGTCGTCGTGAGCTTTGCCCTTGCGCGGAAAATCCAGATACATATAGTCAATAGGATATTTATTGTCCCTCCGCTTCTCTATAGCCCAATTATCAACGTCTAGAGCATATCGCCTCGGTATCTGTACCCAAAACTCGTTCTTATGATTTTCAATTAGTATCCTTCCAAAATTCTCGCCAAAAGCACAATGATCGTCGCATTTCATAATATATTCTCCTTTTGCCATCCTTACGCAACTATTTACCGCTTGCCTCAACCCGATAGGAGAGTTAGGATGTATATAGTGAACCCGCTTGTCCTCAGACAAAGGCTCCGGCCACTTCTCGTCAACATTTACTATTACTTCGACCTCACAGCCAGCGTTCTTTAAAACGTCATCAATAGTTTGCGCCGTGAAAGGCGAATTGCGGTTAGGTATGCAGACAGTTAGTTCAGTCATTTAATTTGCTTCTTTGCATTTCTTCCTTTACTATCCAATCGTTAGCCTCAAGATCGCCGTCATTTACAGACCAAGTGTGAAACTTTCCCTTAGTAAATATTACCAACCAGCCATCTTTGACTAAACAAAAATCTTTATTACCCCACGCTATTCTAGTAATGCTCTTGCCATTAATAACTTCTTTGATAGCGTCTGGGAAAGACATTGTTATAGACTGTCCAGGCTTTCTTACAGGTGTAAGTGATACTTTTTCATCTACTGACTGCGGTGTATTCGCTAATGTAGGTGGTTGATCGTTTCTTGTATTATCCATATTACTCACTCTCCTTTCTTTTAGATTGAGAGGCGCTTACTTCTAGTTCTCGAACAAGACGTATATATTCATTAATAGCGGAGCGGACATTTTCACTGATTGTTCCCTCGGATTCTTTTAAGAAGTTATATGCCTTTTCGCTTATATAGACATTAATCCTTTTTAGCGACATGAGTAGATATTACTCTTTTATTTGAAATATGTCAAAAGAAGCTTATCGGAGAGCTATATATACCATATCATCGCCATTATTATCACAAATTCCGTATAGCCTGTTCAAATTATCTATTGGAAGCCAGTCTGTATCTTGTCCCGCGTCTAACTCATATCCTGACGTTTCATCCGTTGTCCCGTCTGGTACAGTAACACCAGAACCTCCAAGATATACATTACCAGAATTACTCGCCAAAGCGCGGATCTTAACCATAGCGCACTCAACATTTGGAAGTTGAAATGCTGTCTCTCCTCCTTGGATCTCTCCTGAGACTGCTGTTTTAAGGGCTTGTTTTATATAGTTCATATTTTATTAAGGAAATGATATTGACGCGCTCGGACTTGCGCTCGCTGATGGCGATAGTGATGCTGATGGACTGTACGACGCGCTGGCGGAAGCGGATTCACTAGCTGATGGGCTTGCACTTCCTGACGGGCTAAGTGAGGCCGAGGCCGATTTACTGGCGGAAGCTGATGGGCTGAGAGATGCGCTAGGTGATAGCGATGCGCTGCTGGAAGCCGATGGACTGAGAGATGGACTCTCTGACGCTGACGCGCTCGCGCTTTCAGACGCGCTACCCGACGCCGATGGGCTAAGAGATGCGCTAGGTGATAGCGATGCGCTAGGACTGAGGGACGCTGACGCTGACGCTGAGCCAGAAGCTGACGGCGATAATGACGCTGAGCCAGAAGCCGAGCCGGATGCGCTAGGACTGAGCGAAGCGCTCGCGCTGGCCGAACCAGACGCGCTACCCGAAGCGGAAGCTGAACCGCTAGGACTCTGCGATGGTGATGGGCTTGGCGAAGCGGAAGCGGAAGCTGATGGGCTGAGACTCTGTGATTCTGACAAACTCGCCGATCCGGAAGGCGATGGCGATACGCTGGCCGAACCAGACGCGCTCGCTGACGGACTCGGTGAAGCTACCTCTGGGGTCGGTAGTGTCCAGATAGCAGCGTCGCTCGTACCCGTATTGACGTAAGCATTACCCCCAGTCTTAGTTAATAAATAAAAGATAGCTCCCTGCTTAAATCCTGAATCCCCAGTAGGAAGACTATCTCCCTCCGCTTCCAGAATATTATCTGTAGATAATCGTTTTTCATTAGTCGGCCCCTGAACCAACTGTGTATCCCACCGCAATACTCTATTATTAAGGTAAGGATCAAGCGCCGTTAAGAAATTCGCCTCTCCAGTAGAGCGCAACCCACTATCTATAGCTTCGATCCTTGTAATCTCTGCTTGTGTGTCTTTTGGTAAATCTTCTTTTATTAAAAATATGGCCATGTTTTTATTCCATTAAAAAAAGCCCTTGTCTTAAAACCTAACGCTTGATATTGAGCTTTAGGCTTAAGCTTTAGGCTTTAATAGCTTCTAATTTATTTATTTGTTAAAACTTCGCGAATGTTACTACTGCTGAATTACGTACGTGATCTTTAACCTTTGCTCCGTACACGAACAAGTCTTTGTATGCTGTACCGAAGTCGCCGATTAAGTCTTCTTCCATTCTAGCGTCAAGTACTTTCTCCGCAAAAGTCATCCACATTGGATGTCCTGCTAACATGTAGTACCCATCTGTATTGTCGCCAGTTAGTCGGTTTGACATATACATATGGAAGCCTTGTAACATTCCCATATATCCTTTTTTAACAAGATCCTGGTATGCTTCGTCTACATGTAGTACAACTCCTGTTCCCTGAGTAAGGATCGTGTAAAACTCTGGAGGGCAAATTAGATATCTGTCTGTGTCTGGTACTGCCGTGTAGCCATTCTTCTCTGCCAAGTCCAGGAATTGTTTCATCGTTGCAACTTGGTTTAGGATATTTGCAGCCGTTATAGTAAGAACCGTGGCTGCCTGTACTTCATAAGTTGCTGTAGCTGCAATTGCTCCACCTGTGTATTGGGAAGCTACGTCGTCTAGATCATCTTCAATAGTAATTTCAGTTGTGCTTGTGAAGGCTTTAACTCTGTACCATGTTGAATGCCCGTTTGCCTTAAATGGTCTGCCAACCATCGCGGAAGTAAAGGTCGTTCCTGAGCCAGTTACAACTCCTGTAGTTACTGCTACTTCTACAGTCCCGCCCGTTTCACTCGTTCCGATCCAGTTTCCAGAACCTACATCTGGGTATAGGCCAAATGCAAAGCTGTCCATATTTTTAAGTCGCTCATTACCCACCTGTGTAACTATAGTAGGATGCGGATCCTTGATGTAAGAGAGCCATTTTGCCAGTGTTTTCTCTTTCCAGTAGAAAGATTTGTACTGGTCAATTGTAAGCTGTCCGTTATTTTCGGTTAAAGCGTCTGCTGTAAGAGCTGCATCCGCGTAAGTTTTTTCAGAAATTTTATCAAAGTCTAGTATGTTAAGGAGAGAACCAACCCCGTTTATATCACCTTCGTAGTCGCGATTAACAACAACATCAAGCAATGATCGGTCATATACCCATTTCATTAACTTGCTTGAGAATCCTTCTGCTAGTTTTGTTCCGTATGCTGACATAGTGGTAAAGTTGTAGATCTACTTTACCGTCCCGATTGGGCTTAGGAGTGTATCTGCTTGTAATGATATCCGTCGAGTTTGTGGCATGTCAACTTGACATGCGTCAAGTATTTTAATCATAATTTAAATATGCTAGATCACAACCTAATATCCCTTCTTAACAGGCACAAACACAAACAAGTGGAAATAGCTAGAATTATGGGGGTTAGCAGACAAAGAATACATCAAATTTTAAAGAATTATAAAACTATTAAATATACTAAAAAAATAAAGAAAATTTTAGAAAATAGATGCAAGATCTGTCAAAATAGCTCCCAAATGCTCCATCATATTGATAATAATCCACACAATAACGATCTAAAAAATATAATTCCTGTATGTAGTCAATGTCATGGAAAATTACATAGAGGAAGAAAGTATGACAGAATTAAACGATATATTACTTATATTTGTCAGACTTGTAAAAAAAAGTTTAATAGAGGTAAGGGATCTGCTTACAAAGGTAAGTTTTGCTCTAGCAAATGTTATGGTGTTTCTATAAGAAACAAAAGCGGACAATGGAGTAAGAATTATTCTGAATGTATTGTTTGTTCAACCACTCAGATAAAACATGTAGGCAAAGGTATGTGCAACAACTGCTATAGCCGACACCTATACTATAAATATAAAAAATAATTAACTCAAATATCAATATCTATCTTCCCATCTTGCAGTAATTGCTTATGTTTTTTCGGATCAGACTGTCTTAATTTTCGCGCTTCCTCAAGACTTATCTTGTCTGATTTAGGCTGTGGTTTATGCTTAGACCCGCCTTTACCCCTCTCAAACATCTTCCCCTTATTCTGCTTTCTACCTGTAGAATTTTCATGTAAAAAAGCAGATACTAAAATATTAAAAGGCACGTTATTATTTGCTTCTGCTATTGCAAATGTGCGGAAAGCTCCAATTTTACCCTCTAGCTCTGGATTATCTATTAACGTCTTGGGATCGTCTGAAAACTTCTCCACTGCTTCGTTCCACTTTTCAATCTTACTTGCTTGATCTTTTGCTTTAGATATTACAGCCCTCCATTTGCGACTTATAACCGCCTCCTTAGCAAGAGTTTTTGCGGTATCATCCATTAAGTCCCAATCGCTAAACTCTGTCGCCATTTCCTCGTCTGTTGGCTCTGGGATATCGTCCGCTTCTACTAAGGCTTTGTTCATTACCCTATTCTTAGCGTGTGTCTTTTGGTTTTCGCGGGCGGAAGCGGATAGCTCTTTCTTTAGATAATCCTTAGCTTCCTCGGATGGATCGGCTTGTTCGGAATCTTCTTCTGGTTCGTCCTCTGGTTCTTCTTCATCATCATCCTCTGGATCTTCTTCGGGTTCTTCGGGAGTTTCCGGTTCTTCTTCCGGTGTTTCTTCTGGGCTTTCCTCGTCGTCTTCCTCTAGGGGAGCGTCCTTTAATTTTTCAGCCTCCTTAATAGCTGCTTTGGTTTCAGCTTCTAATTCTTCTGGGGTAGGTTTAACGTGATTATTTTTTGGTTTTGGCATTTTTCTTTACCGTCTCCTTATCGGAGCTTAGGTTCTCAACTTTTGCGTCGAGTATGCTTTTAAATTCTTCTACTTGCGCTTTTTTAAGGTATGAACGTCTTGCTCGCAGAAAACCAATATCTTTTTCGCTTAATTCCTCTGGGGTTTTTTCGACTATTTCGTCAAATCGTTTCTTCGATCTCTCGTCCATACATGCTACATTAGCAGATATATTCTATTCAAGTCAACCATTCAGCATGCCTTCAATCATATCTTCCAGTTGTTGTTGCGCTTTCTGAGGAGATATTAAAAAACTCTCCATTAATAAGTAATTCTGGAGTCTGGCTTTTAACAATATCTGATTTCTATTTTCAAACTTAAATATCCAAATACGAATAAATTCAGGCTCTTTTATTAGTTCCCGCTCTACCGACTCTCGCATGGATATAATATAGTCCCGCCACTTATCAGGAGATAGTTGCGCTTTTTGCACTTTATTCAACATCTCAAAGTAAGTAGCTTTCTCAAGTTTGTTGAAGTTCTCTACCTTAATCCCAAATTTTTCTTCGATTCTTTCTGTTATGCTCATATTTGCATAGATTGTTTATTTATTGAGTAGGTTGATTGACGGGAGTTGGAGGCGGTTGCCCCTGTACCCCTGCTTGGTCTATTGTACCACTTGGTAGGAGTGCTGGATTTTGCTTCTCAAACAACATAATGTCTGTTATCTCGTCCGGTGTTAGGTCTGCAAACTCTAAGAATTTCCTATTAGCAATCTCTCTCAACTTAGGATTGGTTGGCATATTTGCCAATGCAAGGTTTAATTTATTGAGTGAATCCGTATCTTTTGCTTTCTTCTCGTCTTGACTCCAAACCTTAGCCCTATACCCCGCTTCTCTCATATAATCGTTAGTCGTTATTTCTCGCTCGTAAATATCGTTAGTATTTTTACCTTCCTTATAAATCTTAACCGCGTCTATTTTTTCCGGCGCTGCCTCAATTAGCTTTAGATACGTCATAGCTCTCTGCTTCCAAGCCTGTGTATAAAACTTACTCATACCTTGAGTTCTTTCTGTAGCCTCATTTAATACTGCATTTATCTCAAACTTGGTTTTATCGCCTGGAGTAGTCGCGCCCTGTTTTGACGCTGTAGCTCCAGTCGCTTTCTCCACTGTGTCTACAACATACTGCATTTCATCTAACGATTCAGACAAATCGGGTATATCAACCTTTTGCATAACGTCTGATGGTTTACCAGGTACGGGATACCAACCCCAAGGTTTCGCTTCAAAAGTACCTGGTACAAACCCTTCTGCTTTAATCGAAGCATCGTAATAGTGCATACCAAAGTTTCTAAGCGTCCTGTTTTCCACAAGCTGACTAAACCATGAGTTCACTATTTTATTCGGAGTTCTGGCTACATCCGCTATCCCGTCAGTCCAAAAATCCTGTTTATCCACATCATCCCCCCAAGTGTGATACCTGTAGTGATTTCTCCACCAGTTATCCTTTGTTACGCCAATTATTTCCTCTTGAGGCTTCTTACTTAATATAGCCTGATCTTCTGCTTCCACGTACACAAATATTTGCTCTGGTAACGTCTTACCCTCGTATTTCTCGTTTGCTCTAAATACATAATGCACAGTAAGCTCAACATAAGTCTCGCCCAAAACCGGATCGTCAATATCTGTTACGCCCAGATCAGCCATCTTCTGGTTCTTCTGCTGTAGAGAATTTTCGTTATCCTTTGCCTTAATAATACCCAGTTTAGTCTCAAAAAAGTCTACAAGTGTTTTAACCTCTTTCTGGTCGTAGTCTGGGTCATCCACAAGACTACTTAGAGGTTTAAATATATGCTGATGAATCAAGAACCTTGAAGAATTTAAGTCGTAAGGGTTCATAAAGCGATCCACAAGAATATCCTCTGGATCTTCAATATCAAAGATTATCTTTCCGTCCTCTATTTGCCAGGAATCAAATGTCCTGCCAAAAAAGAAGTCTTGCTTTTTATCTACTACATCTTGAATTTCCGCGTTGTTTGTCTCAAGCGTCCACTTCCAATGCTCGTTCTGGAAGACCTCTGCCTCTTTGTCATTATCCAGACTCTCAAACTGAATAACGGGTAGATCATCAACGTCCTTAAGGAGTGTACGCAAGACTGTTTTCATAAGTGGAAGGTTTACCGATTGGCGTTGCGTAAGCCTATTAACCTGTACTTCGTCTCTGTATAATTCGTAATTCTCGCGCCAGGGTTCTATTCGTCTTCTTTTATATTCAAAGCCCGTAGCCTTGTTGTTTACGAGCATCTGTAACTCCAAGTTTTCGTCTATTGCATCAGCCATAATTAAAGGTTAGACTATAATTTTAGTGCAAGGCAAGCTATCCTACTCCTGGTATATATGGTTTTACTCCGCCTGTGTCTTGAGATTGATACTCCCCTCTTTTTTGGAGAGGATCTAAACCATAACGAACAGCGTCCATCGTGTGGTTAAGAAAATCCTGCGGTTCATTGATAATATTTTCCTCCTTATCCTTCATCCATAAATAATTCCTATACTCTTTAATTATATTCGTTGATTGCTTAGTAACGGATATTCTTTGATCCTGAACAAAGTTGATTCCTTGAAGAACCGATCCTTGTCCTTTTTGACTAGGGACTATATTCTTATAACCATAATCCTTAATTTCGTCAATACTTTTAGGTTCGGCGCTATCTGCAATTGTTAAAACCATCTCCTCGGCTTTTAACCTCTCAGCTATTTCTCTATTTTTAAGGCCAAGCTCGTATAGAAGCTCATCAAATATGTATCCCCCATCGTATTGATAAATATCAACAATCGCTGTCGGATCATTAGAATAACCAAAGTCTAATCCACGACGATAAAGTCTCGCTTCGTGCGGCATCTCGTCAATAATCTTCCAGCCAGTATATATCCTGTTCTCTACTTCGCCTAACAATCCCAAACCATATACGCGCCACCAGTTTTTATTTGATTTTCTTGACTCAATAGACCCAACTATCCTTTCATCCAACGCCTCGTTATCTTTATATGTAAGAGTTACAAAATCTTTCTCTACATCTTGGTTCGGCTCTACTTCCTCGTACCACCAAAACTCGTTTTCGGGATTCCAGTCTAGCCAGATAACCTCTTTTGTTCGGACTTCCATCTGGGTATAGGCGTTGTAGGTTATATGATTGGCTTCGTTTATAAATAAAACGTCGCGTCTTGCTCCTTTTACCTTCTCCCACGATTCAACTGAAAAGAACTCTATAATCGTTCCCGTTTCAAATTTATATGTCGAATCTGTCCTATTCCATAATCTGTCGTTATAATAATTGTGCGACTGCATTATATTCAGGAAATCTCTCATCGCTCCTTTTTTAAGGTGAGGCATAGACTCTGACACTATAGAAACTGTTTTATTTTCCTGGGTTTGAGCGTACTGGATAAGGAGAAGAAGAATCGAGATAGTTTTAGACGCGGACGTTCCCCCTGCAATACCTCTTATTCTTTTATTTAGTTTCTGGAGCTTCTGGGTTGCTGTTGTTCGTTGAAACATTTCCTAAGATAGGTATCGGTTTGCCCTTTGTAGTATGGTCGCGTTCTGACTTCTCTATTGGAGAAACACCAAGCATTTTAAGTTGAGATTCCCACATCCTCCAATCGTCTTTACCAACTTCTTGCATCTTGTCTGATTTTCTTTCAATAGCATCACTAATTGCTTTTCGTGCTTGTGGTAGTTTTTTCCATGCGTGTATTGTAGAGTTATCAACTCCTAATACTTTGGCTACCTGAACCCAATGCCCGATAGCGCTTCCTTTAATTTTCTCGATAAACAAATCAAACTCTTCTTTTTTGTACGGTTCTGTTGGATTTGTTGGATTTTCTGAATTGTCGGTGTTTTTATCCGTCATAATTTTTTGTAAGCCTCCTCGCTCATATTATACAACTTTCCTCAACATGACATAAAAGCTTTTATTCGAGGTTGTATACACTCGCCTTATATATCCCTTGCGAATTAAAACATTAATAGAATAGACTGCCGTGGAAGATTTAATGTTTCGTTTCTCCATTTCCAAAAGAATATCCTTATGAGGTAGGGGGGTTTTATTGTTTTCTACCCATTTGCCAAAGAAGCGCATTACACTAGTCTGAGCGTCTGTAAGCTCGCTGTAGTTCTCATAGACAGTTTTAGCGGACATCTTGAGAGATTATAACATTTCTCACAGCCCCCGCAAGCCCCCTTAAATTTAGTTCAGGTAGGTATGTACCTAACTTACTTTAACTCGTAAATGGGTTTTTGCGCTCTAGCCTTATTTTTCTTCTTTGCTCGACAAGAAACACAACGCTTTGGTTGAAAGTAACCTTTTTCCTGATAAAACCTTTGCTCTCCGGCTGTCCAGATAAATGTGTCGCCACAAATACAAATTAAAGCTACGTCTTCAAATTCATCCATAAAATTGTTTTATTTTGTCTATCGTTTGCTCTATTAAGCGTAGGATATTCCTTATTGCGTCTTCTGTCGAAGATGTCCTCTCCTCTAGCTTTTCAAGTCTCTCGTCAACTTCTTTTTTGTAATTAATAAATTATTCTTGCATATCAATCGGTATGGTAGCGTTACTTCCTCCAGCAAGAGTTGGGGAACTCGCGAAAGACTTTGTAACCCCACCATACCTTACAAATATTCTAGCAAATAACCTTAGTTGTTACTACCTCATTTTTTGTAACTATATTCCCAACTTCTCCCTAATTAAAACAAAAGGCAAGAGTGTGTAAGCACCCGCGTATGCTACTACAATAAGTAGCGCTCCTGCAATGAGTCTAAATATGCTCATATGGTCTCACCTCCTTACCTAAGCTGAACCCTACTATCCCTAAACTTCTTCTCCTTTACTTTACCATATTCCTCAAGCTCTCCTTTTTCTACTGCAAGCTCCCTTATTATCTTAAATGCGTAGGAGCGAGAGATACCGTGGCTACCGGCAATCTTAGCTATAGACCTATCAGTCGTCATATACTCCTTATACATCTTCTCCTTTGTTTGTTGGTCTAGTTTGGGCATATTATTAATAGTATTGCCTAATTGTCTGCTCTTCTGTTTCAACTTCTTTTTTTGATTTTCCACAATTTTTGCATTTATATTTTGTAGTCGTGATAAATTTCCTAATAAAAATACCCGTTTCAAATTTTCCAAATTTCTTGCCAATTATTTTTACATCTTCACTTATATCAATTTTTGAAAATTTATGGTCATCCCAAATGAAAAACAAAAATTCTCTTTTACACATATTCACATCTGTTTTTTGGTCTAGTTTAGGCATGATCGTCTTCCTCTGTTGTTTCAGCCCACTTTTCAAATTCGTTTTTACTATAATGCTCTTTTCTATTAACTTGCTTCTGTAAAATACTCATACGAGATATTACCTGTTCCCTGATATCGTCTGGCAAATCTCCTCTACCACTTAAATATATAGTTTGTTTATCTGTTAAATCTGGTATCATTGATTACACCCCCAATTCATCTTTCCTTAACAGATTGTTCAACCGTTATTAATCTTGCCATTTGCCCCCTGGGGTTTTTTATATTTGAATTGTGCATCTCATGCAAAGTATCAAACTCTTTTAGCGCCCATTCTCCATCCGTATGATTAAAGTTTCCCGTTCCCGAATGATAAATAATAAAATATCTTTTCTTAATTGTTTTCATTATCCATTTTCACCCCCAATTCTTCCCTTCTTTTATCATAGTCTTTTAAAGCTTGGTTGTAGCCCATATCTCTTTGAACTTCTATTTTGTCTCCTACTGAACCTATAAACTTAAAATTGTCTATTTCCTTCTCCTCCCCCCTCACCGCCTCAACAGCCTCCTTTGCCATGCGAAGAAGGAGTGGCTGTACTTTTCTAGCCCACTTTCTGTCCTGCTCTTTTTCTTCCTCACTCAATTGACTATAAGGCTTCCACAATTTCCTCCAACGCTCAACTCTTAACGCTGAAAGATTTTCTGTTTTTGCAATTGACTTGCTCCATGAAACCCATTGCTCGTGTTCAAGCTCAGCTAACTCCTTCACCATCTCCCCCGCTAATTGTTCCGCTGTTTTTGGTTTAGTTTGATTAGTCATTATATTTTCTGTCGCAAAATACACATTTTGCCCCTTTCCTATTATAAGCATTGTTCAAATCATCTGTGGATACTGGCTCCCAATTTCTGAATAATTTGTACCATAGCCACTGTTTAAGTGTAGAAAAAAATTTAGTTCTATTTCCCATCTTCCTCCTTTCTTTGAGTGTGCTTTGTTTTAGCTATCATCTTCCTCCCAATCACTTTCTGCTACTATCCAGTTTCTATAAGAGCACAAAGGGCAGCGAAATAATTTAATTAATATTTCCATTGTTTCAAGAGGTATGTCGCAGTCGTGTTTCTCTCCGTTACTCCTCACACCCCCAATTCCTTCCTGCGTTTGTCTTTCAACTCCTCATATTTGCCTCTTATGTCGTTAATTAAGTTGACTGCTTCAACGTCCTTTTGTCTTCCTGCCAATTCCTCAGCTACAATTTGCATCCTTAAAATTGCTTGATCTGCAATATCCTCCCCCCTCAACTCTTGAGCGAGCCAAGAGGCGAAGGAATAGAAAGACTTTATAGCGTGTTTCCGAGTCTTGATTCTAGTATCATCTACTATCTCCTCAATCTTCCTATCTAGTTTTGTTTGTTTATTAGTCATTTTAAATCTAAAATCCTACTCCACTCCTTAATATCACAATCATCCCCTAGCGATCCCCATTTCTCATGGTATCCTCCAATCTCATCCTTAATCTGCTTTTGAGTCTGAGATCGTAACTTATCCCAATCCTCTATAAGCTTATCAACTACTATACCTACAGCCCCGGTACGCCTGCCTAAAGCGTATCGGAAGGCAAAGAAAAGGATGTCTTCGTCGTTGCGATTAAGTTTTTTTGTTAGTTTATTCATTTTTCTTCCTCCCCCAATAAAAACCCTGTATCTTCCATTTTCTCAAAAAATGTTTCGCCGGTTGGCGTTGTCATATAAGGCAAAAATATCTCCTCCAGCTTAACCGCCTCTGTTTCAATAAATGCTGTTTGTGCATCTATCCAATCTTGGATATTCTTCCAAGCAGTACGCTCTACTTGCTCCTCTTGTGAGTTAGTTAAAGAGCGTCGTTTATCACCATACATAGCCCTGGCAACCTTTTTAACTCTTGCTGGTAACATTATAGGGATCTCGCCGCGAGATGTCTTAATCATAAAACTAATGCTTTCTAACTTCCCAGAATTTGTATACTCAAACATAATTCTACTAGCTCCTGCTCTGGCAAGAATCTTTTGGATTAATCCTACGGTTTTAGATATAGACTGCCTGCTATGGTAGTTTTTAATATTTTTTCTCATATCTCACTCTCAAAAAAATCAACGCTAAATATCGCTCCCAAAGTAGACCCCTCTCCCTTCCCTCGCTCTAGCGTTAAAACTATCTGTCTCTCATTCTCATCCGGGTCAAAAACATACCTTACCCTTGTCCCCTCCGGAATATCAGTAGCACCCCAGAGTTCCTGAATACTGTTTACGTCTATTATGTTTG
>CEPX01063969.1_pt1 | contig 13102 bp, 24 predicted proteins | sample 361361 | NCBI WGS metagenome assembly CEPX01 (sample SAMEA2619974, study PRJEB7988) | marine metagenome | biome: marine biome (ENVO:00000447); feature: mesopelagic zone (ENVO:00000213) & marine oxygen minimum zone (ENVO:01000065); material: "saline water (ENVO:00002010), including plankton... | reverse complement strand
CTCCTCAACTTGTTGGAAAGTCAGGTTTTTTTGGGTCTCTCAGGGCTTCTCAACTTAACCTCTACTTGAGTCAGGTCTTATCTGAGAAACTTGACAAAAGGTCTCTTTTGTGGTATCATTAAGTAAGACTAGGATAAGGAGTGCTAAATGGAGAAAGGAATAGCAAGTTTCTTAGAAAGGATGTCTAGCCCTTCCAAGAAGATGAGCATTTCTGAGTTAAGAGATAGGGAGGAAACTTGGAGGGCTTTGTGGTCTTGGATACCTGATGATGTGAAGTACTATATCCTTAGGGTAGGACAGATAGTAAGGGTAATCAAAAGAGACTACAAAGGGAGCATTGGGGAGTTAGGCTCTGTCAAGTTTAAGTTAGATGAGATGGAGCTTGCTGTGTATGAGAAATCATATAACCAAACTGACAATCTATTCTACTACGAGAGAAAGGTTGTCAAAATACCAGCAGGGGCTATTATGATGCAGGAGTTTGTCTTGGATAGTGAGCTTGTATCAGAGGAGCAGCCTGAGGTAATGGGCTTAGAGGATGAGATACCTGAGGATGCCCTAACCTAGTACTTGACAAAAAGGGCTGTCAGGTTGAGCCTCAGGCACGAATTTTCGCAGGGTCTCAGAGAGAGACAGAAACTCAGTCTCAAAGTCGGATAAATCAATAAAAAGGAGAAGTCGGACATGAAAACAGCAGAAGAAGCAAGAGCAAACTTAGAGCAAAGCCTACCCTTTATTGCTGGTAGGTATAAGGCAGGAGTGTCTAGGGCAGATTGGGCTACTGCTGCAGGTAGTGACCAAGCAGAAACCAACTATGCTCAAGCAACTCAGAGAGCCATAGCTGCTAAAAGACGGCAAGGTGCTGTCAAACAAGTCTCTAACTCTGAATGGCAGGAGAGGTCATCCGTAAAGGGTGGGGCTGTCATTGAGGAGAGGATGAGAGGGTCACTAGACAAACAGTCTGCTAAGTGGAGTCCTATTTACAGTAGAGTCCAGCAGGACATCCTACGACTTGCCCCAAGGACTACTGACTACCGCAGCAACATTACCAACAGGGTTGTTGGTACTGTTGACTCATGGAAAAAGCACTCAGGTAAGCTTTAATACCAGAAGCGAAAAATAAATAAAGGAGAGACATTAAAATGGATTACAGAGATGCACTACTATTAGCCAGTGAAGATGTCGGAGCTTCTGGTACAAAGGTCATCCCTATTGATATTACTCAGCCAATCAGTAGGATTGAGATAACCTTTAAGACCACAAAAGCCTCTCAGGGTATGTCTGCTGGCTCACCAGCAAACATCTCCAAGATAGAGCTAGTTTCTGGCTCTGAGAGACTTCACTCCCTAACTGGCTACGAAAATCAAGCTCTTGCCTACTATAACAGAAAAGGTGTTGTACTTGACCACGGACAGCATATCAGCACTTTGTCTGAGGTAGATGTCTATGTCATAGACTTTGGCAGATACCTGTGGGATGAGGAGCTTGCACTTGACCCTACCAAGTTTGACAACCTCTCTCTTAGGATTACCTTTGACGAGGATGTGTCAGATACCTCAGCGACAGCTAATGCTATGGAGGTATGGGCTTTGATTTTTGATGAGAAAGTCATTAGTCCTATGGGTTTCCTGTCAGCCATAGAGCATCATGATTATACTTGTGGTGCTGAAAACAGCTATGAGCCTGTTAAGATACCAGATGACAAGCCTATCAGACAACTACTTGTCAGGGCTTATAAAGATGGCTTTGAGCCTTGGACTACTATAGATGAGGCTCGTTTAGATGAGGGGACTCTTAAGAGAGTACCTTTTGACTATACTGACCTTGAGATGTACTATAGACGCATGAAGTCAGTCTGGAACTTAATCATCCAGCAGATTGCTCTTGTTGCTAACACAGGCACAGCCACTTTTTATGTGCCTATGACTGACTACTACAGTGGCTTCCTTGCCTTGGGTCTTGGCTCAACTAATGAGCTATTTCACTCAAGTGCCTCCTCAAAAGGTGGTAAGCTGGTAACAGATGCCTCAGCTAATACTAATGTCTTAGGGCTTGCCTTTGGCTACCTCCCTTGGCATTGTTACCAATTCCCACTCGGATTAAAGGATATCATTGAGTCATGGTACAATCCTCAGGGCAAGCAACCAAGGTTAAGGTTGAGGGCTGGCTCTAATGGTACTGGTGGGACTGGTCAGGTAATTCTTGAGGAGCTAACTCGGTACTAAACGAAAAAAGCAGTAGTTAGGGGAGGGTTAATAGCCCTCCCCTTCCTTCTAAGGAGAGGACAGTGGATAAGTGCGAAAGTAAAGAGTTATCTTGGGAGTTTGTTACTACTGACAAGAAGCTGTCAGAGACAGCTTGTGAGCTTATCTATGCTCATGCTGTGGTAAGTGCTGCCTCTACTGATACCAAGCTCTATAATGGGAGTAGTGCTAATGGAGAGAAAATAGTTGACTTGGAGAGTGCAGCTATAACAGGGCTAGACTTTAATCCTCCAAAGCCTGTCTATTGTCATGCTGGTCTCTATATAGACATTGGTACTAATGTGACTGGTGTCTTTTTAATGTGGAGGGTCTTACCCAGAGGGTAGGCAGACTCACACTAATTGACTGAGGTCTAATATGCTATTTACTCATCATTCTACTGTATTAACAACACATACGAAAACTGCTAAACTTGAGGAGACATTTGATATTGCTAAGGGTATTATCACTTTTGTCTCTGTTCTTTTCCCTGCTGGATGTCATAATCTAGTACACTTTACTCTCTACCATAGAGAGCATCCTATTTTCCCATCTATTGAGGGTCAATCTATTGTAGCTAATGCTGCTACTGTAGAGTGGTCTGAGTACTATGAGGTTTATCAGCCTCCCTTTAAGTTGAAAGTTAAAGCATGGGGAGATAGCTTAAGCTATCAACACCAGCTTACAGTTAGGATAGCTGTCTTACCCAGAAAAGCTGTCTCACAGTTTGCTGTAGCTGACTCTATTGGGAAAGCTTTAGACTCAATGAGACAGCCAAGAGAGATAGTAGTCCCTAAGGAGCAAACAAGTGCCTGACTTACCAGATTTCTATACATGGGTAGAGACTCTGAATGTACAAGCATCTAGCTTAAAGCATGGGGCTGATGCTGATAAAGCCTCAAGCCCTGATGATGGGGATATTTACATAGCTACCGATACTGAGAAGTTTTACATCTGCTATGTTGATGGTTCTTGGGTAGAGGAGACTGGTCTTTACTTACCCAAAGCTGGTGGTACTATGTCAGGTGCTATAGCTATGGGGAGTCAAAAGATAACTGGTTTAGCTGCTCCTACTTCAGATAATGATGCAGCCAGAAAAAAGTATGTAGATGATGGTCTGGCTTTGAAATTAGCTCTAGCTGGTGGTACTATGTCAGGTGCTATAGCTATGGGTACACAGAAAATCACAGGGATGGGAGACCCAACTGCTGCTCAGGATGCAGCTACTAAGACTTATGTTGATAGTGCTATTGATACTGATGTAGCCACTCATGCAGGGCTAACAGCTACACATGGAGTCTCAGGTAAAATAGCTGACATAGCTGATGCTATTAAGTGGTCATTAGTTCTAGGGGGATAAGATGTTAGCTTTAGATAATGGAGATGCAATTAGAGGGACTGGTAGTGTAGCCTCTAAGCTTGACTTTACAATACATGGTCTAGTTGGGACAGTTGCCACTCAGTTAGCAGATGGTCAAGCAGCTAACTCAGAAACTGATATGTACCTAGCTGGGACTGCTGGTATCGTAGTAACAGCTATCACAGTGGTTAATACAGACACATCAGCTAGGACTATTGATATTTACCTCAAGCCAAGTGGGGGGACATCAAGGCGTATAATCCCTAAGGCTCTAAGCCTTGCTGCTGGCTATTCCTTAGTTTTTGATGGTCAAAAAATACAGGTCTTAGATACATCTGGTCAGATACAGTACTCTATCTCTAGAGCCTTGGGAGACCTCTCCAATGTAACTCTTGCTGGTGAGGCTGACCATGATATGCTATACTATGACAATGCTACTAGCCTCTGGAAAAACACCACACCAGCTACTATCTTAGCTCAACTATCTGGTCAAGCTGGTATTGCTTTTGATTGGGGAGGACAGAACTTAACCAATTTAGGGAGTATTGCAGCTTTCACCTTAGCTGGTAAGTTAACAGCAGGAGCAGTAGAGATAGAGAGTAGTGCCTTTGATATAAACGGAGGTACTATAGCAGCAGTTACACTTGATGGGACTATTACCCTTAACGGACAAGACCTTGATGCTGGAAGTGGGAACTTGCAAGTTAAAACTTCAGGTAATTATGGAGGCATACTTATAACCTCTACAGCTACAGGTGCTTACGGCGTAAGGATTAGGCGATACATGAATTCGTCTAGCCCTGCTGTTAATGACTCTGTTTCCCTTGACTGGTACACAGGTAAAAATGATGCTGGTCAAGATGTAGAGTATCACCATAGATACACTTGGATTGATAATGTTGGTGATGGCACAGAGGGTTGTCGGTTACAGTGGGACTTAATGAATGGAGGAGCAATACACACTGCTATGAAACTTAGTGCTGCTGGTCAGGTAAGCGGTGATTTAGCCTATGCTGAGTTTGATAAGTGGGATGATAAGGCGGTAGTCTTACAAAAAGATGTGCCAGAGGAGCTTAGGAAGATAGGTATAGCTGAACAGTTTGTTAAGATGGGTATTGTGGATAGGAAGGATAACGGCGAAGGCTATATGCTCAACCTGCAACAAAGTTTCTGGTTTAACTTTCATGCACTAAAGGTAGCCTTTAGAGAGATAGACTCATTACGAGAGAGGGTTAGCTTATTAGAATTAAACAAAGGAGGGGTATAATGAAACAATTGATTTACCCAATAGAGCTTAAGGTTGTCTTTAACGAGGATAGTCCTGAGCCAGTTCTTGCTATTTCTGTCCATTATGGGAGAGAGGCAGAAGGCGTAGGGGATAATAGGGGCTTAGAAGTTACCCTCTCCTCTCAGAGAATATCTGACTTACAAGATATTATTATCACTGAGGTAATGCCTCAAATAAACATAGAGGAGGGTCTATAATATGCAGCGACAAATAGAGTTAACTAATGATGAGTTAGGAGCTTTCGCTGTCATAGAGGGTAAGGTCAAAGAGTGCCAACAAGCCTTAGCTGGTGCTGTTAGGGCAAGGATAGCCTACCTTGAGCTAATTGAGCTTAAGTATAAAGCTAAGTTTGACCCTGAGTCTGGCTTTTTACTGCCCTTAGAGCCAGAGAGACCAGAGGATAATGGCAAGAAACCAGAGGAGGTTAAAACACCATGAAGTGGAAGCCTATAGATGTTATCTCAATCATCCTAGTGGCAGGATGCCTGATTATGGTAATGTTTGGCATTGACACCTATGTCAAGTGGACTCTCCTAGCTGTAGTTGGGGCTTATTATGGTGTTGACCTGACTCCCTTTATTAAGCTAGGAAGGGTAGTAAAAAAGCCAAAGGAGGATAAACCTAATGAGCAAGGATTATGAGGTACTAAAGATTACCGAATTGACCAAGGTGGGAGACCTACATGAGATTGAGAAGTACTACAGACACCAGATAAAGACCAAAGGGGGGACTGTCATCTCGGTCAATGTAGATGAGGCTGACTTTACACCAGAGAAAGCTAGTCCAATTCTAACTAAGGCTGCTGTCAATGCTGATGCCGTCTTAAAGGGATAGGTGTATCATGTGGTTTATGACCTTTATCATTGAGAGACTTGAGGAGATAAAGGACTGGTTTCTTGATGCTTATTATGAGGTCAATAGCTGGATAGTCCCTTTCAAGTGGTTAGCCCCTCCCCTCTATGGTCTCTATGTAGCTACTCACTACCTCTGGCAAAGGTTTATCTCCTTTGATGCGTGGTTGGTGTGGCTCTCAGATACGATTGCTCAATTCCTTACCAGTTGGGAGATAAGGGACTTACTTAAGGATACCATTGACTTTGCTGTAGGAGCTTGGGCTTGGGTCATCAATGCCACTGGTAACATCCAGTCGGTTATCAATAACTGGTGGTCACCTTGGCAGAGTTGGATTACTGCTATTGTTGATAATGCTAGGGATTGGCTCAAGGGACTCATAGATAACCTTGAGGCAGCTTTCCTTTCAGTCAAGACAGCTTGGGATTACTTCTGGACTGTCCTTTACCCTACTTTGATAGGGAGAGGAGAGGCTGAGAGCCTTATCCAATCTGCCCTGATAGAGTGGTTTCCTTGGTATGATACCCTCTCCCTCTTTATTGGGGATATAGGAGAGTTTTTTGGTGACCCTTTAGAGTGGATATACACCAGATTAGAGTCTTTTATTGAGAGGTATTGGTAAGATGGGAATTATATCAGAGAGAATTACTAACACTATAGAGGACTGGACTCAACAATGGTCTGACAGGCTTAAGGCTTTTCTAACTTATGTCATAGGCTTTGGCATTGAGGTCATTATGGATGTAGTAGCTCAGAAAGCTGCTCCTACCCTTAAGCCTATGATAGATAAGATGAGAGAGACTGGTGCTGTCCCTCCTGAGCTTGAGCCTTTACTTGGAGAGCTTGAAAATCCCACAGGTGAGTGGGCTGCTGTGTTAGGTCAATCTGCTGGCGGTGCTGCTGTTGGTGGTGCTGTAGGTAGAGTCTTAGATGGTCTCCTTAATCCCTTAGCTTATGGCATCCACCAACTAACTAAAACAGTCAGGCTCTCCCAAAATGAGCTACTAGGGGCTTGGTATAGAAAGGATGTCTCAGATGATGACCTGACTAAGTATCTTGAGCAGTATGGTCTCTCCCCTCAGATGCAAACTGCTCTCAAAGTCTTAGCTCAGGCAAGGCTTAATCCTGAGATAGTAGCAAGGCTTTGGCTTAGAGACAAGGAGAGATTTGAGGTCTATTGGGAGGATTTGAGAGAGCAAGGAGTTACAGAGGATAGGATAGATGCGTTTAAGGAGCTTGCCTATGCTGTCCCATCTCCTCAGGATGTAGTCCTGTTTATGGGGAGGGAGGCTTTTGAGGAGGAGTCTGTAGTAAAATATGGTCTGGATGATGAGTTTGAGGGACTAGACCTTAAGTGGTTTGAGAGGGCTGGCGTCACTCCTGAGGTAGCCAAGCTCTTTTGGAGGTCTCACTGGCAACATCCAGCCTTGGCTACTATCTTTGACCTCCTGCATAGAGGGGAGATAACTGATGCTGATGTCTATGAGTACTACAGGCTAGTTGAGATACCTCCTCATTGGAGAGATAAACTCACAAATATCTCATGGGACTTACCTAACAGGATTGAGCTTAGGATGATGTCTAGGTTTGGTCTGGTAGATAAGCCTTTCTTGATTGAGCAGCTTAAGAAAGTAGGTCTAGCTGAGGAGTATAGAGATATTGCTGCTGACATGATGCTAGTCATGGGTATCAGGACAGACCTCTCCACAAGGTATAGTAAAGGCTGGCTAGATGCTGCTGGTGTCCAAGCTGCTATCACAGAGGCAGGACTATCAGAGGAGATAGGTCAAAAGCTATACCAATGGATAGTTAAGAATACTGCTGCTGAGAGAGTAGCTAAGGAGAGAGACCTGACCCTATCTGACATCTACAAGGGAATTAAGAAAGGGACTCTTACCAGAGTGCAAGGGGCAGAGCTAATTAAAGATATGGGCTATGATGACTTTGAGGTCAATGTCAAGCTAACCAATAATGTACCGATTGAGGAGACTGTAGTAGAGCTTAAGGAGAGAGAGCTTACCAAGGCTGACATCCTCAGGCTCTATAGGGAAAATCAGATTGATAATGCTGAGGCTCTGTCTAGACTCATGGGTATCAGATATAATGCTATTGACTCTAACCTCCTGTTGACTCTGATAGATGCCACAAGAACAGTCATATCAGATGAGAGACAGAGGGAGCTTACTAAGATTGATATTGTCAAGGGAGTTAAGGCTGATTATATCACACCAGAGGAGGGCTACATGATGCTCCTTGATGTGGGATACAAGCCTGATGATGCTGGCTTTATACTTGCTGTCAGGGCTGAGGTCATAGCTGGTAGCCCTAACACTTTTGGGGAGTTTAAGAAAATGACCCAAGAGTATAGAGCTTCACAGGGTCAAGAGTTTGCTGAGGTCTCTGAGGAGAGGATAGCCAAAGAGAGGGCTGTTAAGATAGCTGAGGCAGCACTTAAGCAAGGCAGGATTAAGGAGCTTAAGGCTGAGAGGATAACCGAATTAGAGGAGGCAGTTGAGGAGGCAAAGATAGCCTACCATCAACTGCCTAAAGCCTCTACTCCTTAGGTGTCCTGATTGCTTCTTGAACTTGGGTAAAACTGGCAAATCTACCTTTAATCCTGTAGGTAGTCTGGTAGCCCCAACTATGCTCATCTCTAGTAGTCTTAACTCCTGCTGTCGGAAAGTCCTCATACCTAGTGACCAGAGCATCCTTGAGTCCTTGAAACTGGTCATCAGTTATGTCATAACCAAGCTCATCATAGAATAGGTCTCTAGCCTTGGCTATGTCTCCTAGGGCATCCTCTATGTCAGCAAAGCCTAGCCTTTCCTCCTCTCTCTCAAGCCAGCCTAACAAATCTTCCTCAGGTGTTCCTGCCATATCTTACCTCCAATTTAAGGTCTCATATTTGACCCAAGAATTTAAGTCAGGTGGTTTGCAGTCAGGCAAAGAGTATCCCTCAAGCCTGTCAGCAAACTTAATCTCCCTGTCTCCTTTAGGAGTGACCCTCAAGGTAAAATGTCCTCTATAGACGCCAAACCTAAAGAATTGCCAGTCAACATTAGGAGTCTGAGCTACTATTTCACAGGCTGTCCTCCACACTTGAGAGCTAAAGCAGTAAGCTACATAGTTACCATAAGTGGCTGGTGTTTTGACTGTAGCATCTCCCTCCCTTGAATTATACTCAAGTACCTCAGGCTCAGGCTCTTTAGTCCTAGCTATGTGGATGTCTGACAGCATGTATCTAGACTGGACTACTCCCAAGGACTCCTTGACCTCATCCAAGGGTATGTTATCAAAGTCCCACATCAAGATATGATTACCACTATCAAGCTCAGAGTTGACCCCTATCACCTTGCGAATTTTCGCTATTGTCAAGGTCAGCCTTATCTGCTTGACTGTCAGTCTGTATATCATAGACTACCTCCCTCTCTATTAGATTATACTTTGCTATCCAGTTAACTAGCCCTCCACAAAGATAATGCTCAATAGCTACATCAACTTGCAACATGGAGGGATAACGCCTTGGATTAACCCACTTGTTACCATGTACTGAGTAGTGGTGATAGTTGCAAAGGAGAGTCCTTTGTTGAAACTTAATTTCTCCTCCCTTCGTCTCACCAAACAACTCATGAAACTCAAGACCCTCAAGCTCTCCACAGTTGACATTCTCCCCAACAGAGAATTGACACATACCAAGGCAATCAAGATAGACTTGCCTCCAATTCCCATGTCTCTCATCCCTGTTAGTACACCTTTTGAGATACCTTACAAGGTCAGGGTCTCTAGTAGATGCTGATTTCTGCTGGCTCATGACACCTTGCCCAACCTATCGGTAACTACCTTTTGGAGAGGGTCTGAGAGACCAGCCTCCCATAAGACCCTTAGCTGCCTTGCAGTTTCACACTCATTGACCTCACTAATTAGCTGGCTTTCTGGTTGACTTTTTAGCCTTTCCCTTAGGACTCTTAAGTTGCCCTGTCTCACCAACCCCCTTGTCTCCAAGACCCTTATCGCCAGTTGTCTCAGTGTCATCAGGTGTTACCTCCTTATCAGTATCTTTCTTCCTAGTTTCAATCTCTGCAAGGTCTCTATACTCCTCCTCTGATATTAGAGCCTCCTTACCACAATCAGGACAGTAGAAGTCATTATGACCAAACTCACAGTCCTTAGTACTACCCCTCCAACCGCACTCCATACACCTTACAGGGTTATCAGGTTTCTCTATGCCTGAATGAGGCTCATCATCATGAGGTATCTTAAACTCCTCCTCTGGATGAGCTAGGGACTGGATGTCATCTGGCAGGACAGCATTAGGGTCTATTATCAGCACATACTTAAGCCATATAGCTTTAGGGTTTGGCTCAAAATACTTGAAGTCCTGACCATCCATGTAAACATCTGCCTCAAATTGTATCTCCCCTAAGTGGTCTAATAGGATTAGTTTTTTCACAGCATAGCCTCCTTTTTCTTACGCTTAGACTTCTTGCCTCTACCAAGCTCTATGTCAGATGCGGTAGCTCCGCATCCAGTACATTGATGCCAGCCCTTGCCCATTTGTGGGGGTTGTTGCATCTTATCCTTACTACAATTCCAACAAATCATTTTCTCTCTACTCCTGCCTCCTTTAATACTTTCTTTAACTCTGGTTTAGGTATGAGCATTTTAGTCTTGACCTGAGAGTCTATAAACCACTCTTTAATCTCTGAGAGTAGCCTATAGACTGTGCTAGGACTCACCTTGTAGTCCCTAGATATTCTGTCTATGTTAATTTTCTCCCATGAGGCATACTCAACTAAGACAGCAGCTAGGTTCGTATTCATCCATCTACCTGTCTCAAAGCCTGACTTAGCAAAGACATGCCTCTCTACAGTCATAGGCTTCATTAACTTAAGCAGGAGTATCAAGTCATTATTATTTACATCCTGCCTCCTGTCCAGAGCAGCTACAGACTTAAGAAGTACATCAAGATGCTCCAAAGCTCTAGTGTCTGACCATTGAATAGCTGCTATGTCCCACAGGGTTTGATACAGCTTATAGTCATGTCTAGGCTGGTGTACTAAGTCAAGGTCAATGCCCCAATCAACACTTACTTGAGGCTTGGCTTGGTTAGGTTTAGTAGGTCTATACAAGTGATAATACCTGAGGGTCTTTTCCTGTATAAGACCCTCCCACTCTGGATACTGATAGACCTCTGCTAGTAATGCTGGCTGGATATTCATAACTGCTGCCCCATGAAAGTTAGAGATTTCAAAGTCTGATGTCCAAGTATGCTTAGAGATAGTGTGAGAGTAGCATAGTTGACAAAAGGCTGATATAGTATCCTTTCTCTCATAAGGGCTACCTGCTCCTGCCATGTCATCCATGAGGACTACTCCAAAAAAGTTAGAGAATGTAGCCTCATAATCCTTCAACCTAGCTCTGGTAATACTAAGTAGTGATATGGCATCAGAGTGAGCCAACTTGATAGCATCAGTAATGATTGACTTACCGCAACCTGATGGTGCTACCATCATAAGGCATTGTCTGGCTTTGATACAGAGGAGAGCCATAGCTACAGCCTTACCAAGTCCTACATGAGTTTTTTCTATATCCATAATGACCTCATCTAGTTGGTGCAACTGTAACCTCCTACTTTATTGGCTCAAGGAATAATTGTATGCCCTTAGGGTTTTCATCTACCACATAGACCTTAACTGCTGTCCAGTCCTTAGGTAGTAGAGTCCCTACGGATAGATACCGACTACTACCAGCCTTGGTTAGCTTTCTTAGGTAGAAGGTATTATCGGACACTACTGTCATCTTAGCTCCCTTACTCTCCATGTCTCCCTCCTTTAGCTTTACTTAACTGGTAAGGGGAGGGCTATTAACCCTCCCCTTTAGAAAAAGTACTCAGGTAAGCTATTCAACCCCTTTGAACTTGACCGCCCTTGGAGCTACTTCCACTACTGTTAGACAAGGTATCTTATTCTCTTTGCACAGTAGCTCAAGGTTTCTCAGGTAGTTACGATTATCGCTTCTAAGAGCAATCTCTACTGGTACAGTCTCATCATACTCCTTGACATCTGGTGCTAACCTTTTCTCTGCATCAGTAGGCTCTCTCTTGAAGTTAACCTCAACTTTCATTGTGGCTGTGTACATTAAGCTTTTCCTCCTTTATTAGTTTTGCCCCTAGCCGAATTGCCTCATCAACTAAGTAGTTTTTTCTTTTGGGGCTGGCTTTGCTTTGGTAGTAGGAGCAGCAACAACAGTGAGTATATTGTTCCGTAGCTGCCAAGGCTCATGGACTACCCACTTATGCAACCACTTGTCAGTGTTATCACCAAGAGAAGAAATGTAAGCTCCAAGCTTAGAAGCTGTCCCTGTGACTTTCCTTTTCCAAAGCATAACATTACCCTCCTCTCCCTTTTTGTCTTTAAGGGAGACTCGGATACCTGAGAGAGACTGGACATCTGTAGTAACCTCCTCAACATTGATTATCTCATAGGCTACTCCCTCATTAACATCATCTGCTCCCTCTCTGACTTCTGTCTCTATCTTTGGCATGTTTGGTTTACCTCCTTTCTTAAAACTCTCTACCAGTTGACCCTTAGTTGTCCGTTTTCTCTTATAGGCAATCCTCCTTGGAGTTAGTGGGAGAGCCTTTAAGGCTCTCTCCCAAAGCTCCTTTTTCACTTAGTAAACCTTAGGACAACCTTAAAGAGATAAGCACTATCAAACATAGCTTCACAATGTATCTCTCTAAGATATAAGTTAAGCTTCTCTGCCTCATGCTGCTCTTGGTAAATAAGACTTAATAGCCCCAGCAAAGGCACTCTCTCTCTGCAAACTGTAGCTCCTCCCATTATACTTGGAAAGCTCCTTTCAAAGCTGTAGGCATTACCTTTGCCCTTAGATGAGAGCCATACTTAAAGGCTTTAAGCCCCTCTCCCTCCCCCTCTATCTCCTCTGGCTCTAACCCTGTCTCCTCCTCATCCTCAGGGTCAGGGGGAAAATCCTTGAAAGTAATGACTCCTAGTCTGACACCATGCTCATCACATGGTACTCCACTAGGAGTCTCATACCTTAGAAAGTCCCCTTTTCTCCCATCTACTGCCTCAAAGACACTGACTAAACTAGATGTGTGCTTGCTCCTCATATCCCTTAGTTTCTGTCTCACTTAAGACCTCCTTATCTACTGTCCCTTATAGTGTATCATAAACCCAACATGTTGTCAAGTACTTATTATACTTTTTTTAGAAATATATTATAACTTAACTAATCATGTCCCTACCTCTCTCTCAGGTATTGCGAAATTTCGTGCCTGAGGTCTGAGGTCTTATAACATTATGGTAATATGCTCTCAGAAACACTGAGAGCCAA
>CEPX01192715.1_pt1 | contig 13103 bp, 9 predicted proteins | sample 361361 | NCBI WGS metagenome assembly CEPX01 (sample SAMEA2619974, study PRJEB7988) | marine metagenome | biome: marine biome (ENVO:00000447); feature: mesopelagic zone (ENVO:00000213) & marine oxygen minimum zone (ENVO:01000065); material: "saline water (ENVO:00002010), including plankton... | reverse complement strand
GCTCAATGGAGGGCTGTGGCTCAGGCTAGTCAGGCTCTGGGGGGGGTGGCTGAGAAGGTAAGTCAGTATGCGGAGTTCCGCAAAAAGAAAGACGACTTAACCACCATAAACGGGGGCGTACAGAGAAAGGCAAGGGTTGACACATTCAACACACTTGCAGATGAGGCTCTTAGGGAGGCGGCTCAGCAAAAGGGGGCGGACTTAAGTGAGGAAGAGGCTTTTGCTGTAAATAAAGATTTACGTGACGCCCTTGATGATGATCTGAAGACAATCTACCCTCAAATTAAGGATAAAGAGAAACTTGCCGAGTACACAGCTCTCGATGCGGAGCGCAATGGAACATACGGGGCAGTGTCCTCTCGCGTTGCATATGAGAACTACAGAACCAAGCATCACATAACAACGCTTGGGGTAAATGGCTCCTCCCAGATAGCCGCTGGAGATTATACGGGCGCGATGGATTCGCTAGAGAGCGTGCGTAAGATTATCGGGGAAGATGAATACATAAAACTCGCTGACAAATTCAAAACAGAGCATCAAACCTACTCCATTGGTGAGTATTCTAGGCCCAATACAATTGATGGCCTTAAGGAGTCGTACGCGCTTATAGATGATGATGACTCAATAAATGACCCGACAAAGGTAAGAGCTCAGGAGAAAAACAAGCGCAAACAAACCGCGCTACTCGGCCTGAAGGATGATCAGCAGAAGGATAATTACGCCACCTTTCAGCTAATGAAGGTGTCAGGAGGTCTAACAGTCGAGCACGTGCTGGCGTCGGCAAGCGAGGGGGAGGGATGGGACGGCCCAGCGGATAAAGCTGGCACAAGTATCAGCCAAACTGCATCTCTTCTAACGCAACTCGATAATGATGAAAAGTCGCAGTTGAGATTACTGAAAACCGAGGAGCGTGAAGCCAGAGCAATGGAGCGCACGATTCAGAATGAAAAAGACGCTGTAATGCGTATTGAAATTCAGAACGGTAGCATCGGTCTGCTGGAGATAGAGACAGCGTACAATAAAGGGGAGATTCGCCACGACCAATACTACTCTCGTAGAGATCAGCTCAATAGAGAGAAGGATGTCACTATTCAAATGGCAGAGATTCTTGAGCCATTACAGGATGATATTGGCACAGCGTCAGCCAAGAGGATATTTGGAGCCGAGCTTACTCTGGATGATACAAACACCGCTATAATGGCGAGCACGCTCACTGGTGACCAGAAGGCAAGTGCGCTCAGACTTTCTGCGCAGATGTATTCTACAATGCAGGATAACCCAACAACCGCCCCGCAGATAAGGAAGGCCGTCTCAAGACTGCTGAATTACACCGCAGATGCAATTGAACTTGGCGTTAGTGACGATCTAACATCTCACCCAATGGACTTCGTGAACTCATTCAAGGAGGGGGCAACGTCCGAGGTGATTGAAACCAATCTTCAGCTACAGATTGATTCCATGAAAAGTTTAATTGAGAATGTTACGCTTAAGAAGATGGAGCAGAACAATCCTCTTGAAAAAACACCATCACCAACTCGCGTTGCGACAAAAAAGGACGCTGAGGGAGTAATCACGCATTATTTTATGAGTGACGGAACAACTGTGGAGGCCAAGTAATGATTGGCATCCCAGAGGGGTTTGAACCCATTGTTGAGGACGAGTTGCCAGCTGGCTTTGAGCCAATTGCCATTGATCACAAGCAGGATCTAATTGACACGGTTTCAAACGTCTATCCCGATGTTAAAGAGGATAAAGAAACTGTTGAAAAGTTAAAAACAGTGCAGTATTTGGCCAAGAAGGGGTATAGCGTCACCCCAGATAATGCAGATGATTTCAGATCAAAGCTCTTCCCAGACGATAGCTCGTATGAGTCAATCAATAAGAAGCTTGCCACTCAGCTATCAGTGGAGCCTCTCGGTGAGGTCAAGAAATCAGCTAAGATGAAACCTAGCTACGGCTTTAAGGCGGCTCTTAGCAAGATGGCTCAGCTACCAATTAGAGCCAGGCAGGGGATTCAGGCGTACGGGCTATGGACTGAGCATCTAGCAGAAAAGGTTATGAGCGGAAGACCTGAAGGCAGAAGAGGCTCTTACGACCCAAAGAAGATTGAGGATCAAAAAGAATTTTTCAGAGAAGAGTTAAAAACTGGCAGAGAAGTTATTGATGCGCTTGATCAGTATTATACAAGCGACATCCCAGATGAGGTGAAGCAAACCATTCCTTATATGATGGCTGGCGCACTTGGTGAGTTGCCGAAGATGGCGCTTTACCTAACTCCGGTCACAGCGCCCTTTGCCGCCGCTAGTGACTATGGTCAAATGATTGATGAGGGGTATGAGGAAGCTCGCGCCGCTGTTGATGAAGACGGTAATCGAAAGCATACAGAGGGGGAATCCCTTAACATTGCAATGGGTTACGGGGTTCTTGCTGGAACGGCGGAGGTTGTTATTGATAAATTCACTGCTGGCATTGGTGGTGATTTAGTTAAGGCGGGGAAACCTCTTCGTAAACAAATAGGAAACATGCTCAAGAAGTCACAGATTGCTGGTGGTATCGAATTTTTTGTTGAGGGCGGTAGCTCTGCTGGATTGCAAAAAGCTACTAAAGGTGAGGTTGATTGGAGGCAGGCGACGCTAGAGGGATTCCTAGGGTATTTTGTCGCATCAGTCGGGGGTAATTTCTACGGAGCCGTTAACGCAACCCAGACAGCAAAGACTCGCAAATTTCTTGCTGAACAGGGTTTTTCTGAGAGTGAAGTTGAGGTTATTACCAATGATCTAGCGGATGCTAAAACAAAGAAGGAGGCGGATGTTGTCCTAAATAGCGCCTTTGATAGCATGGCGGAGCGTGTTGGTGCGTTTGTTAATAACATGAATGGTGATACCCAGCAAAAAGACGTAACCGGCATTGAGGGGACGCCGCTGGACTCGTCTGATTTAGAATGGATGCGTAATAACAAAGACTTCATGGACGGGCTGGATGACAGCCCAGAGGCAGACCTTTTAAGGAGGGCGGTTAACGAGAACGATTTAGCCGCGTTAGCCGAATATAATCAAGGGCTGGCTGGCGTCGAGCCTGACGCGGATCAGGAAACAACCAATGGCAAGCCCGTTCCACGCATTGTGGGCGACACTGGGCCTCAAGAGATGGACTTTGAGCCTATGGATATGGACGAGCGTTACGATGCGACAGAAGAACAGCTTGACGCCGAAGATGCCCCGCAGTCCACAAACATAGACCCAGAAGCAGACATCCCAATGGTTATTGGAGGGAGCCGACGGTCTTCAAGCAGACTAAACAAGGCGTTGGGTCTTGATGTGGATTTATCTCCAGATGAACGCAGAAGTAATGTCAACCTAATTGAAGGTGCCATGAAGCTTTCGAGTAGTTTTGTTAGAAAGGTTGTCAAGGATGTTAATGATGGCATCCAAAAAGGAGTGTCAGACCAAGAGCTTGCCGCAATGACTATCATGGAAGCCGACATTTTGAATGAGATTGAGGATACTGAAATTGAACTCCTTAAAGCTTACGACATTAATGACAATGAAACTTACGATGAAATGTACGCAGAGCTTGCCAGACTTGAGGTGGATCTTATCGACACGCAGAAAGCGATGAAGACTGGGTTAACCGCCGCCGCGCGAACTCTTCAGGCCGCTTCTGTTAACATGAACCGCAAGACATTCACCATTGCAAATATTTTAGCACAAGCTCACAAGGTTGCTGGCGACAGCCTCACCCCAGAGCTCCGTCAAGAGCTTCGCGATATGGGCGTGGAGATGAAGGGGCTTCAACTGCGTATTCAGGAGCTTGAGGCCGAGCAAGCCAGAATTGATGAGATAAAGGCCAAGGCTGTAGCAGAGGGCGTGCTGGAAGGCTCACTCTCCGAAACCAGAGCTGGAATCAAGAAGGAGCAAACCGCAAGCAAGCGCGACAAAGCCAAGAAGAATATACTAGGTCTAGGCTATCGCGTTAATGATGTTGTCGGGCTTCCATTTGCTGTCTCGAAAGAACTTGCCTCCATTGCTATGAGTCACATTGAGGACGGAGCAACCACCATTGAGGAGGTTGTGACCCGCACCATTCAAGATGTCCCCGACATGACTCCCAAGAATATCTACGATGCTCTTGGCTCGCGCGTTAAGAAGGGTGCTAAGAGAGTTGAAACAGAGCTTGAGCAAACTATTAAGGAGTTAAAGAAGCAGGCAAAGTTGCTTGGTGAGATTGAAGACTCTATCAATAAGATTTCCCTGCCATATAACGAGATTAAGAGAGAACCTAGCGAACAGGTTGATGATCTAAAGGAAGAGACAGCTAAAATACAGACCAAGCTCAAGCTATACTCCTCTTCTGTCATTCAGACGGAGCGTGATCCCATTCGCGTCAGGGATATCCTGGAGAAGGTTAATCACATTGAGTTGCTGGTGGAGAGCAAGTCCAGAGACATTAAGGTTAAGCGCGTTAAGACTAAGGAGCTAAAGACGGCTGAGAAAAAACTCGCCACAGCCAACGCCACGCTTTCCGCTCAGGACAGGCTGTTTATTCTAAAAGAGGTTGCGGAGTACGGCAGACAGACCCTTCCAGAGTCAGATAATAAGATTGAGACAAGCGAAGGTTTATTAGCTCTCCGTAAGGAAATTACCGCCTTTGAAGCTTTGATTAAAAAGCAGGATAAGAAGACAAAGGCGATGGATGCCGACCAGAAGCGTCTTGACAAGCAAAAAGGCGAGTTTCTTACCATTTTAGATGAGGTTGAGAACCTCCACCGCAAGATCCAGACGAAGCAGAGCAAGGGTGAAGATGTTAACGCCGATATGAAACTTGAGCGCAAGCGTCAAGATAAGGTGTTCAGGCTGGTTGATGAGATTAACAACGGGAAGCCTGAGTCTGAGAAGATTGATAAGGTTGAGGCCGAAGACTCCAAGGGCTACCTCGGCATGATTGAGCTTTTGCAGACCGAGCTTAAGTCTAAAAAAACAAAAGAGTCCAAGGAGAGAGCTGACCAGCAACGAGTTGATGACCAGAACTCACGCATCGACATAATGTTTGACCAATTGGAAAATATCTATCGCAACCTTCCTGAGAACAAGAAGGTAGATAAGTCCCCGCTGGATGCAACAGAGGCTCAGGCTAGACAAAACCTAGCCGACCAATCTCGCGTCTATGAGCTAATTGAGGTTTTGAAGAACAAGCAACTGCCAGACAAGAAAACAACCAGCGACAAGGCCGACCCATTTGGGTACAGAGCAGTGTCCGAGCTTCTTAAGACATCAATAAAGAACTCTGAGTGGAATCAAGCAATGCGGCAGGCTGGACGAGATGTGCTGTCGCTAGAGAGGTCACGAGCTAACATTAAGCAGATGACTGAGGATCTCAAGGCAAACAATCTTGACCCGTACACAACTCTAGACCAGAAAAGTGCTGTTAAAAGCGATGAGTTGGTGGAAGCAAAACTTGAAGAACAGCGGCTCAAGAAGGAGATTCAGCGCAGACTTTGGGATTTGAAGCCAAGAACAAAGAGCGAGATGCTAAAAGAGTTGATTAGCGATATTAAATCAATGAAGCTAACCGCCGACTTGGGACACATCTTCCGTCAAGGCGGCTTCGTTATGGGCAATCCGCTCGATATTGTTAAGTTCGGAACAGTGTCATGGGGGGCAATGTTCTCTGGTGATTACGCCAATCGAGTTGACCTGTCTGTACTTGAAAACAAACACTATGCCAACGCGATCAACTCTAATCTCCACATCATTGAAGAGGGGCAAAAACTCGGTGAAAGGGAAATGATCGTCTCAAGCAAGATTTTAAAGAAAGTGCCAGCCTACGGGAAGCTGGTTGAGGCTTCCGAGAGAACACAAATCACCTCGCTTAACTTTCTGCGAATGGATCTGTTTTCCAAGATGATGGAATCCAGCCCAGATGCAACGAAGCAAGATATGGAGGATTATGCAACGTACATTAATATTGTGACTGGCTATGGGGTTGACGGCCTTCTCTCCCGCGATGGAGATAAGTGGGTTGGACAGACGGCTACTGTGCTCGACAACGTGCTTATATCAACAAGATTTAAGCTATCGCGCATCCAAACTCCTTTGATATTCCTAAGCCCAAGATTAATGAAGAATAAGGTGGTGCGCAATCGCTACTTAAGGGATTTGAGTTCATATTGGCTACTTAGAGCCGCTATGGTTAGTCTTATCGACCTTGTTGATAATGAGTTTTTCGGAGATAAAATCACAATAGGTCGTAATCCGAGCCATAGCGGAACCTTTGGAAAGATCATTGTTAAGGTTGGCGGGGGTAAAGTTCGCGTTTATGACCCGCTGAGTGGGTTAAAAAACACATATCAGACGATTTACTCCGTGGCATCGGGAGCCGAAGAGCCTGTTGACGCTATTGTCAAAGACTTGATGAAGAGTAAAAACCCCTTCTGGCAGTTACTCGGTGGCATGATTACTGGTGAAAAATACGGAGGCGAAGAAGCCTCTAGATGGGAGCTTTTGGCTAGATCGGCTCTGCCAATATCAGCAGAGACTCCACTTGACGCCACATTAGAGCAGACCGGATTGGTGGATGCGCTTGTTGGCACCTTCCTAGATATACACGGCATTGGTAGTTACACGACGGATAAAGAGGATATTTTCGGCAAACCAGACCTTAAGGCTCTCCAGCGCGGAAAGCCAAAGAAGAAGAAGACTGTCTATAAGTTCTCTGATCGAGATAGCGTCAAAAGGAAAGAGAGAGAGCGGGCAGAACAACTCAGGAAGCTCAAGTCAATGAAACCTTGACTTCCTTATTGAGACAGTGTATAGATAACGCCTAACGGTGAATGGAGAAATAATGGCTATTACGACAACAACAAACAAGGCTTCCTACTCAGGCTCTATAGGCACGGGCCCATACGACCTAGCCGTTCGTGTATTGGATGAAGATGATGTAAAAGTGTATGTAAAAGTGGTTGCTACAGGGGTTCAAACACTCCTAGCCAAAACCACAAACTACACCATTGCGGCTATTTCTGGGGATTATGACAACGGGGCTAGAGTTACGACCGTCACAACCTACACCTCAGACTACGAAATCATCCTCATACGCGAGGTGGATTACGACCAAGGGTTAGATTTGGTTAATGGGGGAGACCTAGACTCAGACGCCCTAGAAGACGCCCTAGACAACACCGTTATGCAGACGCAACAGCTTGATGAACGCCTAGACCGAACCATCACAGCCCCTGTTTCTGACGTTTCTGGCCTTGACTATTCGATAGGTAGTGTTGTTGATCGGGCAAGCAAAGTGCTGGGGTTTGATACTTCCGGTAATGTGACACAGGTTGCCCTTACAGAGACAGGCTCGTTTGGTGTTGACACCAATACGGGCCTCTCCATTGCCTCCAACATTGTCTCTAACAACGTTGATGATGTGTCCATTGAGTTTGATTCTACGGATAGTTATAAGTTTTCTGTCAAGGCTCTGGGTATTGATACGGCTGAGTTGGCGGCTGATGCTGTCACAGCGGCTAAGATTGAGGCTGACGCTGTAACCACCGCAAAGATTTTGGATGACAACGTGACCTACGCTAAGGTTCAGAATGTGTCCGCTACAGCCAAGTTACTTGGTCGGACAACGGCTGGAGCTGGTGTTATTGAGGAAGTTCCCCTTCTGCTGAGTACAGATGGGGCTTCCACAAGTGAAACCTCTGTCATGTCTGAGAAGAGAGCTAAGGCTTATACGGACTCTAAAGGCATCATTCAGATGGTTAACACGCAAGACGGAGCTATGACAACCTCCACCCCGACAGTTATCCCTAATGATAACACCATACCCCAGATTACAGAGGGGTTGCTGGTAATGTCACAAGCAATCACCCCAACGAGTGCGACCACAAACCTCAGAATTGATGTGGTTGTTATGGGGTCTACCGTTGGTGCTCGTCCAGTTGTCGCTCTCTTTCAGGATAGCACGGCAGACGCCCTGGCATGTTGCGCCCTTGAAGACGGGGGTGGCAAGACAAACATATTCTCCTTCACACACTTTATGACATCAGGAACCACCAGTTCCACCACGTTCAAGGTGAACTTGGGTACCCAGAGTGGGGCTGTAACCTTTAACGGTGATGGTGCGGCTGCTTTATACGGAGGGACTCTCGCTTCCTCCATCACAATTACAGAAGTAAACGTTTAAAAACAACAGGAGAAGCAATGAAGAAAGCATTAGCTGTATTATTACTAATCAGAGCTGGAATTTGTCTAGCTGAGAACGAGAGTGTTGGTCGGGCTATAACACGCAGAGCAGAAGCCTCAGCCACCACCTCAAGCACCAACTATTATGGGTCTGCTGTAACAACCGCCGGCTCCACAGTGTCTACAAATGACGCCTCTTGGGCCATCGTAAAAATTGTTGTTGATGCTAACGGCACAGCCACCTCTACGCAGAATGCCTATGGAAGTGGAAACAACCCCCTCTGGTCCAACGCTTGGTCAAATAAAGCCTCAGCTACATATAAATAAGGAGGTTGTATGAAGCACCTCTTCTTGTTGTTAACATTTATGGCTGTGTCATGCTTTGGCACTGTCTCAAACACCCCTGTCGGCATGGATGTGTCTAGCGATGGTTCTGCAATAATTTACACCTCCCCTCCCATCTATGGGGGTTTTGATAGGGGTAGGAATGAGTTGGAGTGGCATACATCCACGGGTGAATATACCATTGATATTCTTAGTGAGATTGATGGCGCCTCCTACCTTATTTGGCTCTCCCGCACCTTCACCTCTGGCTCTCCCTTTGCTCCAACAGACTTAGGGGATGAGCTAATACAGTGGCTGGAGAGCCTTACGGAGCCTTCCGCTGTTACAGACGCAAGCACCAATCTGGTTGACGCCGTGTTGGTGAATAGTGTTTGTGCCACGTTTGATGGGACTGCTGATATCATTGAGCTTGGTGATGTTTGGAGCACTCAAGAGCCTCATGTTAAATGTAAGATTAACATAGGTGCACTCTCCGCTATTGACCGCAGAATCCTTGAGCGCAAGGGGCTCGTCGCCTCCAATCAAGAGTATGGGCTCAGAATGATGGCTGATGAGACGGTGTTGTTTGAGATTTGGGATGGCTCCACAAACACCACAAGCGTACGCACAGCCGCCGCTCTCGACATCCTAACTTGGTACGACGTTGAGGGTTGGTATAATAGGGTGGCCGGTAGCATCCACATTCGATACAGGGTTAGCGAGACTGAATCTTGGACCACCGCCAATAACGGTTCTGCCGGAAGCTCTGTAGTGTTTTCGGGTGCTGACGCCACAGCTATTGGCGGGGTGGCATGGGGCGCTGGTTATAAATGGAACGGTCAGATTGCCGACGTCCAAATCTGGGATTATGCCACAACCACCCAACTCAATGGATATCCACTAAATGAAGCTTCTGGAACTAGTGTTTATGACACAGTAGGGACGGAGGATGGGGTAGTCACAGTGGGCGCAGGAGGCGAAGCCACCTTCTGGGGTAGTCGTCAAGATGTGTTTCATGACGCGGCAATACGGGGGGCGAGCAAAGTGTTTGTGCTGGATGACAACACCTCCGTCAGCTTAACGGGCACAAGCGCCTCAACGGGCACAAAAAGCTTGTCTGTGCGAGCTAAGCCAACGACTGCGGCAAATCAAACCATCTTCTTCTCGGACGGTAAGAGCTTGATATTCGACTTCGTCAGTGGGAGTGCATTTGATGTCATTTACGACGCCTCAACCATCGGAAGCGCCACGTTAGATACATGGAGCACTATTACAACTGACGTAACCCTAGACTCCGGCATTCAGTGGGGTGGGGGAGCCTGTCACATTGAGATTGCCTCTATGTCCATTGAAGATAATGGGTCGTGGGATGCAAGCGCGTTTGATGGGACGACGGCTTACAATATTGACCAGAGCGGGAGCTTGCCAGACCTTGCGGATAATGGTGTGGAGGTTAGGCAGTATCCGGCAAACGAAGCCCTGACAGACGATGTTGATGGGGTGGGATTGATTAACCCCGCATCAGGCGCTGGCTTGAACGGGGGAATTCATCAGGTGAGGGAAGTGGGTGAGATTCTGCCGAACTTCAACGGGACAACATCTTTCATAAGTCTACCCACAACGGCGGGTGTAACTCAGTATCCACACGTTCAGGCGTTCGTGAAGCCGCGTTCATCGGGAACTCAGCAAATATTCTATAAGAGGCAAGGTAGCGCGATTGCATATGAGTTCAGGTTGAACAACGGGAAGCCTCAAGTCTACACTAAGGCGTGGGAACAATTCACTATGACTCTTGCCATTCCTTACGGAGAATGGAGTGAGGTTAAGTTCGAGTATGATTACGACAACTCTAAAATATTTCTCAGTAGCCGGTTGCACGGTGTAGAGGCATGGACTACTGATGAGTTTACAGGCGTGACGGCTTTCACTCCTGATGCACGCCCGACTAATATTGGAGCTGGAGCCGATTGGCTTGGTGCTGAGTTCTTTGACGGGGAGATTGCGGACGTTCGTATCTTTGACTACTCAGACGGGACACCTTTGCACCGCTGGAAACTATGGGACATCACAGGTGACACAGCTCCTGATTCAGTAGGGTCGGATACTGGGACAAGTACAAATCTGACGCCGGACACAGCGAGTATTATTGCTGGAGATAAACCCCTTGCTGACAATGGCTTTTGGGATCTTAATGGATTCTTCAGCACGAAGAGTTATTCAGACGCCTTGCTTCACCAACCCTTTGACCTCAACGTTGTCACAAAATACAACAGCTCCTGCGGCTTAGACGACGCCATAACGTTTGATGAGCTGACGGGGGACGAGTATGACGACATGGTGACTTGGCTTTCGACCGTTAGTTGCGGAGGAGCCACCCACGAACCACTTGAAGACACCAACAGCAACTGGGTGCTAGACGTAAATGGACACGTATCATTCCCAGCAATACCCTAACAGTAAGGAATACACACCATGAAACATTTAATTATAGCCCTAACCCTCCTAGCCACCCTCGCCTTTGCTGACAACGAGGTGACATACGCAGAGTTTCTGAAGCCTGAAACGGTTCAAATCAAGGGGCAAGAAACAACCGTCCTTGTAGCTCATGCGTGGCTGGAAGTGAATGACGCCCACTTAGACGTCAAGATTCCTGCCGCCCGCATTCTCCAACGTTGGCACATAGTTTCGGAAGATGTAGCTTTGCGTGCATTCACCGACAAGGTTATTGACTTAGACGGCCCCACGTCCTTGATAATGATGAGTGCTAGGGACTTTAACGGAGGAAGGAAGCTGTGGACAACGGCAGACGACCTGCATGACTGGGCAACAGAGATGGTACCTTTTGGCTACAACTTTAACGACCTATTAACAGACGCACAAGCGGGAGCTTTACATGACTACCAATAGCATTAAATTCTCACACCTTAGCACATGGATGCAGGGGTTTGCCTGCTTGCTAGGTATAGTGGCGGTGATAGTGCCGTGTGTCCTTGGCTTCGTTAACCTAGACTCCCGCGTAGACACAGTGGAGAAGGGGATGTCTAAGAACTCTGAGGACGTTGAGGAGAATGAGGATGCCATACACGCCCTTGAGCTGGTGGATAAGGGGTTGACAGTGCAGTATCAAGAGATTTTACGTAGACAAGGGGAGATGCTCTCCGAGATTAAGAATTTAACCAGGGTGGATTAACGTGGCTGGCAAGAAAACAAAAGTGAAATGTAAACCTAAAACCAAAGTGAAGCGCAAGGCTAAGACAGCGGTAAAGAAGAAAAAATGAGCTGGCTCTTCTTATCCCTAATACTCCTCCTAATTGCATTGGAAATTGGAGGTGGCAGATGACATGCTGGGAATGCAAAGGTGTGATGGAGATTAAGGTTCATGACATAGGCTTGCCTACATGGACCTGTCCGAAGTGTGGGGATGAGATACCAGAGGGCTATCCAATAGATGCAGAGGAAGGAGAAGAACAATGAAAACAATTAGCTGTCATGTTAGAGGGTATAAGGGGCAAGGCTTTGGGAGTGGGTTTATTAAACGTTTCACCTTTGGGCAATACTCGCATGTATCCTTTGTCTTCGATTTGGGGCATAAGGTGGAGGAGGTGGAGAGCATACAAGGGAAGGGGTTGATAGCGCACCCCCCTATAACTGACAAAGCTTTTGATGAGTTTTTTGTACCCCTTTCCTACGAACAGATTGTTGAGGCTCACAGCATAGCCTGCTCCCTCATTGGGGCTAAGTATGACTGGCGAGGGGTAATCAATTTCGTCAGACGCAAAAAGACGCACAACCCTGACAAATGGTTCTGCTCAGAACTGGTCTCTTATGTTTTATATAAATCTGGGTACAAACTTAGCCGACGAGAGCCTTGGAGAGAAACCCCCAGCTCTGTCTGCGAAAGCCTCAGACTTAAGGGTTAGCATATCTCCACACATAACCACCAGACAATCTTTGACGTCCCCTGCATGATGCGCATATGCCAGAATGCCCCACGCCGGTATTGTTACTAGCATCTGTTATTGATTCAAAAGACCCCACCCATTGACCAGCTTTGCTAAACGCATTGACCGGCTTTGATCTGTGGTGATTCTTGCCAAAGACGCCTTTAGTTGGGCCTGATCTTCCTAGATGATCATAGGAGTGTTGAAGATTCTCACTCAGGGTGGCCCACTCCAGATTACACAATCTGTTGTCGGTTTTAATACCATTGATGTGATTGACTGTTGGTTTGTTTTCTGGGTTATCAATAAACGCCATAGCCACAAGGCGGTGCACTTTCATTTGCTTATACTTCCCGTTCTTACACAAGAGCATAAAGTGATATCCATAAATATCTAGCTGTGGCGTTCTGAATCTATCGTTCCACATAGAGATAACATCACCTTCTGTATTCACCTCATACAAACCCTCAAAACCAACCACATCTTCCCATAATTCTTCCATCTTATTCTCCACAATAAAAAAACCCCAAGCAACGGCAGTGGAGTGCGCGTCGCAAGGGGCGTAAAGTTTGTCTATGTTTTGATTGCTCCACCAATCTCAAAAGAACAGAGATAGAATGGCATTAACTCGCTTCTTTGTCAAGCGCTTATCTCGCTC
>CEPX01197504.1_pt1 | contig 13111 bp, 13 predicted proteins | sample 361361 | NCBI WGS metagenome assembly CEPX01 (sample SAMEA2619974, study PRJEB7988) | marine metagenome | biome: marine biome (ENVO:00000447); feature: mesopelagic zone (ENVO:00000213) & marine oxygen minimum zone (ENVO:01000065); material: "saline water (ENVO:00002010), including plankton... | reverse complement strand
GTTTGCAGATTTTGTGGATGTTGTAAAACCCTATCTGGCCTATAAGCAACTCTTTTGAAATATTATCTAAAAATTGTTTTAGTTCTTCCTGTTTATTTAGTTTCTTCATAACCTTTGCTAATTTAATATCCCCTAAACTACCTAACCATAATGGGCCCGCATAGTTTAGTTCTTTTTTGCATACAGGACATTTAACGTTATTGAATATATCTTTCACAGGTTCTTTGTGCAGGCAGTTTTTGCAGTAGATTATGTAACCATGTTGGTTCATTATGTTGTCAACTTTCTGCTTTCCTTTTTCACAGAGTAGGAAGGTTCTGAAGTAGTGCTCTTTTGAGTAGGAGAATATTGGCGTTAATGCTTTGTCAAATTGAGACGATATTAACTGAACTTTTCTTATTAAGATTCTTAATCCGGTTTCGTGCATGAATTCGTTTTTTAATGGTTTTGACCAGTATTTTCTTAGGCAGGGTTTTGGGAAGGTTCCCGACATGCAGCCAGTGTCTGTTGCTGTTACTGCTGAGATTCCTTCTCTTGCTAATCTTTTTATTGAGCTGTCTAAGAAGTCTGATGGGTCTCCAAAGGGATCAATATCTATGTAGTCGAAGCCTTTTGATGATAAGAGGAAGTCGTTTGCGTCTTTGTTGTGGATATTTATTTTACTTTTTTTGGTTAGTTTGTTTAGTTTTAGGTTTTGTTTTATTAGTTTGTAGGCTTCTGTGTTGAGGTCGTTGAAGGAGATGTTTTTTATTTTGGATTTTTTTAGTTCTAGAAGGAATCTTATTCCTCTTATGCCTGATGCTGATAGTGGGAGAGCGATTTGGAGATTGTTTTTGTTTATTGAGTTTAATAGGAGGATAGAGATGTCTCTGTTGGATTTCATTATAGGATTGTAGAAGACTGGCAGTTCTTTGCTTACCTTTTTTTCTATTGGTATTTTTATTGAGGCTTTGCCTTCTTTGATTTGTTTGTACATAGAATGATTAATTTGTGAAGGGTTTATTTAAGGTTTTGGTTAGAATGGTAAAGTAAACTTGAATGTGTTATGTGAAAATTACAGCCTACTGGGCACCCCGTAGGGGGCGTCCCCCGCCCAGTCAGCGTCAGCCAAACCTTTCCATCAGAAAAAGGTATTGGCTATGGTGACTGCTACGGCTGTAATTTTCTCACTTAAGTTTACTTTACCGGTTAGAATAACCTGAACCCTTTCCCTTCTTTAGTGCCAATGATGCCACCGTCTACTATTTTGAAAATAAATTCTTTTTGTTCTTCTATACTTCTGTGCTTGATAAGAATGCATCTTCTGTTTCTGTTAGGAGTTATCTGCAGCTCAATAAGGCATTTGCTAGTATATTTGAGAATATCTCCTCCAACAATGTTAACTTTCTCTTTATTCTCAAAGTTTGCATAAACCTGGTTTGTGACAATAATAGGTATATTTGATTTCTTAGTCAACTCTGCTAAATAGCTTAACTGCTTTCCTAATTCTCTATTAATTTCATAAACATTATCACAGTTGCTGAACTCAAGCCTGTATAATGTAGCGATTGTGTCCACTATGATAAGTCCTATATTATCAGATTTAAGATCATTCAGTTTCCTAAAAGCTTTTTTCTGCTCTTCAAAGCTGGCTGGCTTTAGAAATATAATCTCATCCAAAATCTTCTTATGATCAAAGGCAATCTGCTTTGCTCTCTCAACCGAGAAATTGTTTTCTGTGTCAATATAAACTACTTTCTTGCCTGCCCTTACTGTGTTAATTGCACAAAGAATGCATAGGTTTGTTTTACCAGAGCCAGCAGGGCCATAAATGGTTGTTATGGTATCTTTTTCATAACCTCCATTCAATAATCTGTCCAGTATTTTGCTTCCAGAAGGTAATCTCATTAGTATTAGTTAGGACCTGTGAAGTCGCAAGAATGGCATGTATATTTTGCAGCAATCTCTCTGCAATGCTTGCATCTTACTATCTCAGTTTTACCGCAGCTGGGACAGTTGAATTTGGCTGTTCCAGGCTGATTAGTTACTCGTTTCTTGCATGATGTGCATATTAGCTTTTCGTCTGTCATAGGATAAAAGATTGTTATTTTGTTTATAAATGTTACTTAAAATCCGGCATTGCGTGGAAACTAGCTGACGTTAGCCAGCTTGGAGAAGTATGAATCTCGTCTTCTGTTGTGTAATACTACTCTTGCAGTCACTTGGCTTAGTTTTGCTATAGGTCTTCTCTTTGTGATCATACCATGTTTGGTTTTAAAGCTGGCATGAAAACTCTCTGTATGGCTTCTGAGATGGTATTCTGTTAGCCAATACATCACATCGTAAAAAAGTTCTAGATACATTAGTTTCCACGCAAGCTTGCCATTGATATTGTTGTTTTTCTTGGGAAAAACATAGGGAACCATTCCGTTTTCTGCTATTTTCCTTACAAGTTCTCTGTCATTAAAACCTGCGTCTAGTCTCAAGCTATTTCCATACACTCCGTTAATTAGCTTATGCATTGCTTTACATTCTTGTTCACCGCTAATGTCAAATGCTTGGACAATCTCTCTTGAGTCTACTATACTGGTCATATAATCTCCTGCCTTCTTTTGGGATTCATAATTTTGTTTTCTGCTGGTTTCAAGGCCTGTGCCATCACCAGATAGGATTCCATCTGAAGTTTTTGAGGATTCAAAAACCTGTTTTAATAGGTATACTACTTCTGTTTTGTCATAAGCTTCACCAATCGTTCTGTCGTCTAATTGTTCATAGATACCAAGAAAAGGTCCCAAGATTCTTAACCAGCCTTGTGCAGCTCTTTCTGTTAAACCAAGAGCTTCACATAGTAGAACGGATTTAGCTAACATTTTTGGGTCTGTTAAAGGTCTTCCAGTCTTTCCTGTTGTAACCATGTATTGTGCTTGATCAACAGAATCTCTTATGAATGCTAAAGTCTCATAAGCATCATCAATCTGGGAAGAGTTGTATTCTGGCCAAGAAATTCTTCTTTGTTCTTCAGGCTCATAGAAATCTTTTTCTCTGAGCAATGGAACCATTGCTCTAAACTCTTTATTTGGTAGTTTTGACAGGGTTATTGTTGTGCCTAACTATTATTTATTGTTTTCTATACTACAGAACAATAAATAATAAATACTAGTTGTGCCTAAGAGAAAGAATGATGGCATATATCCGCACAAAAAAGATTAAAGGAAAAAATTATTATTATATTGTTGAAGGTAAAAGAGATGAAGAAGGTAAAGTTAAACAGAAAGTAGTCCTGTACTTGGGGACTATTGAGAACATTCTAAGAAAATTTAAAGGAGAAGGTCGTTGAGTTTCCACGCAACGCCTTAAAATCCTATTACCTTTTGTTTAAAAGCAATTCTCTCCCTAAATCTTTAGCTTATTACCATAAGCTTTATATATAGTTACACGATTGTTAAGTTTATGAAGTTAAGAATGCCTCAGGAATTGGAAGTATGGTATGTTTTGCCAGCTATAAGGAGAGAACTGGCAAAGGTTTTAGTTAGTAAGCATCATCTTAGCCAGAGGAATGCAGCTTCTGCTATAGGTGTTACAGAATCTGCAGTCTCACAATATTTTAAGGAAAAGAGAGCAAAGGACATAGTATTTGATAATAATGTTATGGAACATATTAATCAGTCTGCAAGCAATATTGTTAATGATAAAAGCTGTGTTATAAAAGAGCTTCAGGCCATATGCACTTTCTTTAAGAAAACTGGAAATCTTTGCAAGATACATAAACAGGAAAGTACAAATCTCCCTTGTAATTGTGAGGTTTGCGTGAAATGAAAAGAATCTATTTAGATCATGGAGCAACCACTCCTGTTGATAAGGAAGTTATGAAAGCTATGCAACCTTATTTTACTGAGAAGTATGGCAATGTATCTTCACTACATTCTTTTGGGAGAGAGGCTAAAGAGGCTATTGATAAAGCTAGAGAACACATAGCAAAACTAATCAATGCTGAACCTAAAGAAGTCATATTCACTTCAGGAGGTACTGAAGCAGACAACATGGCAATCAAAGAGATTGCTTTTAATAATAGAGAGAAAGGGAATCATATTATTACCTCTAAGATAGAGCATCCTGCTGTGGAAAACACATGCAAGTTCTTAGAGAAGATGGGATTTAAGATTACTTATCTTGCAGTTGACAAAGAAGGCTTTGTTTCAACAGAAGAACTAGAAAAAGCAATCACAAAAGAAACAATTTTAGTCAGCATTATGCATGCTAATAATGAGATTGGGACTATACAGCCTATTGAAGAAATTGGCAAGACATGTAAAGAGAATAATATCTATTTCCACACTGATACAGTGCAGACTGTTGGCAAAGTGCCTATTGATGTTAAGAAGATGAATGTTGACCTTTTGAGTTCTTCAGCGCATAAATTATATGGACCTAAAGGAGTTGGATTCTTATTTGTTAGAGAAGGCACCAAGATTGGCTCACTTATTCATGGTGGTAATCATGAAAATGGATTAAGGGCTGGCACTGAGAATGTTGCAGGTATTGTTGGCTTTGGAAAGGCCTGCGAGCTTGCTATGGAAAGAATGAATAAGGGAACAACACATTTAACAAATTTAAGAGATAAACTAATTAAAGGAGTTTTGGAAATTGAAGACTGCTGGCTGAACGGTCACCCTTCTAAAAGGCTCCCAGGCAATGCTAACTTTTCTTTCAAATATATTGAAGGAGAATCTTTGCTTATGTACCTTGATGAGAAAGGAATAGCAGCTTCAACAGGCTCTGCATGTTCAACTAAAGAACTGAAGCCAAGCCATGTTCTAACAGCCATTGGATTAAAGCCAGAGGAAGCTCATGGCAGTTTAAGGTTAACATTAGGCAAAGATAATACTGAAGAAGATGTTGAATATGTACTAAAAGCTTTGCCAGAGATTGTGGAAAAGTTAAGACAAATGAGTCCTCTTGCTAAGAACAAATAGGTATCAAAAATGTACTCAAAAAAAGTTATGAAAATATTCAAGAACCCTAAGCATATAGGAGAACTTAAGAATGCTGATGGCATTGGAAAAGTAGGTAATCCTACATGCGGGGATGTTATGGAAATCTCTATCAAAGTAAAGAACAAAGCTGGCAAAGAGATTGTTAAGGATATTAAAGTAAAAACTTTTGGATGTGTTGCTGCAATCTCTTCATCAGACGTTTTGTGCGATATGGTAAAAGGCAAAACAGTTGAAGAAGTATCTAAGATTACTAAAGATGATGTTGTAAAGGAGTTAGGCGAGCTACCAAAAAACAAAATTCATTGTTCACTTTTGGCTGTTGATGCTCTTAAGAATGCAATAGAAAATTATAAAAAGAAAAAAAAGGTTTGATTTATCTCATTGCAAAACCTGGAGGGATATCATAGTTTGGTATAAGCGGCCTGTTTTCTTCTTTTGGTTGTTTTGGTTCTTTTAACAGATTTTGTTCTTCTATCATATCGTCAATATAACCTCCGTCAATTTCATTTCCATTAATACCATCTCTTAATGGGTCTACGGCCTTTCTCCATCTTCTTCCATCATACCACATATACCATGAGGGCTTATCAGTTGGCAACATCCCATAACCAAATGTACCTGGCCTGGGTGAATAATAGTTTACTAAATCATATGGAATATTATCTTCTTTGTTTCTATCATATTCTAAATATATGCCTGGAGGGTTTATTCCTCCTTCTACTCCCACTAAATCATCAAGGTTGGCTTTTGGTATTCCTAAGGGGTTTCTAGGCTCAGCAGCATTTGCAGTAAACCCTAAGACAAATGCTAATACTATAGATGTTATTGTTTTCATTTGTTTTTTCACCTCGTATTGTTTATGTTAGTACCTAAACACCTCACTAAATTCTTCAACTAGTTTTGGATATTCTTCTTTTAGTGTTGTGGAGATATCTTTAGCATGGCAATGAGGGCAGATGTCCATGTTATTGTTGCACAGGATACAATTGTTTGGAGAAGATTCTGTGTTTTTGCCTGTTAAGTCTATAATATGGCCTTTTTCTTCCAGCCATATATTGACTTCTTTGTTCAGGCAGTTAAGGCATATAGGGTTTGTTATTGTTTTGTTGCAAATAATACATTTGCTTTCTTGCATTTTCACCAGCTCTTTTGTTTTATGTTTAACGATAAAACTACTGGGTTCATGCAATAAAATTAAAGAACAGAAAAGACATATTGCAGAAACCCGGATTTTTTTAGGCTCTCAGCAATATGAGGGTTTGATAGTGAAGTCCACTCTCATGTGACAAGAATATAATGTGTGCACATTCCAATTTTGAGTGGAGTTTAACATATCAAAGAGTGCTTTAGGTTAACTAGTATTTATATTTTGTTGTTTTGAGGTATATATTATGAAAGTTCTATCGCTGAACAATAATCTTTAAAAATGAAATATCCATTCTTTAATAAGTGATTCCAAAAAGAGTAAAATATTCTATAGGAGCCGGATTAGTGTTCATTGCAGCATTAACTGGTATAAAATATCATGAGAATATTGAATCTATTATTCATAGTAGCCTTAATAATTCTGATTCTTATAGATTTAGGAAAAGTGATACTTTTGTTGGTGATGAGGGATTTTTAGGTGAGAACGCTTTGAATACAAGGGTGTCAAAAGTATCTGGATTTCTGCGTGTTACTTCAACTAGAGCTATAGGGAAATTTAGAAATACTTTTACAAAAGATAATGATTTAATTGGTAATCTTAAATCCAATGAATTGTATATAGTTCTGATAGAAGCCTATCCAAAAATAAAAACAATATCAGAGTTTGTTGGATTAGAAGGAAAATACGGCCATTTGGAACTAATATACAACGGAAGAGCATATGGTTCAAGACCTCCAAGAACTAGTGAACTATCAATTAAAGAATTAGAATCTTTGTTTAAAGGTAGTTTTTATGAAATTAGGCAGCTTGATCTGTCAGGTGATTTTGAAAAAGCTGTTAACACTTTTAGAACAAAAATTGAAGGAATACCTTATAACCTTTATTACAATAATTGTACAGGTTTTTTAGAATCATTAAATGTTATGTTAGGCGGAGATGAATCTTTAGTGCCTGCAATTGATCTTCAGCAAATATATGATTCTAGTGAAGAAGCAAGAATGTTTGCAAAAGAAAAGGGTTTAGTTGTACCAAATAATCCAATTTGGTTCCCTGATCAATATTCAGATTTAGGAGATTTAGTTGTAAGGGGCAGATTTTAAGTGAAAGATTATCTGACATCTCTAGCAAGGGATATAACATGATGCCTTAGGAGATTATATACAACGGTTTGGCTATTAAGGATTATATTGTCTTTTTTAACTATGCCTCTTTCCTGAAGATAACCAAGTAGATTAATTGCCTTAATACCCAATGGAACATTATTTTCCAATACCAGCTTAACTTCTTGCGATTCAAAGTCAAACTGGCTCACATCAAAGTCTTTTGAGAAAACAGTTTTTAAGACTCTTACAATTTCTCTTATTCCTCCTGCATTTCTTGCTTTAATGACAAGAAGAAATTTGCTTACTAACTCTTTCATACTTAATGGAGTTCTCTTATCTGCTACTAATCCGAGCAACAACCGTATAGATTTATCTCTTTTTGCTTTGACATCCTCTATTACATCTTCTGGAGCATTTTCATCTATTTTGGGTAAGCCCCTTAATCCTAGGAATTCCAATGGTTTCTCATTGCCATTGAATCTATTTGTTTTGTTAAGTCCATACATAATAAATTCTGCACAACTTTTTGAGGGACTCCAAGGAGATCCTTTTTGTGCTATTGTTTTTATTATATCATGGAATTCTTGAAAATTACTTTCGTTGATTACATTGACCTTGTAAAGTATTCCTCCAGGTCTAATGATAACTCTTTGATTTCCTCCCTTATATTTCACTCCTCTTGAATATCCATACCCTACAGCCTTTTCAAGGGGCAGATACTCAGAATTATAATAACGATGTGCAATGTTAGCATTGCCTTCTCCATCTATTAGTATAAAGCTCATGTGTCCTGACATAGATAAGATATCGTTTAAAGTTGAACTGTTAATGGACCCTTCTTTATATCCTGCTAATAACGTAGTTCCTCCTTTCCCTTCTACAAATATATAAGCACTATTTCTCCCAACCATTATATTTCTGTTGTTCAAAGAAATTGTAACCTGGTTTTGAGGATTCTCTATAGCTCTTTCCACAGCAATTTTAGGAGTTTTTGAAGAAAGGGCATATACACCAGCTGCTGCTGACCCGAGCAAAATAGGAACGCCCATTACGACTACTGAGGTTACTAACATAGCTTTCCTAAGCTTACTAACTTTCTTCAGAGCTTTCTTAGCTTCCTCCCTTTCTTCTCTGATTATGCTGCTCTCCTGAACTTCAGTGTTCTTTATTCTTTTTTCCAGATGTTTTTTCTCAGCTTTTTCGGCTTCTTTCTGGCTTTTTAGCTCTTTCCTAATATTTGTAAGTTCGCTCCTGCCTTTAGAGACTTTCCCAGATATTCTTGTTCTGTTCTTCTGCAGCCTTAATACGCTGCTTTGCCTTAGCTTTTCTTCTTGTTGGAAAATCAAACCATAGAATCTTTCAATTTCTCCTTCTAATTTTTTAAGTTCTTTTAGATAGTCTCTCTCTAATACAAGGGCCTCTATTATTGTATAGTTTGCAACTTGAATTCTGTTGAGAGAAAAATTTACAAGGCCTTCAAACTGAGTTCTGAAATAAGATACTACTTGGCTAAGCTCCTGTAAGGATTGGTTTTGGGTTTTAATCGATAGTTTGCTGAGGATTTCTTCAACTTTTTGCAGTTGCTTTGAAATCCAGGTTATTTTACCGGTTATCTGCCTTTTTGCGGTTGTTCTTCTTTTTAGATGAGTTTGTAAAGCCAGTTCTGTTTCTTCATAATATCTAAAATCATTTTTAATAAATTCTGTTGTTGTGTTAACAAGCTTGTTAAATTCTTTTGTAACACTTCTATCTCCTGTTTTTAACAGTTCTCTGATCATTATTGCAGTTTTTTTATCTATCTTCAACTTTTGAGGAATCTTTGATAAGCTATTGCAGAATTCCTGGAATAGTAATAGTGGATTTTTAACATCCATGACTAAGTCATTGTACTCGTTTCTTACAAGAAGTTTCAATTTTTGCAGAATCATAATAATGTCTGATATTTGTCTTTCTAGAACTCTTTCATAGTCCTTTATTTCATTAAGATATTTTGAGATGGGTTCTTCGGAGTTTTCATTGACTTCAAAAGAAATTCCTGTCCGTTCTTTGATTCGTTCAGTGATTTCATAGAATTTGGTTATGTTATACCTTGTTCTTTGTTTGCTTGTTCTTAATGCGTGTTCATCTTTCTGAAATTTCTCTATTTTTGATGCAATTTTTTCATCAACTTCAGATAGTTTTGCAGATTTAGAAATAGAACGCCCAGATCTTCCTTTTGTTAGTATTTGTTTTGCTTTAAACCAATCCATAAGGTTTGTATCTAATTAGATTGTTTAAATAAGTTTCTAAATAAAAGTTTTATTAATGCTTTGCCTTCTTTGATTTGTTTGTACATAGAATGGTGGATTGTTGAAGAACTTATTTAAGATTTGGATTATATTTTCTTGAAAGTAGTAAATGTATTTAGATTAACTTTAAATACATACTATCCTAATATAATGTTTATGTTTAATAAATCACAAGTCAGCATGGAATATGTATTAATCATTGGTTTTTCAATCTTTATTATTATAGCTCTTTTAGCAATTGCACAGTTATATTCTTCAGGGGTAAACGAACAGGTAATAACAAATCAATTAGATAAACTGGCAAAGGAAATAGTTAATAATGCAGAATCATTGTATTACTTTGGGGAGCCCTCATCAGTAACAATCAAAGCATATATACCTTCTAACGTAAAAGACATAGATATAAGCGGTAATGAAATAACATTTACTATAAAGACTAGGCATGGTGATACTGACATATCATATCCCTCAAGTGTAAATCTAGATGGAAGTCTTTCTGTTTCATATGGTTATAGGAATATAGAAATCACAGCCAGAGAAGGTTATGTATTAATAAATGAAAGTATTAACTAAATGCTTACACTTGAAAGCACAGATTATAATGGAGTTCATAATGTTAATAGGTATACTGCTCTTTATGTTTATATTGTTTTTAGGTGTTACTGGTTATCAGGCTAGGGAGATAAATAAGGAAAAAGTGGAACTGTTAGGGAGTGATACAGTTTTTATGGTTCAAAGAGAATTGGAGTTAGCGGTTAACTCGCTTGAGGGCTATCATAGAGAATTCTATCTGCCAACAAAGCTTAATAATCTCGATTATGATATATTAGTATCAAATAACGAGGTTATTCTTACAGTTAATAACCAGGATTTTTTTCTCCCTGTTGTTGGTGTAACAGGGCAACCAAGAAAAGAAACTAACATAATAAACAAAAGAGAAAGTGTTGTTTATCTTAATCAATGAAAAGAGCTCAAATATTTAGTTTGGATTTAATGATAGCGGTTTTCCTGTTCTTATCAGTTTTAATTCTGTTTTTTAAGTATAGTATAGACCTTAGCCAGATAAGCAAGGATAAGCTTAACGAGATGACAGAAGATATTAATTTCATCTCGAATTCTCTAGTTAGTGAAGGCTATCCAGATGATTGGAATATAGGGAACGTGGTAAGCATAGGCATTACCAATAACAACCAAAGAATAAACAGCAGCAAGATAGTAACCTTCTCGAACTTGAATTACAACACTTCGAAAGAGCTGCTTAATACAGAATATGACTATCTTGTTTTCTTTGAGAACAAACTACAGGACAAGATATCTATTAACGGCACATGTTATATTGGTAAGCAGGATGGGCAGGTTAATATAACTGGTAATGTTTCCTTAGACTGTGGGAATCTAGGGCTGAAAAATATAGAGAATATTATTAAGGCTGAGAGATTTTTATTATATGATAATGCGCTAGTTAGAATGGCCATTTATTTATTTGAATGAAAATGATTAAAGGAATTAAAAGAGGTTATTTTTTTAGTATGGATGTTTTGGTAGCTAGTTTACTTATCTTTTCTGTTCTTTTACTTATGTCTGTTTTTTACCTTCAGAAACAATCTACTGTTCAAACAGTTTATTATGCGGAAGATTTAACGAATGCGCTTTCTGAATTAAGGATTAATGATGTTGCTGATAATGATTATGTTGCATACCTAATAAGTAATGGCTATATTGACAACAATAATATATCTGTGATGGAAGCTATTGGGAGATTGTGGGTGTTAGGAGATAATACGGAATCTACTTTATTAGCAAGTGTTTTTTTAAATAATACCTTGCCATCAGATTTTGGTTATTCTGTTCTAATTGGAGGCAATCCTATTTATACCTATAATAAAAACTATTCTAACCTTATCTCTGTTAAGAAGATGGTTTCTGGGATAATGGTAGGGGAAGCAGTAGAAGGGTTAAGCTCGAGAATCTTTTTAAAAGGTTTTAATTCAAAGATTGCTTCTTCATATTTTTATTTTGGAGGTTTTATAGGGGAAGGCACCATCACAAAAAGAATAGCCCTACCAGAGGATGTTGTTAATGTCAGTTCAGCTTTGCTTGAGCTTAATGTGGGCAATGACTTTAATTTATACATTAACGGTAATTTTTCAGGGAATTTTAATAAGACAGCTTCCAACATGAGCGCTGATAGATGGTATATTAATGGTCCATACTTAGATTACTTTACCAATGGCACAAATTTTGTTGTGATTAATTTTACAAATGACACTGGTAATCATATTGCTGGCGGATTTTTAAAGCTAAATTATGAAACCTCTACATTAGATTTTATAAACTATTCTGTTAATAAATCCTCCCAAAAATACTGGTTCCCAGGAATAGATGGAATCATAAATATTTATGACTCATTCTATGTTCCTGGCAGTCTGGATTCTATGGACATCCAGTTGCATTATGATAGTAATTATGAGTTATTCCTCAATATAGGAGATGATACTGTATTTAGTTACAGTGGCACAGGAGAAAATACAATTAATCTCACGGATGGAGAACTAAGCCTGCAACTTAATTACTCAAGCTTAAGCAATAAAACAGTGCCGGTTCGTTTAGGGCTGAGAAATGTTTCTTATGCGCTGGGCGGTAAATCTGATGCTATTTTAATATCTGATAGAACTAGTTCTATGAGTGCCTGCGATGTTGATATTAATTGTAGTGTTGGTGGTATATGCGATACATCTAACCCCTGTCATGAAAGAAGGGATAAAATAGCACAGAACTCAGATGAAATTTTTATCAATGAAATGCTTAGTGTTGAAGGAAACAAGGTTGGGCTTGTTGGTTATGGTGAAAGAGTAAATCCTATTTGTTCTTTTTATGATATTAGCAGCAATAATGATTCTCTGCAAAATAGAATTGATGATTACTATAATCAATGGTGCGGCTATACATGCATCTCTTGCGGCATATATGCAGCTGCTGAGTTATTAACAGAAGAAGAGAAGTTATATGGTTCTACAATGAAATCAGCTTATAACAACACAGAGTATCATGTTGGTGATTCAGGTCCTGTATCTGTAACTGAAACACTTTCTCTTGCAGTAAACAAATCCAAATTCATTAAATCACGATTGACTGTCCTGGGGAAAGGTGTTGATTCAGGAGATGGCTACAAGGATTGCATATTCTTTAATAACTATTATGTTGGCAGGATGTGCGAATCTGGAGACTCAGGCTGGCATACTTGTTCTTACACCTTAAAGGAAGAATGGTTATTTTCATCTGAATCTCAATCTCAGGATTGGATAATGACAACCCAAGCTAACTTTGAATCATGTATCCTGAGCAATGTGGATGTTCTTACTTCCTCCGGGAATGTTACATTGTTAAGTAGCGGTTGGTGGAACGATGATTGGACTAAGCGCAGAGAGTTAACTTTTGACAATTCAGCGCAATCTGATAACCTACAGAACCTTACTGTGCTTGTAGCACTTGATAACAGTCGTATTGATTATGGCCAAACACAGAATCAAGGTCAGGACATACGCTTCATAAATCCGGATGGCACTCAGTTATCCCACGAAATAGAGAACTGGGATGAAA
>CEPX01185800.1_pt1 | contig 13111 bp, 11 predicted proteins | sample 361361 | NCBI WGS metagenome assembly CEPX01 (sample SAMEA2619974, study PRJEB7988) | marine metagenome | biome: marine biome (ENVO:00000447); feature: mesopelagic zone (ENVO:00000213) & marine oxygen minimum zone (ENVO:01000065); material: "saline water (ENVO:00002010), including plankton... | reverse complement strand
GTTTTTAAGCCACCGTATGCGTTACTGCTGTAGTTTTTGAATTAGAATCCTAAAAACTTTATTTAAAAAATCAAATAATAACTCCTTTTTGTTTAGCTAAAGATATTAACTTTTCAAAGTCTTGAATCGGTATTAAGGGACAATATTGCCCCCATGTCCACTTTCCTGCTCTATTTCCTATCTTCCCTATGATATAATAGCCAAAACGATATTCAATGTCTCCTAGGTCTCTATTTTTAGTGTGAGTGATATATCCTTCAACTCTAACTCTCCGTAATCTTTCAAAAATAAATACTTTCTCAGAAAGGTTAAACTGTTTCATAAATACCCAAGCTTCTCTGATAAAATAATGTTTGCCTTTTCTGCTTATGTCTTTAAATTTAAGTTCCTTGCTTTTTTCTCTTTTAAATTCCTCTTCTTTCCTTTTTATGAATTCTTCAGCAGTTTCCATCATAGAATAATCAAATTTTTGTTATAAATCAGACTCTTTTGCCCATTCACAATATTTACAATCTTCATTTGCTTTAGGAATTTTTCCTTCTAACACCTTAACTGCTTCTTTAAAGATATTTTCAGCATTTTTTATGCTTATTTTCATCTTCACTAAATCTGTATTAAAAATAACATCACCATGGCCATTTACCTTATCAGGATGGTAGAATAACAAGTAAGAGTAGTTTTCTGTTTTATAGCTGTTTTTCCTTAATAACAGGTTGTAGATGTCTAATTGATCCTGATAATGCTCTGCTGTATCTTCCTTTAATGGAAAACCTCTTGTCTTGTAGTCCAAAACTATTATTTTATCCTGTTTTTTTAACAGATTGTCTACTGCTCCTCTGAATAGGTTTTCTTCACTGTCTTTCCACTGTATTCCCTTAAAGTTATTCCTCCATACATCCAGCAGTTCCTTGTCATCAAATAACTTAACATCTTTTAATTCCTTTATTTCCGGAGGAAGCTTTCCCTTTTCCATAAAAGAGTCAAAATAGATTTTTAGGATTTTATCCATACCAGATGGCAGGCTTGGGAATATACCAGAAGGTCTTTTAATACCTTTATTGAAATGCAGCCAGAAACAGCGAGGGCAGTCTTTAAGTAAACTTAAACTGGAAGGGGAGAATTTGAATGTCATTTTAGGTAATGTAAGCGGTTAGGGTTTATATGGTTTTTGGAGGAAATGTTTATAATTGTATAGAGTTTTTCCTTAAATAGATGCCAAAAATAACATTACCAGAACTTGAACAATGGCTTTGGGAAGCAGCTAACATACTTAGGGGACCAGTTGATAGGGCAGATTTTAAGTCTTATATTTTTCCATTGTTATTTTTTAAGAGAATTTCTGATATTTATGATGAAGAGTATGAGAAAGCTTTGAAAGAATCTGGGGATAAGGAATATGCATCTTATGATGAGCAACATAGATTTATTATTCCAGAAGGCTCTCATTGGAAAGATATTCGTGAAAAAACAGTTAATGTAGGACAGGCACTTCAAAAAGCATTAAGAGAGATTGAAAAATCAAATCCTGATGATTTATATGGGGTATTTGGAGATGTTAACTGGACAAATAAAGAGCAGTTGCCTGATGAGTTGCTGATAGATTTAATTGATCATTTTTCTAAAAAAGTTCTTAATAAAACAAATGTTGAGCCAGATATTCTTGGCCAGGCTTATGAATATCTTATTAAGAAATTCGCTGACTTATCCAAAAACAAAGCTGGTGAATTCTATACACCAAGAGCAGTAGTTTATTTAATGGGAAGTATCCTTAAACCAAAGGAAAAAGAGACAATATATGATCCTGCTTGTGGTTCAGGTGGTATGTTACTGGAATCATACCATTATGTTAAAAGTCATGGTGGAGATGTTAGGACTTTGAAATTATACGGTCAGGAGAAAAATCTTACCACATCATCAATATCTAGAGTTAATTTGTTTTTGCATGGTATTGAGACTTTTACAATAATAAGGGGGGATACATTACGTTCACCAAAGTTTTTGGAAGGAGATCAATTATCCCAGTTTGATGTAGTTATAGCAAATCCTCCATTTTCATTAGAAAATTGGGGGCATGAAAACTGGACACATGATCCTTATGGAAGAAACATTGCAGGAACACCCCCTAAAGGGAATGGAGATTATGCATGGGTTCAGCATATGATTAGTTCAATTGCTAAACCTAATGGCAGAATGGCAATAATTCTACCTCATGGGGCTTTATTTCGTGGTGGTGTTGAAGCTCGTATAAGGAAGGCTCTTTTGGATAAAGACCTTTTAGAAACAGTCATAGGTCTTGGTCCAAATCTTTTTTATGGAACAGGTATAAGTGCTTCTATTTTAATATTTAAGTTGAAAAAAGAGAGTAATAAGAAAAATAAAGTATATTTCATTGATGGTTCTCATTTATTTAAGAAAGGTCGTAATCAAAATTTCTTCTTGCCAGAACATGCAGAACAGATTCTTTCATGGTATGAATCCAATAAAGATATTCAGAATCATGCAAAGATTGTTGATATGAAAGAAATTGAAGAGAATGATTTTAATTTGAATATTTCTATGTATGTGAAGAAAAAACAAGTTGTTGAAGCAATTGACCTGAAAAAGACATTCAAAGAAGTCCAAGATGTTTATCAAGAGTTTATTGAATCTGAAAAAAGGATGAAGGCATTGTTAAAGGAAGTGAAGATTTTATGACTGAAAAAGTAACTCAACAACAATTAAAGAAATATCTTTGGGGAGCTGCCACTCTTTTAAGAGGCGTTATTGACCCTGGAGAATATAAAAATATAATATTTCCATTAATGTTTTTCAAGCGTATTTCTGATGTTTATGATGAAGAATACAAAACAACTATGAAAGAATTTGATGATAAACAAATTGCTAAAAGCAAAGAGTTCCATAGGTTTATTGTACCTAATGGTTCACATTGGAAAAATGTAAGAGAGATAACAAATAATGTAGGTAAAGAAATCAGAAAAGCAATGGATTCAATTGAAAAAGCCAATCCAGATAAATTTGTAGGAATTTTTGGTGATGCAAACTGGTCCAATAAAGACCGTCTATCAGACAGAATAATGGTAGATTTGATAGAACATTTCTCTACTATCACATTATCAGTTGAGAATGTTCCACAAGATGAGTTTGGAAATGCTTATGAATTTCTAATTAAGAAATTTGCAGATGATAGTGGTCACAATGCAGCTGAGTTTTATACCAATCGGACTGTTGTCAGGTTAATGACACTAATAGTTGATCCTCAGCCAAATGAATCAATTTATGATCCTACTTGTGGGTCTGGTGGGATGTTGCTTAATGCCCGTTTATTAGTAAAAGAAAAGGGCAAGGAATATAGAAATATTAAACTCTATGGTCAGGAAATCAATAATATAACTTCAGCAATAGCTAAAATGAATATGTTTATTCATGGTGTTGAAGATTTTTCAATTGTTAGGGAAGATACGCTAGCAAATCCAGCATTTATTGAAGGTGACAAGGTACAACAATTTGATATATGCTTAGCAAATCCCCCTTATTCAATTAAGAAATGGAATAGAAATTCCTGGATGCATGACCCTTATGGTAGGAATATATATGGAACACCGCCACAAGGGTGTGCTGATTATGCGTTTTTTCAGCATATAATTTGTTCTTTGAAAGAAAAGACGGGTAGATGTGCTATTTTATGGCCACATGGAATACTTTTTAGAGATGCTGAGCAGGATATGCGGTCAAAATTAGTTGAATCTGATGTTGTTGATTGTGTGATTGGACTTGGTAAGAATTTATTTTACAATTCTGTGATGGAATCTTGTATAGTAGTTTGTAATAAAAATAAACCTAAAGAAAGAAAGGGTAAAGTTTTGTTCATTAATGGCATTAATGAAGTTATTGAAGAAAAACAGATGGCGTTTTTATCTGAAGAAAATATAAAAACTTTATTTGAACTTTATAGAGATTATAAAGATATACCCAAATTATCACATGTTGTTACAATCAAAGAGATTGCAGAAAAGGATTATAGTTTAAATGTTCCATTTTATGTTCAAAAATATGATTTAGGGGAAATTAAAGAATCAGAAAAAAATTTAATTGCTAAATGGGAAGAAAGCTCTAATAAATTAAAGAAGTCAACTTCAGAATTGTTTTCAAGTGTTAAGGAGGTACTAAAATGAAAGTACCTTCTAATTGGATTAAAGTTAAGTTTAGTGATATTGTTGAGAATGTCACCGATAGAATTGATAAACCTAGTGAATCTGGTTTGAAAGACTATATTGGTCTAGATGAATTGGACACAGATCAGATTAGAATAAAACGATTTGCATCAACATCTGATGTGGATGCAACAAAATTTCTATGCAAAAAGGGAGACATTATTTTTGGCAAAAGAAATGCTTATTTAAGAAAAGTTGCAGTTTGTGATAGAGCTGCAGTTGTTTCAGCTCACTCTATGATATTTAGACCAAAAGGAGATTTAATTGATCCTGATTTTTTACCTTGCCTATTACAATCAAGTACATTTTGGAGAACTGCTCATGCAATATCAGAAGGTTCCATGTCTCCAACAATTAAATGGAAAATATTGTCAAAGCAAGAATTTTTTATTCTACCAATTAAAGAACAAAAGAAAATTGCTGGAATCCTATGGGCCATAGAAGATAACATAGAAAAAACAGAAAAACTAATCGAAATAAATGAAAAACTGAAGAAAGGATTATTGAATGAACTCTTAACAAAAGGAATTGGACATAAAAAGTTTAAGAAAACTGAGATTGGTGAAATTCCTGAAGAATGGGATTTAGTTAAATTAGAAGATGTATCAACTCAAATAACAGATGGTACTCATAAAACACCAAAATATACTATGAATGGGATTCCATTTTTATCTACTACGAATGTGATACCTTTCAAAAAAGGGTTTGATTTCAGTTCATACAGAAAATTCATCTCTAATGATGAACACGAAGAGTTGATAAAAAGATGTAAACCGGAAAAAGGGGATATTTTAATATCTAAATGTGGTACAATTGGCAGAACCAAGATAATTGATGTTAACTATCAATTTAGCATTTTTGTTGGTCTAGCTTTGGTAAAAATAGATCATTCAAAAATTTTTGATAAATATTTAGAGCAATTGTTGAATTCGGATTTGATTCAAGAGCAAATGAGAATTTTGTCTCCAGGTTCAACCAGAAATACTCTTGCTATAAACGCAATAGAAAAGATTCAAGTTACATTGCCAAATCTAAATGAACAAAAAAGAATTTCAAAAATACTTGAAAAATTTGATATGCAAACTCAAACATATGAATATCATCTAATCCGATTAAATTTATTAAAGAAAAAACTTACAGACGAATTACTTACTGGAAAAATTAGGTTGGGTGGTAAATATGTTTAATGAAGAAAATTCAGTTGAGAATTATATTCGAGATTTAGTTGTAAAATTAGGGTGGAAATCTGTTCCAAGAGAAGATCTTCCTAGGCAGGAGGCTGATGTTTTGGTTGAAGAGCACCTAACAAAAGCATTAATAAAACTAAATCCCTCAATAACAGAGGAAAATGGAAGGGCAGAAGAAATATTATACAAATTAAGAGCAATAATTATTTCTGTAAGGGGAACTGGTTTAGTAAAGACAAATGAAGAATTAATGAGGTGGGTAAGAAACGATGCTGTAATGCCCTTTGGAGAAAGAGGCGAGCATGTTCCTATAAAATTAATAGATTATGAAGATTTATTAAAGAATGAATTCGTAATAACAACCCAATATAGCTTTACAGCAGGTCAAAACAGAAGGCCTGATTTAGTGTTCTTAGTAAATGGTATCCCTTTAATTATAGGTGAAGCAAAAACACCAGTAAGGCCAGCAGTTTCATGGTTTGATGGTGCTGTACAACTAGATGAATACCAAAATTCAATTCCACAGCTATTTGTTCCAAATTTATTTGTATTCGCTACAGAAGGAAAAAAATATCGAGCAGGATCAATCAAGCTTCCAATTGAAAAATGGCAGCCTTGGAGAAAAACAACTGATACGGAATTAGACAAATTGGAAGATTTACAAAATGCAATAAACTTAATGCTAAAGCCAGATATCATATTAGACATTCTGAAAAACTTCAGTCTTTACAGTACAACCAAAGGCGGACAGAAAATAAAGATACTATGCAGATATCAGCAATATGAAGCAGCAAAAGACATAATTAAAAGAGTTACTGAAAACAAAATCAAAAAAGGTCTTGTATGGCATTTCCAGGGTTCTGGAAAATCATTTTTAATGCTTTATGTTGCAAAGCAATTAAGGCATGTAAAAGAACTCAAAAGCCCAACAGTTATTGTAGTTGTTGATAGAGTTGACTTAAATTCTCAAATAAGCGGGATATTTAACGCTTCTAATGTTCCGAATACAGTTATTGCTAACTCAAGAGAAGAATTACAACAAATATTAGAGCAAGATACTAGGAAAATCATCATCACAACAATACACAAATTTGGAGAAGCAGAAGGTGTTCTAAATACAAGAGACAATATCATTGTATTAGTAGATGAAGCTCATAGGACACAAGAAGGTGATTTGGGAAAAAAGATGAGAGAATCATTGCCAAATGCTTTCTTATTTGGATTTACAGGAACACCAATCAACAAAAGAGAAAGAAATACATTTTATGCTTTTGGAGCAGAAGAAGATAAAGAAGGTTATATCAGCAGATATTCGTTTGAGCAATCTCTAAGTGATAAAGCTACCTTACCAATCTATTTTGAACCAAGACTAATAGAACTTAAAATAGGAAAAGAAGAAATTGATAAAGAATTTGAATGGCTGGTGAAAGAAGAAGAACTTGATTATGAAGAAAAGACAAAACTGTCTGACCAAGCAGCTAAATTTGGTGTTTTAGTAAAATCACAAGACAGAATCCAAAAAGTATGTGCTGACATTGCAAAACATTACAAAGAATTTGTAGAGCCTAACAACTTAAAGGGCCAAGTAGTAGTATTCGATAGAGAAGCCTGCCATTTATATAAACAAGAATTAGATAAGTATCTAAGACCAGAAGAAACTGCTGTTGTAATGACAGTCAAACAAAAAGGTGAAGAAGAATGGAGAAAACTCTATGGTTTAACAGATGATGATCAGGAAAAGCTCTTAGATAGATTTAGAGAACCAAAAGACCCCCTTAAACTATTAATAGTAACTTCAAAACTTCTTACAGGATTTGATGCTCCAATAAATTATGTTATGTATCTTGACAAGCCAATGAAAGACCATAATTTATTGCAAGCAATTTGTAGAGTCAACAGGCCTTATCCAAAAAAGGAAAATGGTCTAATAATAGATTATCTAGGGATATTTGATAATGTAGCAAAAGCACTTAACTTTGATATGAAAAATATGACTCAAGTTATTGCAAACATTTCAAAGCTGAAAGAAAAACTACCCGAAGCAATGAAAATCTGTTTAGACCATTTTAAAGAAATTGACAGAGCTGTTGAAGGTTATGAGGGGCTTTTAACTGCTCAGGATTGTTTGCCAACAAACGAGCAAAGAGACCAATTTGCATCCGACTACTCTGTTTTACAAAGGCATTGGGAAGCAATATCTCCAGATCCAATACTAAGCCAATATGAAAAAGATTACAAATGGTTAACTGAAGTCTATAATTCATTAAAGCCAACAAGTGGAACAGGAAAATTATTGTGGCATACACTTGGAGGAAAAACACTTGAATTAATACACAAAAACATAGAAGTCCAAACAATAAGGGATGATTTAGATACATTAATCATGGATGAAACAATATTTCTGAAATTAACTGGAAATAAGGCAAAGATTAAAACAAAAGAAGTTGAGATGAAAATTGTTTGGAAACTACATAAACACGCTGATGACCACAGATTTAGAGAATTAGGGAAGAGATTAGAAGAATTAAAAGAAAGACATTTGCAAAATGTAATTAATAGTCTGGAATTCTTAAAAGGATTACTTGAGATAGCAAAAGACGCAGTTAAGCTTGAAAAAGAAACTAAAGTTGAAAGAAAAGATAATGGTAAAGAGGCTCTAACACAGATTTTCCTTGAATGCAAAGTAAAAACTACCCCTCAAATCATCGAGAATATTGTAAAGGATATCGATAAAGTGGTTAAGATTATCCGATTTGATGGTTGGCAATGGACAACTGCTGGTGAAAAAGAGATACAAAAAGCACTGAGAAGAACTTTGTTAAAATACAAACTACACAAAGAACAGGAATTGTTTGATAAGGCTTACAATTATATTAAGGCACATTATTGAAAAATGCCATTTTCAAACGAGGCATTAAAAAATGGTGGAACGTCCTCCGAAATTTGAAAGTTTACCAGAATACCAAAAAGAATTTCTTAAAAGAGGTGGCACACTTCCAATAAATAATGAAGGAACAGTAGGATTTCTTAAACTTTACAATAAAAATGTAAGATTAATCATTAAAGGGGGATCATTTTACGCTTTTTTAGATATAAAACAGATTAATGGCTTTAAGGAAAAAAAAGAAGAAAGATCTAATAAGATAATAGATGCATATCTTGGAGAAGTTTTAAAGGATTTGAATAAGGAAATTGATTTGCATAAAGTAAACAATAACTTAAATGTTTTTAATGAAGGAGTCGCATTAGGCATCTATATCTCTAAATCCCATCAAATGTTTTTTGGGAAAAAATCAAATCTATTCAGTGATATGCTTTATGAAGGTAAATATCGTGATAACATAATGAATTTAGATTGCTTTGCAGAGGTTATTGCTAAATATATTAACAATTATTTCAATAAATATGTTGAGTTAGATTATGTAATATATATGCCATATTCCCATAAGGGTTCAAAAACATTTTTTCCTTTAGAGATAATTTCAGAAAGTTTAAAGAAAAAAACAAAAGTTCCATTTTTTACGGATTTTATTAATAAATCCCAGCCATCCAACTTGAAGTTTTCATCTTGGATAGAAAAAGTAAATCATATCTTACCCAATCTTAGGATAGATAATAGTTCTAATCTCAAATTCAAAAATGTACTTTTAATTGATGATGTGTATAACTCAGGAGCACATCTCCTTGCTACCTGCATGAAATTATGGGAAATACCTGTAAAAAATATATTTGTTTTAACTCTAAGTGTTTCCGATAATGTTAAAAACGATACTACTAATAAATTTAATTGGGAATGGCTGAAGTTTTATAATGAAAAAAATAAAACAAATGATATATTAAAGAATATGGATTTAATAAGTTTAAATTTTGACAAGAATGAATTCAGAAAAAAGCCTACTTTTGAAATTATTCCACAATTAGAAAAGATTGGTTTAAGTGATTTATTAATTCTTAACTCCATTATGAAAAAGAAGTTTAATGTTCATGCTAGAAAAACTGCGCATAGAGATAAATATCTCTTGTTTATACCTAGAGGGGATAAAGAAAAGATAAAAAACTATGTGGAATAGAAAAATTAGTCTTTAAATTTTTTAATCACATCAAATTTCATGTTTCTCTTTTTGGCCATTATGCCAGCTGTTGCAGAATATATCTGGCAATTAGAAAATTTTTCTTTTATTTTCTTTGCAGCAATAGATAGAGTTTTACCATCTGTGATAATATCATCAATCAATAATATTTTCTTATTGCTCAAATCATCTGGTGTATTAATTTTCAAAAAGGTGTAGTAATCACTGCTGAATTTATATTCAATATCTAATGATTTGTATTCTCTTCTTGAAATATGATTGGTAAGTAATAAGGCATCTGGGATATATTTCACATTAATCATTTTTTTAAGAATAGTGCAAATTTCAGCAACTCTATCAATTTCACCGTTTGTCTTCTTCTTTGGTGATAAAGGAATTCCAACTATAAAATCAAAAGTTATTTCATTGAAAATAGGATCTATTTCTATTTCTTTTTTAATGCCTAATGCTAAGAGATTTGCGTACTTTTTATATCCTGCCTTAAAAGCATAGATAATTTGAGAGATGGCATGTTGTCGAATGTTAGTTTTTATCCAATGTGACTGATAAGGTAACACCCAAAAAGGAGATATTGATTGTTCAATGTAAGGTGTTTTGAGTTTTACTTCATTACCCCACTTGATCAAGTATTTTTTATTGAATATCAAACAATTTTCACAACCATTGGCATTATTATCCAAACAATTTTTACAGTAAATTTTTGTTCCAACATCAATTTCGGATATAGTAATTTCTTTTTGAATTTTTTCAAATTCTATATCAAGAAAGGGGGGTATAACATAAACAGCCCCATATGGCCGTGGTATTAACTGTCTTTCATATTTTGAAAACTCTGATGGTTCAATTAAAGGTTGGTTTTCATCATAATGTATTATTTTGCATATTATACTTTTACTAGGTATAATCTTTTGAGTAACCTTAGATACAAGATATATGCCTCTTTTTATGCCTCTCCCTTTAAACAATGTGAAAATAATATCCCCTTCATTTACATCATCAAAATATTCTCTCCAGTTGTACTTAAGAAATGCACCATTTTTTCTTTCCTTTATTTTATCCGGAGAGAATCCATCATAGGATGAATTTATCTTGTATAAGAATTTCATTTTATTATGTAAGTTTCAAAATATCCTCCAAGTGATTAAACACATGATCTAATTTGATGCTGATTTGCTGATAATTGCCCCATTTTGCTAATCCAGACAAACAACCAGCATTTTTAGCTGCTTTCATATCATTCTCAGTATCTCCAATGTAAATAACTTCATTTGGATCAAGGCCCAATTCTTTGATTGCCATCTTAATAGACTTAGGATTGGGTTTAGGAACTCTGCATTCTGAAGGTGTTATTATTGTATCTGCAAAATTAAACAAACCAAATCTTTCTAATAAGGTAACTGAAAACTCTCTTTTTAATGAAGTTACAAAACCAATTTTTTTATCCTTATTTTTTAATATATCAAACACATTTATTGTCTCAGGAAAAAATAATTTAATATCATTTAGGGTCTTTCTGAAATTTCTCCAATAAGGGGATAGAGAATAGACTTCATATTTTTTAAGTACGTCATTAAAAGTAAAGTTGTTTCTCAATAGATTCTTAATCCTCCCTTCTCCAAGATGAATATCGTTTTTTTCGTTAATTGTTTGAGATAGTGCATTTATTATTGCTTTTTCTGAAGACCATATTGTCTCATCCAAATCAAATAAGAAGCCTTTGATCATTTTCAAGTTTTGGGAATTTTACATCCTTACCCTCTTTGAACTTCAAGACCTCTATTTTTTTGTCCTCTAAAATTTTTAAATTCCCTTCAAATCCTTTAGTATTTTTTGGCAACAATACACCCATCCTCTTTTTTTGCTCTTTGACCGCTCTATAAGCATTCATTGTTCCACCCTTATCAGATGTTTGGGCTACTAGAACATATTTCGATAAACCTACAGTAATCTTATTTCTTTTCTTCAGTGCAAATTCTTGGACTTTCATTCCAAATTTATATTCAGATACAATAATCCCATTATGGATTATTTTTTCTCTTAGTTCTGCATTCCCTTTAGGATAAATAACATCAACACCACAACCTAAAACAGAGATTGTTTTGCTGTTATTATCTAGTGCTGCCCCATGTGCAATGGCATCAACTCCCAAAGCTAATCCACTTACAATTGTATATCCTTCATTTACAAGGTTTTTTACGGCAATATTCACTTGTTCAGTAGTCCAGGAAGAAGGTTTTCTAGTGCCAACAACTGCACAAGTTTTTATTTCTTTTAATAATTCAGTATTTCCCAAAGTATAAAGAATTGGTACACAATGGTTTGATTCAAATAAATTTGGTGGATAGAAATCATCAAAATAAGTAATTATATTGGCACCTAACAATCGAGCAGTAACCTTTTGCTTCTCAGCTTCTTCCCTAAAACTTTTAACGCTATCTTTCTTCTTTATAATGTTCTTTAGGATAATATCTCTAAATCCAAATTCAACCTTTAGTTCTTTTAATGATAAATCAAATACTTTTCTAAAGGATTTAAATCTATTATAAATTACCTTAAATTTAACTGGACCTAATCCTTTTATTTCTAGGAGACTTAATATTGCTGCAAGTTCATCGATATTATTATCCATTTTATTAGGATAATACACCTTTGAATAATATATAAACTTATCTAATGTTGTTTAGTTTATGAAACATTTTCCCATTTATCACCACAAACAACAATGTGATCAAGAACCTTTATTCCCACTGTATCACCAGCTTCTTTCATCTTTTCTGTTATAGTATCATCTTCCCCACTAGCCTCACAATCCCCACTAGGATGATTATGCACCAATATTATTGAATTAGCACTGTTCTTTATGGCCTCCTTAAACACCTCCCTGGGATGAACCAAAGAAGAATTCAAAGTTCCAATTGAAATTATTTCATCTTTGATGATTTTGTTCTTGCTATCAAGAAAAACAGCAATAAAATACTCTTTCTTTTTGTCTTTGAGTTTTTCCATATAATAATTGGCTATGTCGTTGGCGTTATTGACGACTTTCTCGCAGATCTTTCCGGAATTGACGCGTTTGCTTAATTCAAATGCAGCAATTAATTTAGCAGCTTTTGCTAAACCAATGCCTTTTATCTTCATTAGTTCAGATAAAGACAAAGAATTCAAACTTTCCAAACTAAAAGTACTAATCAACCTATGCGAAAGATCAATAACATTCTCTCCATTAGTTCCATTCTCTAAAATAAGCGCTAATAGCTCTGAATCATTTAAACTATCAATACCATTTATCTTAACCCTTTCACGCGGTCTTTGCTCTATAGCAATCTCTTTTATTCTCAATACTACCACCTCTTTGCTATTCGCGTTTTATTGCAATGTGGTAAAAGAATTTAGTGCATTACTCCTTTATAAACTTCATCCGCATATGTCCAGTGGGTCATAAAAAGGGATTTTCAGGCTTTAAGGTCTATAAAGCCTAAATTCTTCTGAATCAAGCTGTCCAGTGAGCATTTACACATTTCTAGTAGACATAGAACCTATACTCACAGGATCCGAAGAAATATGTTCATTCTTTACGTTTTTCTTTTCCTTAATGCCTAGTTCGTTCTCAATAACTTTCCAG
>CEPX01019344.1_pt1 | contig 13112 bp, 11 predicted proteins | sample 361361 | NCBI WGS metagenome assembly CEPX01 (sample SAMEA2619974, study PRJEB7988) | marine metagenome | biome: marine biome (ENVO:00000447); feature: mesopelagic zone (ENVO:00000213) & marine oxygen minimum zone (ENVO:01000065); material: "saline water (ENVO:00002010), including plankton... | reverse complement strand
ACCTCATCTACTATACCATCAGCGTTCATGTCAATGCCTTCTATGACTTTGGCAAAGGTTTTTGGTTGATGTTTGTTACCTTTGATTATTTCTTTGAAGTGTTTGAGAAAAGCAATAATACATGTTCTTGTTCCTGTGTTTCTTTTACCTGCTATTAGAAGGATGGATTTCTTTTTGTTGAATGGGGATTTTATTTTTGTGACTATGCCAATGGTGTCCGAGCGGTAGTCTTTTTTGGATATTGTTGAGTGGACTATCCAATTCTCTTTTTTGATGAATTTTATGGGTAGGGATGAGTTTATTTTTTCAGTTATGGTGTTGACTACAGGACCGCCGATTAAGATTAAGTTGTTTTGGAGGTCTTCTTGGCGTGTTTCTGTGTCAAGCTTTACGTTTAATTGTGGGAGGTAGTTGAGGTAGGAGCCCAGAAATAATGCTAGGTCTATGGCGTAGTAGCCGTCTCTTGACCTTGCTTTTTCAGGACCATGAGGGTCTGGGGAGCCTACAACTATTGTTGCATTAAGTTGACCGTCTTCGATAAAGGGTTCTAGGAATGCTTTTTCCTCTTTATTGGCTTCCTTAATGCTTGGAATGTGTTGAGATGGTTGGAATTCTTTGAATTTAATGACAAAAGCTGGTTGTTTTAGTTTGTAGATATGGGCTGGAGTGCCACCAATGTTTTTTGTCTCTGTTTGTTGGATAATATTTGCTTTTTCCAGCTTTCTGATATGATAATATACTTTTTGTTCATGGACTTGGAGGTGTTTTGCTATCTGTTTTGGATAGGATGGTTTTTCTGAGAGTGTTTTTAGGATGGATTGAGCCAGCTTTGAGGAGAGGGATTTAGCTTGTTCTGGAGTAAGTTCTTTTGCAGGTAATGATTGGTTGTTCTCGACGATAAACATGGTAAAAAACTATTTTTAGTAGTATTAAAAATACTTTAATAACCTTTATATATAAGCGTTATGGTTCTAAGATGATTATGAGACCTAAAATTGTATGTCTAGGAGGAGGGACTGGCCAGGCGGCTATTCTAGAAGGATTACAGCAGTTGGACGTTGATATTACTGCCATTGTTGGTGTAACAGACAATGGAGGCTATTCTGGTTTGATTAGACAGGCTATGGACATCCCTCAAGTGGGTGATTCTCGAAGTGTTGTGAGCACATTAGCAAAAGATGGTGTTTTGAAGAAGCTTTTGAAGTATCGTTTTACTGAGGGGAATCTATCTGGTGTGGCTTTAGGTAATCTAATGCTTGCTGCACTTACTCGTATTGAGGGTGATTTTGGGGAAGCATTACAGACTATGAGCAATTTGGTTGGTGTTAGGGGTAGAGTGTTGCCTGTTAGTAATGAGAGTACTCAGATCTGTGCTGAGTTGTTGGATGGTTCTAAGATTGAGGGAGAATGGGAGATTATCAAACAGAGTAAGAGTAAGGTTATGAGGTTATATCTAAAGAAAGCTGTTTCGGCTGCTGCTGGTGTTGTTAAGGCTCTCGGTGAGGCTGATATGATTGTTGTTTGTCCAGGAAGTCTTCGGACAGGGATTATTCCTATACTTTTGGTTGATGGGGTGGGGTTGGCAATAGCTAAAAGTAAGGCTAAGAAAGTATTTGTCACTAATGTTATGACCCATCCTGGCCAGACTGATCATTTTACTACAAGTATGCATGTTGATGAAGTTAAGAAGTATGGAGACTTTGTCTTTGATTATGTTTTGGTTAATAGTGGGAAGCCAAGTGATGAATTGCTAGATTTGTATAAGAAGGATGGTGCACTCCCTGTAAAGATTGATTCTGTTGGTGAAGGGATGGTTATTGTGGATAATTTTGTTGCAGATTTAGATAGGAGTCAATTGTTGGAGTTGGAGAGGGCAAGTGGTAAGGATATGGTTGCTTTTCCTCATTTGATTCGACATGATTCTGAGAAGGTTGCAAAGATCCTTATGGAGTTGGTCAAATGATTGGGGTTTTGTTGGCTGCTGGAAGTGGAAGTCGGATTAAGCCTTTTAGTTTGACAGGGAGTAAGGTCATGATTGAGTTTTTAGGGAGACCCTTACTTTTTTATCATATTGATGAGTTTGTTACGCATGGTATTACAGACATTGTTATTATTTGCAGTAGGGGCAATGTAGGGGAGATAGCAGAACGAACAAAAGAGGAATTTAAGAAGCTTCATCTTGAGTTTGTTGTACAGGATGTGCAATTAGGTCCAAGTCATGCAATCTACGCTGCTAGGGATTTACTTACTGAAGATCAGTTTTTGTTTAAGTACGGAGATAGTGTCCATTCTGAGGATTTAGTCGGGAGCTTGCTGAAGAAAAATACTGGAGATGGAGCGATAACTCTTCGCAGGGTGAAAGATCCTCAACGATATGGGATTGCACGGCTTGAGAAGGATGTTGTTGTGGAAATTGTTGAAAAGCCTGAGAAACCTCCTAGTAAGTTGGGATTGGTCGGGGCTGGGATTTTAGATACAAAGAAGTTTTTGGCTGGCGTTGAGAAGGATATCTTATTTTCTGGTAAAAAGGAGGTTCCACCGCCTGAGTATGTTCTACGTGAGGGTGGAAAGCTGAACTATTGGGAATATAAAGGAAAGCGTGAGGATTTGGGAAAACCTTGGGATGTCTTGCTTGTTAATAGGTTGTTGGTTGAGAAATTTGAGGGTAAGAAAGGATGGATTGGAGGGGAATTGGGTAAACAGGTAAAGGTGAAGAACTATTCTGGGGTTGCTGGAACAATTGGTGAGGGAAGTGTTATAGATGGTTCTGTTATTATGGAGGGAGCAAAGATCGGGAAGAATTGCAAGATTGTTGATTCTGTTATTGGGAAGGATTGTGTTGTTAGTGATGGGGTAGTTGTTAAGAGTGGTCGGGCAGAGGTGTTTGTCAAAGATCAGTATGAGAAAGCTGATTGTAAGGTTGGGGTATTTTTAGGTGATGGTGTTGTTGTTAAAGATGATGTTGTTGGGATGGCTGGGAAGATGGTCTATCCTGGGAAGACTGTTAAGAATTTGGGGGAAGATCATATAGTTCGTGCTATAGTGTTTGATGCTGATAATACACTTTATGATACAAAAGTTGTTAGTCCTCTAGCAGATAGGGCAGCCATGAAGTTTTTTGCTAAACAAGGTGGAAGGGAAGCTCATTTGTATGCTGGTTGGAAAGATATTGTTGAGACTGTGAAAGATGATTTGGATCCTAGTAAAAGACATAGAAAGTATAGTTATGGCTTACTTGCTAAGCGAAATAGGCTGAAGGACGTTGAGGGAGCTTTTAACGCTTTTTTGAAGGTTTTGTTAAAAAGACTGCAGGTGTTTCCAGGTGTTATGGATGTGTTGAAGGGGTTGGAGAGCTATAAGGTTGCTTTGGTGAGTGAGGATCCCAGTGATGTTTTGATTCCTAAGATTAAGAGGTTAGGTTTGTCTGGTTTTAATTTGGTGTTGAGTAGTGATTCTATTGGAGTTATGAAGCCAAACGAGGAGTATATTAATTTGGCAATGCAGGCTTTAGGGGTGAGTGCACACGAATGTTTATTTGTTGGAGATAATTTTGAGAAAGATTTGAAACTTGCTGGTAAGATGGGCGGGAAGACTGTTCTTTATGGTTCTGGTGAAGGTGCTGACTTTGTTATTAGTGATCATAAAGAGTTAGTTAGTATATTGAGGGATGTGTAATGTGTGGAATATTTGGCTATAAGGGAGAGGGCAAGACTGCTGAGATTTTGCTTGAGGGTATTTCAAAGTTAGATTATAGAGGATATGATTCTGTTGGTTTTGCTACACTTGATAAGAAAATTCATGTGAAGAAAGGTGTTGGTAAGATTGGTGTTTTAAAGAAGAAAATGGATTTATCTTGGTTGATTGGAGGGATGGGAATAAGCCAAACTCGCTGGGCAACTCATGGCAAGGTTACTACTGCTAATGCACATCCACATTTGAGTTGTGACGGAAATGTGGCTGTTGTTCACAATGGTATTATTGAAAACTTTGAAGAGATAAAGGTGGAGTTGATAGCTTCTGGACATGTATTTAGGTCTGAGACAGATTCTGAAGTTTTAGCTCATCTTATAGAGGATGCTTTGAAGAAAGAGAAGGTTCTTTCAAAGGCTGTTGCTGGTGTGTTGAAAGGATTGCAGGGAAGGTATGCATTTGTTGTGATGGTAAAAGGGTATGATGAGATGATAGGAGTTCGGAATGGTAGCCCTTTAGTTGTTGGGGTTGGTGATGGAGAGAGTTTTGTAGCTTCTGATGTCCATGCGTTTATGAAACATACTAACAAAGCTGTTGTTTTAGATGATGGTGAGATGGCTGTTGTTGGTGATGATGTTTCTGTATTGGTTGATGGTTCGGAGAGGAAGGTGGAGATTCAGGAGATTAATGTTAAAGGTATGGAGTCAGATTTAGGTAAGTTCCCACACTATATGCTAAAAGAGATTTATGAGCAGCCAGAGACTTTGAGCAAGACGTTTGCTTCTGTGGGTGATCAGATTAAAAAGTTACGGATGAAGCCTTTGCATAGGATTGTAATTATTGCATGTGGGACTGCGTATTATGCTGGATTGGTGGGAAGTTATTATTTTGAGAAGTTCTTGAAGTTTCCAGCGGATGTTCAGTATGCTTCTGAGTTTCGGTATAGAGATGTTGTTTTGGATGATAAGACATTGGTTATTGCTATAAGTCAGTCAGGAGAGACAGCAGATACACTTGCAGCTGTAGATAAAGCTAAGGCAAAAGGTGCTTTCGTGCTGAGTATTTGTAATGTTGCTCATAGCACACTTGTTCGTGAGAGTAATTTTAGTTTGCATACACAGGCTGGACAGGAAGTGGGTGTTGCTAGTACAAAGGCTTTTACTTCACAGGTTTTGACTTTGCTAATGTTTTGTATGTATTATGCTAAGCACAAGGAGGGGTTTAATCGAGAGAAGGGAGTTATGGAGATGCATGAAGTGGCTTCTGTTGGTGAGAAGGTTTTAGAAGTGTTGAAGAGTTATGATGCTATTGTCAAAGTTGCTTCCAAGTATAGTACACATGCTAATTTTCTTTTTTTAGGTAGAGGATATTTGTATCCTATTGCGCTTGAGGGAGCTTTGAAATTGAAGGAGATTAGTTATATTCATGCTGAGGGGCAATCAGCTGCTGAATTAAAGCATGGTCCTATAGCATTAATTGACAAAAATATGCCTTCGGTGTTTTTGGCTTTGCAAGATGATTTGTATGATAAAGTTTTGAATAATATGCAGGAAGTTAAATCAAGAGGTGGGAAGATTATTGCAATTGCTACAAAAGGTGATAAGAAGATTGGTAAGATAGCAGATGATGTTATTTATGTTCCTAAAACCAGTGATTATTTGAGTCCGATAGTTTCGGTTGTTGTATTACAAGTGTTGGCATATGTTATAGCATTGCAAAGAGGGTGTGATATTGATAAACCTAGGAATTTGGCTAAGGTGGTGACTGTGGAATGATATGTAAAAAACTAACAACCTGGAGGTGTAATTATGCAGATACTAATAGATGAAATTCTATGGGAAAACTTTTTTGTTGTCAAAAGGAGAGGAGATGGTCAGCAAAGTTCTCATGTTCCAGGTCAACAAGGGAATGGATATGAGGGACTGACAGATTTGGCAATGCAATTAGGTAATCAAGTTTATGTGCAATCAGATGAAATATGTTTGCCTAAGCCTGTTGGAAAGGAAGATATTGTGACCTATGGGCATGAAGATGGTCTTTTTCGTGTTTGGAGTCCTCAAACTGAAGGGAGATATAGGTGAAAATAAGAAAAGCAACAGAAAAGGATGCTATTTCTGTAGCTAAGGTGCTCCTTGAATCCTATAATATGAGTAGTCTTAGTGAGGCAAAGGAGGCTTTTTTATTAGAACTTCGTAAGGAACACCATTATGTTGTTGCAGAAGATAATGGAGAGATAGTAGGGGTTGCATCCTGGACTGTCCATGATCTACCTAAGCATGAGCTGGCAGAGTTGAATAGGATTGCTGTTTTGGGTAGTTGTAGAGGGAAAGGTGTTGCTCAGAAGTTGTTTGATGGGTTGGTGAGTGAGGTGAAGGCATTTTATGTTAAGACTGGGTTTAAGTTGCGTAAATTGTATCTTTTGACACATCATTCTAATGATAGAGCAAAGAAGTTTTATGAGAAGTTGGGTTTTAAGTTAGAGACAACTTTAAAGAATCATTATTATGATAAAGAAGATGAGGATGTGTATAGTATTTTCCCTTAGGATTCTAGATAATTATGTCTAATTAATCTCAAGGATTCTCTAATAGCTTCTCTTTGAAGGGTTGCTGTAGCTAAACGTCCAACATTTACGTTCTGTGCTCCATCTAAAACAGTATCTTGTTGTGAAATATTTTTATCTAGTGTACTTTGTAGGTTCTTCACAACATCTTCGTATTCAGGAGCTTCATGAGAATAGGGAGGAATAAAATCTTTAAACGTTAAGATCTCTAACGTGGTGGGAGCACTCTGATTAATTTTTCTTTGCTTATAGCCTACTCTAAGGTCTTTGATCTCGTTAAAATCCAAGGGCGTCATAGTAGAAGGAGAATGGAGTTCAAGTTATAAATCTATCCTTATACACAATCTTTAAATAACTTCATTCTTAGTTTGTTTTATGGCAGATCACTTTAAGACACAATTAAGTGCATTTGAGTTAGGGTATATTGTGAAGGATTTACAGGCTGTTGTGAATGGTAAGATTTCTAGGGTCTATATGCCTGATGAGAGGACGGTTACTTTTCAAGTGCATGTGTCTTCTGTGGGGAAGCATTTTGTGACTGCTTATTTGCCAGGGTTTTTGTATTTGGCGGAGGGGAAGAGAGAAAACCCTGAGAAGATTTTTGGTTTTTGTACGTTTCTTCGTAAGCATATAGAAGGGTTTAGGATTACTAAGATTGAACAGCAAGGCTTTGAACGAATTGTTGTGTTTACTTTGGAGGGGAAGGATACTACTAAACTCCTTGTTTTGGAGTTATTTGCTAAAGGGAATGCCATCTTAACTGATGATAAGATGAAGGTGTTGAGTCTATGGAGGACTACAAAGGGGAAGGTAGAGTTACGAGGTGGGGTGAAGTATAGTTTTCCTGAGTTGAAGTATGATATTAAAGATTTAAAGGATGTTACCAAGGCTTTTAGAGAGACTAAAAAAGATAATGTTGAGATGACTTTGGCTGTGGATTTAGGACTTGGTGGAGGGTTGGCACAAGAGCTTTGCTTGGAGTTGGATTTTGATTCTAGTAAGAAATTACCTGCAGATCAGATTCTGAAGGTGTATGATGCTTTACAGAAGGTTTTTGCTAAAAAGGCAAGTCCTCGAGTAATTTATGAAAAAGATATTGTTGATGTGATTCCTTGTGAATTGCAGGTGTTTGCACAGAGGAATCAGCATAGGGTGAAGACTTTTAGTGAAGGGGTTGATCGGTTGGTGAATACTACATTGCTTACTAAGGCTCAGCAAGGGAAGGAGAGTGTTTACGATAAAGAGGTAGGAAAGGTTGAGAATTTACTTGCTAAGCAGACTAAGCAATTGCAGAAAATTATAGAGGAGATTGATGATAATACTGCCAAGGCTGATGCTTTGTATGAAAACTATCAAGAAGTTAAGAAAGTGTTAGATTATGTTAAGGCTTTGGAAGAACAGATGAATTGGGATGAGATTGCAGATCATTTGAAGGATCATACGTTGGTGAAGGGTGTGAATGCTAAAGAGAAGAAGGTTTTGATTGAGTTGTAGATAATTTCTTAATATAATAAAGAAAAGGTGGACAGCTTTCCAAATTTCCCGTACTTAAGTACAGTACACTCCAGAACGTTTGCTTGCTTAACTTCCAAGTTCGAATGGGTTTGGGTGAACCAAACAGCTATGGCCGTCCAAATAGGAGGTGTTTGGGACGGTTTATAAATGTTTTGTTTTAGAATTTATGTTTGTCAGACTCAGTATGTATATGCACTTCTTTCTCACTTGAGATATGTCCTTGGAGTAATGATTTATCTGCGAGGGTGGGGAATATGTCATATTCAAGAGAGTTGCCGTCATAGTTGAAGATTTCAGGGTCTGCGACAAAGATCGGGGAGAATACTAGATAGACGTCAGATTTCTTTGGTTTCTGGGTGAACTCTAGGATTTTGGAGCCTTCTACTTTGACGGTTCCTTTTTCAGATGGAGTTGAGGAAGTTGTTAACATTAGTGTGGCGATGTAGTTTTGTTTGAGGTGATCATTCCAGAGTTCATCCAAGTTTATCTGGTCGAAGATAATGTCTGAGTAGACAACAAGGAATTTTGAGGAGATCTTTCCCTTTAGGAGTTTTAGGGAGAATGCAGAGCCTTTGGGTTCTTTTTCTTCAATATATTCGACTTTTACTCCATAGGAGGTGCCGTCTTTTAGTATTTCAAAGATTTTTGTGAGGATGAGGTCTTGGGCAACTACATAGATTGATTTGAACCCAGCAGTTCTTAGTTTTTTTATGGCTCTTTCTACAACTGTTATGTTGTTGATTTTTGCAGTTGGTCTGAATTCAGTCGAGGATATCTTAATGTCTTCAGGAGGTCCTCCTGCTAGGATGACTGCTACTTTGTTATGTCCTAGGGAGGATTCTATCAGATGTTCTATGGCATGGGAACGGTTTCTTATGTAGACATTATCGATTAATGCATCTATTTCTGTGAGGGTTTTTTTGTTTACTGTGATGGAAATCTTTGCTTTCATCTTTTCCAGTTTTAAGTATATTGTTGAGTATATAAATATTGTGGTAGGATAAAGTAGGATAAGGGTAAGATATATAAAAAGTTGGTATTTTTAGGAGGTATATGGAGGTTTATCTATGAATATCACAATGATCGGAGCAGGTTATGTTGGTCTTACAACTGGTACTTGCTTGGCTAATTTAGGTAACAATGTCATCTGTATGGATGTAGATCAAGCTAAGATTGCAGGATTAGAGAAGGGAGAGATGCCTTTTTTTGAACCTGGTCTTAAGGAGATGGTTGAGCAGAATGTTAAGGAGAAACGGCTGACATTTACAACTGATATGCAAAAAGCAGTTCAGGGGAGTGAGATCCTCTTTTTATGTGTAGGGACACCTTCTGGGCCTGACGGAAAGGCTGATTTAAAGTATGTTTTTAGTGCAGCGGAAGGTATTGGGAAGCATATTAATAATTTTAAGGTTATTGTTGACAAAAGTACTGTTCCTGTGGGGACTGCTGATTCTGTAAAGCAGAAAATTACAGAGAGTATGGAGAATAAGCAAGAATTTGCCATGGTATCCAACCCTGAGTTTTTACGGGAGGGGTTTGCTATTACAGACTTCACGATTCCTGACAGGATTGTTCTGGGTGTTGATGATGAACGGGCAAAAGAGGCTATGACTAAGGTCTATAAATCGATTGCTCGAACTGGTAGACCTATTATGTTTACAGATATTAAAACCGCTGAGATGATAAAGTATGCTAGCAATGCAATGTTGGCTACTCGGATTAGTTTTATGAATATGTTGGCTCCACTTTGTGAAAAAGTTGGAGGAGATGTTAAATTAGTAGCTAAAGGTATGGGGCTAGATAATAGGATTGGCCCAAGATTTTTACAGGCAGGTGTTGGCTATGGAGGTAGTTGTTTTCCCAAAGATGTTCGAGCATTAACTGGAACACTTGAGGAGAATGGTTTTGATGCAGGGATTTTGAAAGCAGTGGATGTTGTTAATGAATCTCAGAAGAGGACGCTTGTTCCAAAATTAAAGAAATTAGTTCCTGATTTGAAGGGTAAAAAAATAGCTGTCTGGGGATTGGCGTTTAAACCACGAACAGATGATATGAGGGAGGCTGCTTCGATAACGGTTATTAAGCAATTGCAGGCAGAAGGGGCAAAAGTAAAGGCATTTGATCCTGTTGCAAGGAAGGTAGCAGAAACAATATTTGATGGAGTAGAGTATGCTTTTACACCTTATGAGACTTGTGAAGGGTGTGATGCTTTGATTATTGTGACAGAATGGGATGAGTTCAGGAACTTGGATTTTAGTATTGTTAAGAAAATGTTAAACAGTCCCATCATTGTTGATGGACGAAATATCTATGAACACGATGAGATGAAGGAAGCTGGATTTACCTATGTAGGAGTTGGACGATGAAGGCTATTATTCTTGCTGCAGGGTATGCAACTCGATTGTATCCTCTTACTAAAGACAAAGCAAAACCATTATTGCATGTAGGTGGAAAACCTATGGTTGAACATATTATTGGTAAAATCGATGAGTTAGGGGTTGTTGACCAGGTTTATATTGTTACTAATGAGAAGTTTTTTTCACAGTTTGTTGAATGGGATCAAAGATTTACTTCTCCTATTCCCATAACTGTTATTAATGACGGAACCAAGAGTAATGAAGATAGATTAGGAGCTATTGGCGATAAGATGTTGGTTATGGACAAGATGAAGATTGACGATGAGATATTGGATATTTCTGGAGATAATTTGTTTAATTTTTCTCTGAAAGAGATGTATGCTTTCTTTAAGGAGAAAGAAGCTGAGATTGTGGGATTGTATGATGTCCAGGACATAGAGGCTGCAAAAAAGTTTGGGATTTGTGCTATTGATGGTGAGAAGAAGGTGGTTGAGTTTTTGGAGAAGCCTGAAAAACCTCCAAGTACACTTGCTTCTACTGGGATTTACATGTATCCTAAAAGGACAGTTGGATTGTTTCGAAAATATTTGAAGGAAGGTAATAAGCCAGATGCACCCGGGTTCTTTTTAGAGTGGTTGCACAAAAAAGAGACCATGTATGGCTATGCTTTTGATGACGAAGATGATCGATGGTATGATATTGGTAGTTTAGAGCAGTATGAGGCTGCGAATAAAGATTACGAGGCAAAGCGATGAAGAAAGCACTTGTTACTGGAGGGGCTGGATTTTTAGGGAGTCATCTTTGTGAGTATTTGTTGAATAATGGTTTTCATGTCATTTGTATGGATAATTTAGTGACTGGAAATGAAGAAAATATCGAGCTTTTGAAGGATAATCCTAGTTTTGAATTTATTAATCACGATGTTACCAAGTATATTGAGGTTGAGGGAGATTTGGATTATATATTTCATTTTGCTAGTCCTGCTTCACCTATAGATTACCAGGAGATTCCGATTCAAACGTTGAAGGTTGGTAGTCTGGGGACACATAACGCTTTAGGATTGGCAAAAGAGAAGAAAACTCGGTTTTTACTTGCTTCTACTTCAGAATGTTATGGAGATCCAGAAGTCCATCCTCAAAAGGAGGATTATTGGGGTCATGTGAACCCTATTGGAGTTCGAGGATGTTACGACGAGGCAAAGAGGTTTGCTGAAGCAATAACTATGGCTTATCATCGGGTGCATAAGTTAGATACTCGTATTGTTAGGATTTTTAATACGTATGGACCTAAGATGAGGGCAAATGATGGCCGAGTTGTGCCAGCTTTTATTGGTCAAGCATTGGCTGGAGAGGATATCACTATCTTTGGAGATGGAAGTCAGACAAGGAGTTTTTGTTTTGTTTCTGATTTGATTGAAGGGATTTTTAGGTTGATGATGAGTGATGAGGTTGAGCCGGTTAATGTGGGCAATCCTTCAGAGATGACAATAAAGGAGTTTGCTGAGAAAGTAGTGGAGATTGTTGGAAGTGACAGTAAGTTAGTGTATAAGGAATTACCTCAAGATGATCCTAAGGTAAGATGTCCTGATATTGGGAAGGCTAAGTCTTTGTTAGATTGGGAGCCTAAGGTTGAGTTGGAAGAAGGGTTGAAGGAGACTATTGAGTATTTTAAGGGGAAGAAAGATTAACTACAGTTAACCTTAAAAAGTTGTTCACTCTCTTTGTTTTTTCGAATGTCTACTATAAAGTTGGTGTGTTTATGAAGATTTTGCTTGTTTTACCCCCTAATTTAGGTCGGTATATAGTTGCAACTATTCCTCATGCAGGGATTGCAACTCTTGCTGCTATTCTTAAGAAGGGTGGTCATGAAGTTGGTCTCCAAGATATGAGGCTCTATCCTGATACAGATGATTTACTTCAGAAGATTCGTGATTTTAAACCTGATTTCATTGGGATGAGTATGGCTAGTTTTGGCTATAAGATGTCATATGAGATTGTTGATGGGATAAAAAAAGAGTTTGACATCCCTATTGCAGCTGGTGGAAGCTATACTTCTGTTGTTTTTGGGAAGATTTTGAAGGATTGCAAGGCGGACTATGTGGTGTATGGTGAGGGAGAGCAGCCATTTTTAGATCTTTGTAATAAGAAGGATGTAAAAGAGATTAAAGGTCTTATTTGGAGGGATGGAGAAAATGTTGTTACTAATCCTCCTATGCCTACGAATCAAGCTTTAGACGAGTTACCTTGGCCTAATTATGGGTTGTTTGAATTGGATAAGATGATGGAGAAACGGATCCCTATTGTGAGTTCTAGGGGTTGCCCCTATCGATGCACGTTTTGTTCGATTGCTTTGGTGTTTGAACGACCATTTCGAGAGAGGAGTCCTGAGAGCACATTGGCTGAATTAAAACATTGGTATGATAAAGGATATACTACGTTTGAGTTTAGTGATGATAATTTTACATTCAATATGGAACGAGCTGAGAAGATTTGTGATCTGATTATAGAGAGTGGGATGAAACTGAAATTGATATTTGGAAATGGTCTACGTGCAGATAGAGTGAATGAGACTTTGTTGAAGAAGTTGAAGCAGGCTGGGACGGTTTGGATTGCTTATAGTATGGAGACTTCTAATACCAATTCTTTGAAATTGTTGAAGAAAGGTATGACTAAAGAGACGTTAAAGAGTGCTGTTAAGATGACTAAAGATTTAGGGATAGATTGCCAGGTTAATTTCATAATTGGGAATCCAGAGCAAACCTATGAAATGTTTGTAGAAGATACTAAGTTTGCTGCAACTTTGGGGATAGATCAGGTTCGATTCTATAATATGGTGCCCTATCCAGGGACTGAGATGTTTAATTGGGTTAAAGAGAATGGAACGTTTTTACATCCCCCTGATGAGTTTTTGAATAGCTTACATTATTGGGGAGAGGAGCCGGTTTTTGAGACTAAAGAGTTTACTCGTGATGAGAGGATAAAGGCCTA
>CEPX01190723.1_pt1 | contig 13119 bp, 9 predicted proteins | sample 361361 | NCBI WGS metagenome assembly CEPX01 (sample SAMEA2619974, study PRJEB7988) | marine metagenome | biome: marine biome (ENVO:00000447); feature: mesopelagic zone (ENVO:00000213) & marine oxygen minimum zone (ENVO:01000065); material: "saline water (ENVO:00002010), including plankton... | reverse complement strand
TTTGATAAAGACACCTATAAAGTATCAGGAGGTCTTCACGGTGTAGGTGTATCTTGTGTGAACGCCTTATCCATCATGCTCAAAGCCACTATCCATAGAAATGGAACCATATTCGAGCAGGAATATTCGAAAGGAATTCCACAATACCCTGTGAAGGAAATTGGTAAAACTGATATTACAGGCACAATAATTCATTTCAAACCAGACCTTGAAATTTTCACGGTAGGTGAATACAAGTATGAAACAGTTGCTGGTCGTCTGAGAGAATTGGCATTCCTTAATGCCGGAATTACTTTGACACTTATAGATCATAGAGATCAGGATGAAAATGGTGAGGACCTAACAGACACCTTCCACTCAGAGGGTGGATTAAAGGAATTTGTTGCCTACCTGGACAGCACCAGGGAAAAGCTAATACCGGACCCAATACATATCATCAATGAAAATGGTGAAATGCCAGTGGAAGTAGCCATGAGCTACAATACTTCATATTCTGAGAATGTCGTTTCATATGTAAACAACATCAACACCATAGAAGGTGGTACTCACGTAGCTGGTTTTAGAAGAGCCCTTACTAGAACTTTAAAATCATACGCTGATAAAACAGGTCTTTTAGAAAAAGCAAAGGTAGAAATCACTGGAGATGATTTCCGTGAAGGACTAACAGCTGTAGTCTCTATTAAAGTAGCTGAACCACAGTTTGAAGGCCAAACAAAAACAAAACTTGGAAACTCAGAAGCAAGTGGCGCTGTAGATAGCTCTATTTCTGAGTCTCTTAACAACTACCTTGAAGAACATCCTAAAGAAGCCAGACAAATCATCCAAAAGGTTGTTCTGGCGGCTCAGGCACGCCAAGCGGCTCGTAAGGCTAGAGAGATGGTACAACGTAAGAATGTACTATCAGGAACTGGTCTTCCTGGTAAATTGGCTGACTGTAGCGATAAAGATCCTGCAAATTGTGAAATCTATTTGGTAGAAGGTGACTCTGCAGGTGGATCAGCCAAGCAAGGTAGAGATCGTAAATTCCAGGCTATTCTTCCATTGAGAGGTAAGATTCTAAATGTTGAGAAAGCACAGGAGCATAAAATTTATGATAATGATGAGATCAAAAATATCATCACAGCGCTTGGGGTACAGTTTGGCAAAGAGGATGACGAGAAAGCTCTTAATACTGCCAAGTTGCGTTACCACAAGATCATCATCATGACGGATGCGGATATTGATGGTAGTCACATTCGTACGCTTATTCTCACCTTCTTCTTTAGATACATGAGAGAGCTTATAGAAAGTGGCTATCTGTACATTGCATTACCTCCACTTTATCTGATTAAGAAAGGTAAAAGTGAGAAATACGCGTGGACAGAAGATGACCGATTGAGAATCGTAAAAGAATTGGCTCCGGAAGGAAAAGAAGATTCAGTAAACGTACAGCGATACAAGGGTCTTGGTGAAATGAATCCAGAGCAACTTTGGACTACCACAATGGATCCAGATACGAGAGGATTAAAACAAGTGACAATAGAATCTGCGGCTGAAGCAGATCACCTGTTCTCCATGCTTATGGGTGATGAAGTAGCTCCACGTAGAGAATTCATCGAGAAGAATGCAAAATATGCTAAAGTTGACGTGTAATCTATAGTCTCCCAGATCGGAAAGTGCTCATGATCAATTGGAAGATTGCTTGAGCAAATTTCCAGATCATTGCAAATGAAAATAAGAGGGCAGATCCCAAAGCCAACACAATTAGCATGACTAATTCAAATAGTTTATCCATTGTGAGTTAATTGTTATTATAAATAAAGCATTTAAAAACGTAATTGTTCAAAAATTTGCAGAAAAGTTATCCACATGAAATATAATTTTGTCAAATACTCATTTTTACCCGCCATTATTCTGTTTTCAACACTTCAATCCAAAGGGCATGACTACTGGCAACAAAAAGTTGAGTATTCAATGGAAGTGGATTTTGATGTGAAGAAACATCAGTTTACCGGAGATCAAACTCTTGTATACTTTAACAATTCCTCGGACACTCTTTTTAATGTGTACTACCACCTATATTTCAATGCCTTCCAACCTGGTAGTATGATGGATGTAAGATCCAGAACAATTGAAGATCCAGATGGAAGAGTAGGTAGTAGAATCGCAGCTTTAACAGATGATGAGATTGGATACCTCAAAGTCTCAAGTCTAAATCAAAATGGAATAGCGCTTAGTTACGAAGTATCAGAAACCGTCCTGGAAGTGAAGCTTGCAGAACCTATCCTACCTGGAGCAAAAGCTACTTTTTCTATGAAATTCAATGGACAAGTTCCAGTCCAAATAAGACGTAGTGGAAGATTTAACCTTGGTGGAGTGGATTACTCCATGGCACAGTGGTTCCCTAAAATGGCTGAGTACGATGAAATGGGGTGGCATACAGCACCTTATGTAGGAAGAGAGTTTTATGCTCCATGGGGTAACTATGATGTGAAAATCACGATTGACAAAGATTATGTTGTCGCTGCTACTGGGATTCTTCAAAATAAAAATGAAATTGGTTACGGTTATGAAGACGAAGGAGTAACTGTAAAACGTAAAGGCAAAAACATTACCTATCACTTCAAAGCAACCAATGTCCATGATTTCGTTTGGGCAGCGGATCCAGAATACACCCAACTTAAAGCACAAGTTCCAGATGGTCCTCTAGTTCGATTCTTCTACATTCCAGGAGAGGAGACAGTATTGTGGGAGCAGCTACCTGAATATACAGTAAAAGCCTTCCAATATGCCAATGAGCATTTCGGCAAATACGGATGGGATGAATACGCAGTAATACAAGGAGGAGATGGCGGAATGGAGTATCCGATGGCTACACTCATAGCTAACAAAAGATCATCAGGTGTGAGATCATTGAAATCTCTTATAGGGGTGACATTCCATGAAATGATGCACAGCTGGTATCAGGGAATGCTGGCTACTAATGAGAGTTTATACCCATGGATGGATGAAGGATATACTTCATTTGCGGAGAGTTATATCTCCAATGATGTCTTAGGTGAAGGAAAAGAAAACCCAATAGCTGGTAGTTATAGGAGTTATATCAAATGGGCTCTTGGAGAAAAAGAAGAAGCAATTTCTACTCATGCTGATCATTTCAATACGAATAGGGCTTATTCTGTAGGTTCATACACCAAAGGTTCGGTTTCATTGGAGCAACTTTCCTATATCATTGGAAAAGAAGCCAGAGACAAAGGCCTATTGAGATATTATAATGAGTGGGCATTCAAACATCCAGATCTTAACGATTTCGTGCGAGTAATGGAAAAGCAAAGTGGAATCGAATTGGACTGGTATTATGAATATTGGGTAAACACTACAAAAACCATCGATTACGCTGTAAACGCTGTAATATCAAAAGAGAGAGGAAGTAGCATTACTTTGGAGAGAATCGGCCTAATGCCAATGCCTGTAGAATTGGTGGTAACCAAGAAAGATGGTTCACAAATCATGTACTACATGCCGCTCACCATTATGAGAGGTGAGAAACCAAATGAGTCAAAACTTGAACGAATAACATTGAAAGATTGGCCATGGACTCACCCTACATATAGCTTTGACCTTGACATTCCGATTTCAGACATTGCTAAAATTGAAATAGATCCAGAGATGAGAATGGCAGATATCGATAAAGAAAACAATGTCTACCAACTAGAAGAGGTGACAGTTGAATCTTCAGATAAAACCAATAAATAGGATTCAGAAAATATCAAGAATAAAAAAGGCGCTAAAGGCGCCTTTTTTTTATTTCTACTTTGATTTCCTAATCCTTAATATCCGCCTTAATACTAATCATTTGGCTTGGAGCAGTAGGATCATTGGTAAATACCGTAACAGTTTTATACTGTCTCCCTCTCCTACCAGATGTATCAAAACTCACTTCCATTTTAACTGATTCACCAGGTGCAATAGTTTCCTTCTCTGGCACTGAGATTGTACAACCACAGTTAGGCTTTGTCTTTCGGATATTCAATTCCTCTTTACCAGTATTAGTTAAAGTAAATTCTGTAATGACTTTATTTCCCAACGTCACGGATCCGAAATCGTGCTGAGTACGATCAAAGGTTAATCTTGGAGCCCTGGCCAATTCCTCAGCAGTCATCTCTGGAAAATATTCCTGAATAGTTGCAATCACACTGAAAAGCTTCCGAGAGTCTTTTGACTCATCGGTCAACAACATCACATTATCTGTAACAAACCCAAAATCATCTTTCTTTTTAGGGTCGTAAGTAACAACTATTGCACCTAGGTCTTTAGGATTAAGTGTTTGAGGATCAAACGTGATCTGAATATAGTCTGGACTATCTATTGAGTCTAACCAGTTAATTGCAGAATCTCCATCATTGTAAACATCGAATCGTTGCACAACTAACTCCTTGTTGGTCATTTTACCCATATTCAATGAGCGATATTTCACTCGAAGATTCCCAACAAGAGTTGGCAACTCATCCTCTATTGTTTTTGGTTTAGGTTTCACCAATCCCTCTATATACAAGGTAGTTGTAGAAGGTTTACTTCCCAGTTTATAATGCACGGCCAATGACTTATCAAATTTCCCCGGTCTATTCAAAGGATTGTACTCTGCGGTAATTAAACCACTATCCCCAGGTTGAATAGCTTCTTTAGTCCACTGAGGGGTAGTACATCCGCATGACGCCTGCACAGAGCTTATCTGGATAGGTTCATCTCCTTTGTTGACAAAGGAAAAAGTATGAGTAACTGCCCCACCCTCTTCATTCACTTCACCAAAATCATAAGTTGTAACATCAAACTGAAGCTCCTGAGCCATACAAATGCTCGAAACGCCAATCATAAACCATGTGATCAATGTATATACCCTCATCAATTAGAATAATTTTGTTTTGATAGTCAACAATCTAAACGCCGACAAAGATTCAAATTATTTAGGTTTGCACAAAAAATTTGGTATGGCAAGAATATTGACCGGAATACAAAGTTCTGGTAAACCACATTTAGGCAATCTTTTAGGAGCAATCTTACCAGCTATTGAACTATCGAAAGATGATAAAAATGAATCTTTCTTCTTCATTGCTGACCTCCATTCCTTAACTACCATCAAAGATGCGCAAACACGTATCGATAATATCAACTCGGTAGCTGCAGCATGGCTTGCTTGTGGATTCGATACCGAAAAAAATCTCTTTTACAGACAATCTAAAGTTCCTGCCGTCTGTGAGTTAGCGTGGTATTTGAATTGTTATACTCCTTTTCCAATGTTGGCCAATGCGCATTCCTTCAAGGACAAATCGGATAGATTGTCTGATGTGAATGCCGGATTATTCACTTATCCGGTATTGATGGCTGCCGACATCTTGCTATATGATGCAGAATTTGTACCTGTAGGTAAAGACCAAAAACAACACCTGGAGATGGCTCGCGATATTGCATCTGGCTTCAATCACCAATACGGAGACACTTTTGTATTGCCTGAAGCAAGAATAGATGAAAACCTCATGACCATCCCCGGAATAGATGGGCAAAAAATGAGTAAATCCTATGGCAACACCATCGACATCTTTCAACCAGACAAAAAGCTGAGAAAGAACGTGATGCAGATAGTCACAGACAGTACACCAATGGAGGAACCAAAAAATCCTGACACCTGCAACGTGTTTGCCCTTTACAAAGTATTGGCAACTGATGAGCAAATTTCTGAAATGTGTGGAAATTATGAGGGTGGAAATTATGGTTATGGTCACGCCAAACAAGCGCTTTATGAATTAATTGTAGAGCAGTTTGGAAAGATTAGAGAAAAGTATGATTACTACATCAACAATTTGGAAGAATTAGAAAAGAAGCTACAAGATGGTGAACATCGAGCAGCTTCTATTGCTGATCAGGTATTAAAAAGAGTTAGAGCCAAAATTGGCTACTAGTTTTCACTAGCAATCCAGACAGTTTCTTTGAAAGGAACTGTCTGCCCTTGTAATATCAACCGTGTAGGTCCAGGCACCAGGACCAGTTTTGCATTGATTCCAGGAAAATCATCCGCCTCTACCGCAATTCCTTCATCATTTGCCACATCATATTCACAAGTTTCGTTTCCTGATGCATATGAATTTGCCATATATAAAACAGGCTTTTTCACCTCATTGTCTGGACAAAACTCATCGTGTACATTGAATAGTGCTTCTTCAATATACGCACCATATTCATACTGAAATTTATCTTGAAGAGTAGCAATCTCCTCCATCAAAGAAGAATATTTTTGGTCTTCATGACCACACCTATTTAGCTGATTTTTCTTTTCGGCGATTTCAATGAATGCCTGATTAAGATTACTTATATTCATACCCGCTTAGAGTTTGTAATCGATTTAACTGTTTTATTAACGTGCAAATTTTAAGATATTTTAAATAATTACCATAATAAATTATTAATATTCAATTAAGAAAGGTTAAATAAACCTAGTTATTATCAAATCATTAATTCACAATGGAAATAGTCGAGAAAGCTAATAAGTGGTTAACGAGCCAAAAAGTGGATCAGGAAACTAAGGATGCTATACAAAAGATGATAGACTCATCTGACCAAAGTGAACTCACCGAATGCTTTTACAAAGATCTGGAGTTTGGTACCGGAGGTCTCAGAGGAATCATGGGATATGGATCAAACAGAATGAATAAATATACTGTTGGAATGGCTACACAAGGCCTTGCCAACTACCTCAATATAAACTTTGAAGGAGAAGATATTAGTGTTGCCATAGCTCATGACAGCAGAAACAATAGTCGGTTTTTCGCAGAAACAACTGCAGCCGTCTTTTCTGCCAATGGAATTAAGGTCTACTTATTTGAAGATTTACGTCCTACTCCTGAACTATCTTTTGCTATCAGACACCTTGGGTGTAAAAGTGGTGTGGTGTTAACTGCTTCTCATAATCCTAAAGAATACAATGGCTACAAAGCTTATTGGGATGACGGGGCTCAACTGATCCCTCCTCATGATAAAAATGTAATTACTGAAGTTGGGAAAATCCAATCAATTGATGATGTGAAATTTGAGGCTGATAACTCGCTGATCCAATCAATAGGTAAGGAAATAGATGAAATCTATCTGGATATGATCAAGTCTTTATCGCTATCACCTGAGGCAATAGCAAAGGAAAAAGACTTGAAGATTGTATTTAGTGGTATTCACGGTACTGGTTCAACTCTTGTTCCACCAGTACTTCAAAAGTTTGGGTTCGAGAATGTTACACAAGTAGAGGAACAAATTAAGCCTGACGGCAATTTCCCTACTGTAGTTTATCCAAACCCAGAAGAAGCCGAAGCACTCAGTCTTGCCCTCAAAAAGGCCGAAGCAATAGATGCTGACTTAGTTATGGCCACTGACCCGGATTCTGATAGAGTTGGTATTGCGGTAAAGAATGACAAAGGACAATTCCAGCTAATGAACGGAAATCAAACTGGCTCACTCCTTCTATATTACCTTCTTCGCAAATGGGAAGATAATGGCAAAATAACCGGCAAAGAATATGTGGTGAAAACCATTGTTACTACAGACCTAATTGAAAAAATGGCCGCCAAGTACGGTGTTAAACACTACAACACCCTTACTGGCTTCAAATATATTGCAGAAGTCATTCGAGAGTTAGAAGGCAAAGAACAATTCATTGGTGGTGGTGAAGAAAGTTATGGCTATTTGATAGGTGATTCTGTCAGAGATAAAGATGCTATCGCCTCTTGTGCAATGATCGCTGAAATGGCAGCGTGGGCAAAATCAGAAGGGACTACATTGTATGACCTTCTGAAAAATATTCATAAAGAATTTGGCTTATATCAGGAATCTCTGAAGTCTTTAACTAAAAAAGGTAAGTCCGGAGCAGAGGAAATTAACGAAATGATGATTAAGTTTAGACAAGATCCCCCAAAAAGCCTTGGTGGGTCAGGGGTTTCTACCTTAATCGATTATAAAACAGGTGAACAAAAGGACTTGACTAATAACGTTTCTTCGAAAATAAACTTCCCTTCATCGAATGTGTTGCAGTTTATTACAGAGGATGGTAGTAAAATTTCAGTAAGACCTTCTGGTACTGAACCAAAAATAAAATTCTATTTTTCGGTCAATACTGAATTAGACGATTTAGAAAAGTATGATGAAACAGCTGAAAAACTTAAGCAAAAGACGAATAAAATCATGGAAGAGCTTGGTTTATAACTTTTTAGACCTAGTTGCTTAAATCTTTAGATCTATTTATCTTGCATGGAATTTTGAAAAACGTTCTGCATATATTTATATTATCAACCGATCTAACCTGGAACCGCCTTGACAGTATTTATTAATATAATACTTGTAGTAGTTGGGTTTGTCCTCTTGATTAAAGGGGCAGACTTTCTAGTGAATGGAGCTAGCTCCTTAGCTAAACGATTCAATGTATCTGATATCGCTATTGGACTGACCGTAGTGGCCATGGGTACTTCAGCACCTGAACTAGTAGTAAACATTATTTCGGGATCTGTCCCTAATGAAGGTGCCGATGGTGTATTTACTCATGATATTGTATTTGGTAATATCATTGGATCCAACATCTTCAATATATTCTTGATCCTGGGTGTATCCAGTGTTATTTACCCATTAACTGTGCAGCGAAATGCATTGTGGAAAGAAATTCCATATTCATTAATTGCCACTTTTGTCTTCTTCTTCCTGGTAAACGATGTAATGTTTTTAGGGGCAGAATCAAATGAGCTGACTGTAATTGATGCACTTGTTTTGATTGTGATGTTTGGAGGATTCCTAACATACATCTTTATGAACCTTACCAGAAACCCTGATGAAGGAGATTTGGTTGAGGATATTGTTGTGTACAGCAGTGTAAAAACAACAGTCATGATCGTACTGGGTATAGCTGGGTTGATCTTCGGTGGTCAGATGATCGTAAAAAACGCTGTTGAAATAGCGAAAATATTTGACGTTAGTGAAAAACTAATAGGTTTGACAATCTTAGCTGCAGGAACTTCACTGCCTGAGCTAGCAACTTCTGCGGTCGCTGCTTTCCAAAAGAAATCAGATCTTGCCGTCGGTAATATTGTAGGATCCAATATATTCAACTTATTACTTGTAATTGGAGCAACTGGCCTGGTTCACGCTCCACTTGGTTTCCCTACTTCATTGAACCTGGATTTGTACTTTGTAATGGGTGGAACATTCCTACTATTCATCTTCATGTTCACCTTTGCCAAATACAAACTGGATAGATCTGAAGGTGTACTTTATTTATTCGGTTTTCTATTTTACATGTATATCCTTTTCGAAAGGGAAGGTTACGGATTCGGAATCTTCTTTTAAGAAACAAAAGATTTTTATTCAACCCCGACTTTTACAATGAACCTTTATTGTAAAAGTTGGGGTTTATTGTAATGTTTGTATTGAAAATAGAAAATAGATGTTACCTACTATAGATCCCACCAAAACCTCAGCCTGGGGTAAACTTCAAGAACATTACAGCGAAATGAAAGAGACACACATGAAGTCTCTTTTCTCAAGTGATTCAAATCGTTTTGAGCAGTTTACCATTAAGTTTGATGAAATCCTGCTGGATTATTCTAAAAACAGAATCACCTCAGAAACCTTAAACCTTCTATTGGACTTAGCCAAAGAAGTAGGCTTATCTGATGCTAAGAAAGCAATGTTTGGTGGAGATCACATTAATCTTACTGAAGATAGAGCCGTTCTTCACGTGGCACTGCGTGGACTCTCAGGCAAGACGTTTTCAGATCAGGGAAAAGATGTAACTCAGGATGTTGTAGGGGTGCTCGACAAAATCAAAGACTTTACTCAAAGACTCCACTCTGGTGAATTGAAGGGATTCACTGGCAAGAAGATTACTGATGTAGTGAACATTGGGATTGGTGGATCAGACTTGGGTCCTTTTATGGTCACTGAAAGTTTGAAACCTTATCAAATTGAAGGAATTACCTCACACTTTGTATCAAATGTAGATGGTACCCACATTGTTACCACATTGGAGAAAGTGAACCCTGAGACTACCCTCTTCATCATTGCTTCTAAGACATTCACCACTCAGGAAACAATGACCAATGCCAATTCGGCGAAAAACTGGTTTTTGAAAGCCTCCAAAAATGAGTCTTTTGTAAAGAATCACTTCATAGCACTCTCTACAAACAAAGAAGCAGTTTCAGAATTTGGGATTGATACCAACAACATGTTTGAGTTCTGGGACTGGGTTGGAGGTCGTTACTCACTTTGGTCTGCCATAGGAATGTCAATCGCATGTGCAATAGGTTATGACAATTTCGAGCAATTGCTAAAAGGTGCAGAAGCTATGGATAATCATTTTCTTGAAACTCCGGATCAAGAAAACATTCCTACCATATTGGCTTTATTAGGAATCTGGTATAACAATTTCTTTGGTGCTGAAACACAAGCCATCCTACCTTACGATCAATACATGCATGCTTTTGCTCCGTACCTGCAGCAGGGAGACATGGAGAGCAATGGAAAATACGTTGGCAGAAATGGTGAAAAAGTAACCTATCAAACTGGGCCAATCATTTGGGGCGAACCTGGCACAAATGGGCAGCATGCTTTTTACCAGTTAATTCACCAGGGGACTAAGCTTATTCCTTGTGACTTCCTCGCTCCTGCTATCAGCCAAAACCCATTGGATGATCATCATGAGAAATTGCTAGCAAACTTTTTTGCACAAACCGAAGCATTGATGATGGGCAAAACTAAAGAGGAAGTCGTTGCAGAATTCAAGGCTGCTGGAGTCCCTGACGATCAGATTGAGCTATTGAGTCCATTCAAGGTATTTGAAGGTAACAGACCTACTAACAGTATTCTTTTTAAGAAATTAACTCCACATACCTTAGGTTCATTAATTGCTATGTATGAGCATAAGATTTTCGTACAGGGAGTGATCTGGAATATCTACAGCTTTGATCAGTGGGGAGTCGAGTTAGGTAAGCAATTGGCTAAGAAGATTCTTCCTAAGCTTTCTTCCGATGATCAAGTAACAGACCATGACTCGTCTACTTCAGGCCTGATCAACACCTACAAGGAGTTTAAAAAGGGTTAATTTCTTAAATGGTGGCAGAGTATCCCAGTAGCTATTGCTACGTTTAGAGACTCTGCCCCTCCTATTTTGGGAATGGTTACTTTATGAGTAAGTAAAGCAGAAACCGATTCAGAAATACCGTGTGATTCACTTCCCATGACTAAAATTATGGGAGAATCTGTTTTTAAATTGGGAAGAGGAATACCATCTAAATCTGCTCCATATGAAGGAGTGGGTGTGGAAGCTAAAAACTCTTCAAGATCTCTAATAAAAACCTTTACTCTGGTGTATGAACCCATTGTAGCATTCAATACTTTGGGACTATAGAGATCGGTGGTTTCAGGTGAACAAACCAATTGCTTGAAACCAAACCAATCCAAAGTACGAATGATGGTCCCTAAATTTCCTGGGTCACTAATCCCATCCAAAACAACAATATGATCAGTAAAATCAATGTACTCATCAACATCAGGAATTTCGAAAACAGCTAAGCAATCATTGTTTGTAGAAAAAGTACCTAGTTCCTGTAACTCGGCGGCTGTACATTCTGTCAGTTTCGATTCAACAAATGCCAACTCCGCTTCGTTATGTCTTAAGAATTCATTTGTTGCCAAAAGACATTTCAGAGCTAATCCACTTGCGAGACCCTCAAGGGTATTTTTGCGTCCTTCCACAAAGAAGCACATTTCTTTGGAGCGGTACTTTTTTATCTTCAGCGATTTAATGAATTTTGACTGTTTTTTAGAGACCATAAGGTGAGTCGGATTTGAGAGTAAGAACTGTATTATTGCTACTTCCTGTTATCCTTTCTTCTTGTTTAGGCACAAAGTACCTAAAAAAGGATGAATCCGTTCTTAGAAAACAGAAAATTAAAACTTCTGGTAATCTATTAACTGAAGACTTACGTGGACAATTGAGTCAAACCCCAAATACTCGATTAGGAGGTGCGCCAATCGCCCACTTATTCCACATTAAAAAGCTCGGAGAAATATTTTATGACTCAGCAAATGTTGCAGCCAACCGAGAGAAGATTGATAAAAAATACCGCCACAAAATAGACAAGGCCAATAAATCCAAGAAAAAAGCAAAACTGAATACTAAAAGAACCCAAAAGCTCGAGAAAAAAGACAAGAAACTTAAGCAAGGAAATCAGTTCATGAGATGGGGAGAAGATCTTGCGATTTTTGACAGCTCAAAAGTGGATGAATCAGTATTTAACCTCAACAATTACCTGTTTTCGAAAGGATACTTTGAAGCCAGTATCGAGACGAATATCAAAACGGAGAATAAAAAAAGTACGGTTACATACTTCATTGACGCTGGCAAGCCATATCAAGTTGACTCCATGATTTACATAATAAAAGACCCTAATGTGGAGCAATTATTCATGAAGTATGAGGACGAGCAATTACTCATGGACAAACAATATGATCAGGATCTATTTGGAGAAGAAAGAACTCGAGTATTCGACCTCATGACCAATAATGGTTACTACAACTTTAAAAAACAATTTATTGTCTTTGAGGTCGATTCTACTGCTTTGACCGATCGTAACCTTATTGTAAGACAAACCATCACCAACCCACCTAACACTAAGCAACATAAGAGTTATCGTCTTGATTCCGTTATTTTCTCTGCTGACATGGCCGGAGCTTCTCGCTATTTGAAACCAATCGAATACAACAACATTACTTATAATTTTAAGGGTACGAACTACTCAGAGCGTTTACTAAGTAGACGTATTTTCCTCAGTGAAGACAGCTTGTATAGCAAAGAACTTACATTGGAAACACAGAGACAGCTATCTTATCTGGATATCTTCAAATTTGTAAACATCAATTACGACACCACAGGAGGAGAATTCATTGCCAACATCTTCACAAGCCCATTGAAGAAGTATCAAACCTCAAGCGAGGCAGGATTAAGCCTTTTTGAATCACAGGGTAGTATACCGGGACCATTTGTCAATCTGAATGTAAAAGGTCGTAACATCTTTGGAGGATTAGAAATCATCCAATTTGATGGAAACGTTAGTG